>Ga0209149_1001079_pt1 | contig 13099 bp, 9 predicted proteins | sample WorMetTyACAVOLI2_FD_187423 | JGI IMG/M metagenome (GOLD analysis project Ga0209149, IMG submission 187423) | Marine gutless worms symbiont microbial communities from Max Planck institute for Marine Microbiology, Germany - Olavius algarvensis... ... | reverse complement strand
ACTAATAGGAAACCCTACACCAGGAATTCAATGGTACAAATTTCGACCCCCTGGGGTGACCCCTAACCGGGGAATGGGCCCCCCCGTGAGGCGCTTTTTGTCAAATTACTTTGACCTCTTGTTCCTCAGCCCAAAGCCTACTGTCATAATAAAGTTTCATTAGAATTCGTTCTTAAAAATATGTCTACAGACAGACGACACAGCGTACTCAAGTAATGTTGACAGACGGATTTACAGGTTTTTAACGAAAAGCGCACGACGTTGCCCACGCATGTAAGAGACGAGCCTCGCCACGGACGTCGTAAAAAGCTATAATAACCGCATTTGTTTGACGCCGGCAGTGCGCAGTAGTGCACGTCGTCGCGACGACTTGCTGAATGAGAGAGTGCGTGGAGTGAAGCGCGCAAGATGACGTCGGATGAAGATCGACGACGCTTGCTCCACAGCTGCTGCTTACTCATCGTCTTCATCGCCATCAACTTTCATGCCTCGGTTGCTGGTGCGTCATCGTATGTGCCGAAACTATAGGCATAATTGTGGCGTTTGCCTAAATTACCACACCGAAAAACTTTTCCTTGTATTACATAATTAAATTTAAGATGGTTCGTACTACGATGCAGATGTTGCAAATTAAATTGTCACTAAATAGAAAGTTTTTACCGCGCGATGCGATGCATAAGCGCGGTCTTTGCTGTCACGAAGTGTCCGTCCGTCTGTCTGTCTGTCCGTCTGTCCGTCACGTTCGTGGATCACGTCAAAACGAATAAAAATATCTTAGAAATGTTTTCACCATCGGGTAGCGACACCATTCTAGTTTTTCTGTCCCAAATGGGGTTCTGATATTCCGACGGGAACCCCCTAACGGGGGCGTCGAATTCAAGGGGGTATGAAAAATCCAGCTTTTCGACCATTATTTTCACCAATATCTCGCTCTATCTAGAAACGGTTATAGCTAGATGGCACATGCAGCGAGGTAATTTGTAAGCATCGAATTCTCTTTCATCCATGCAACATTTAGCGTGATTGCGCCAGGGGCCTCCCCAGGGGAAACAAAAATGGTAAAAATGGCAATTTTTGGACTTACGCATTGATTTAAGCATCGTATAACTCGGAAACTATTGAAGATAGATAGGTACATGCTGCGAGACAATTTGTAAGCATCGAATTCTCTTTCCATCCATACAACATTTAGCGTGATTGCCGCAGGGGCGTCCCCAGGTGAAACAAAAATGTGGTAAAAATAGCGATTTTTGGACTTACGCATTGACTTAAGCATCGTATAACTCGGAAACTATTGAAAATAGGTACATGCTGCGAGGGGTTTGGCAAGCACTGAATTACCTTTTCATTCATGCAACGTTTTGCGTGATTGCCACAGGGGCGTCCCCAGGGCAAACAAAAAATGAAGGCGGGGTACGTAAAAACGGCGATTTTTTGCAATTGTGGTTCGAATAACATGGAAACTGTTGTAGATAGACGGGTACATGCTGCGAGGCATTTTTACCGCGCGACGCTATGCAAGCGCGGTCTATGTTGTCATACGGTGTCTGTCTGTTCTTCCGTCTGTCTGTCTGTCCGTCCGTCTGTTACGTTCGTGGATCATGTCAAAACGAACAAACATATCTTGGAATTTTTTTCACCATCGCATAGCCACACCTTTCTAGTCTGACAAAACGTTCTGCAATACCTCAACAACTGTACAAAACAGCATCGCACGGTTTGTCAGCGATAGCTGAGCTGCTTGTCTACCAGAGGAAATACGTTTGTGCTGAAAATTACACTTTTTACTATAATATAAAAATCGAGAAAATTGATTGATACGTTTGAAGACGTGTACAATCAAACAGTCAACGCTAGAGCCAACGTCACTCTTCGTAAATTTGCATCTGCTTCATTAAACACCAAAGTCGTGTTGTTTAACGCCTATTGTAGACCAATCTGTGGCTGTCAACTCTGGTGTTTGATGTACCAGTACTTTTATGGTAAACTACACGTTGCATATAGCGATGCTTCTAGGCAGCTATTAAGCTACATGAACCAAGACGAACCAGTTTTCATAGCATAGGTCACGGGGACTCCGAATCTTAAACATAACCCTGGAAAGAACTCTTTTTCGTTCATAATATATCATCATTTGGTACTAACACTCGTAAATAGGTGTATTCTCTGAGGCGAAGTTTGAGTGTGTCTGACGATGCTCTTGTTCGCACTGTTTTATGTTCAGATCTTTTTGCCATATCACCAGTTTTTAGAAGATAGCGTAGTGTTCTTTTTTTTCTTTTTAATCACTACTGTATTTTTGTGTTTTTATTGTGCTATCCTTATATAGTTTTTTTTGTATCATGAACCGTTGCAGTAGGGCATGGGGAAACTGTTAAATGGCCTTTATGGTTGTAGCATTCCATCATTCTCGGTCGTAAAAGAATGGGCTATCAGTGTAGGCCTGTTACTCTGCTAGTAAATATGTTGTGGACACGTCGGATGAACTTGTAGATGTGCAGTTAAAAATGTGATAGCTTGAAACACACACACACCCAGCCGCTTAATTCATACATCGCAATGTACAGCATCGCTTTGCGCATGCGCGTTAGGCACGCGCGTACACTATAACTTGCTACAGCTTATAAGTCGCTTCAGAGCAGCTCCACCGAGTTGCCTGCTAGCTCAGTTGGGAAAGCTATCGCCTGATGAGTTTCAGATGCGTGGTTCAATCCCACTGTCGGGTCATATTTTTTTAAATTTTGTTCTGTTTAAGTTGGTTTTCTATATAACTTTTCCATTGCAATATGCCACTTATTCAGTTTAACGTCTAATTCCGTGATTATTTGTGTATTTTGTTCACAGTCTTCTGTTTCCATGGCCAAACAGCCTACTATTCTCGTTGCGATGTATGAAAAGTGAAAATGCCACCCGGCCTGGCCGTTGACCTATTCGAAGGTGAAAGAAACCATTGTTAATATAAACGAACGTACTTTAGGCCTACCTCTAGCCTTTTACCTGCTCGTTTGTCAAGCCGGAAAATAGCCATGTTTTTGACTTGTACAGATGATTCCGACTTCTGCTCCGGAAGGACAGATGGAATATACGGGATCGCTGGGAACTGTACGGCCTACTACCAGTGTGTAGAAGGAGAAACATTCGTACAGCAGTGCCCCAGAGATCTAATTTTTAGCATACGGCGCAAACAGTGTCTTCCGCTGTTTCGTGTACCCGAACGAGCAGATGAGTGTGTCACTTCTCGCAGGTATTAACGAACGCTGATATTTTATATGTGTATTACTCCGCCAAGGCTGGTGGAGTAATGTGATCGTCACATGATCAGTTCTGTCTGTTTGTCTGTCTGTCAGTCTGTGAGCAGGATAACTCACGGACGTCGACCAAACATGGTGGCATGGGCAAGAGGTGATCCTCTAGAAGTGATAACTATCGGTGTTGATCCGCCTGCATTCTGGATCAGTTTTCCATTTTTTCACCATTGCGCAATAGGGCATTTTAGGACATTTCTTACCATTTCTCAAACAGTCACTGGTCAGTTTTTCCCGCGCGATGTGTGTGTGTGTCTGTCTGTGCGTCTGTGTGTCTGTCACTTTCGTATATTCTGTTAAAACGAATACATATATCTTCCAAATTTTTTCACCATCGGGTAGCCACACCATTCTGGTTTTTCCGTACCAAACGGGATGGCAATATTCCGACGGGACCCCCCCCCCTAACGGGGGCGTCGAACGGAGGTGGGTTAGGCAGAATTTCGAGCCTATGTCTGGCTTTAATGCCTGCTTTAACGTTGTAACAGGCCAGGTGTTGTCAACACGGTCGCCGGTGAACCACGGCCACCGTCCCGCAATTAAGTTGTAACACATCGCTGGTAGTAAGCGGCGGTTTTGATTGCGGGAGAAGACGACGAAATGTTTATGACAAGAAGCCTCAACGTTACGCCAAAGACAACAGAACAGCGAATTTAACTGCACGCAGTGATAAATCTGTAGCCTGCGTAACTAACAAACTCGACGTTTTGTACTGTTGAAGCTAACTACTGACAGACACGAAGCATCGCGCGGCCTCTTTGCTACAGCAGCGCTACTTGTTACGAAACTTTGCGAAATCACTGATGCCTACAGGGCAACGAATCTACAACATTTTGGGAGCGATCCGGTAAACATCTGGATCCGGATCAAGATTAATCCAGAAATCCGAATTAGAATCCCGGATAACTTTCTGTTGACATGTCGGCCTTGGCGGGGTGTCCGCTCTCTGACTGCTCTTGTTTGTTATGTGTTATTGCTGTCTCGCCTTAAGGGTCAGATATGCGATGGTTATCGACGTCAGTCCGTCATCCGTCCGTAGTCCGTCCCAAGGTCATTATCTCGAACACTAAGCGAGATTGACCTAAAGTTACTATTTGGAAGTTGGCGTTGTTGATTCTGTTGTCGCATTCAGATCCTTTCCAGGCGACGTCCGCCTGGGGAGATATTATGATTTTAAATACAAAATATGTGCAAATATTAATACGGCCTTATGTTCGACTTGGCGTCAGATCACAGCTGTTGTCAACCGAGCAAACCGTCGTCTCATCGCCGGTGTTGTCAGTTGTTGTAAACAAACTGCGACGCCCTGAACTTGTTCACAATAATCCTCCGTTGTTGTGTCGACGACGCAAAAGTCTAGCAGGAAGCGGGCCAGCTTCTTTTCACAGTGCCATGATTTGGCTTGTTATTTCAATGTCGTTCATTTGATTATTCGTTATCAGAGGATCACGGAAAACTGAACAGACATTTACATGCACAATTATAGGCACATAACTGTAATGTTAGCGTCTTTTAAAAGTATTGCAAATACAAATGTCAATCACTGTTTGATGTGGATCTACCGAGTATTGCGTTGGCTAAGAGATTCGATAAATTCATTGCTATATTGTAAGGGCGACGATGCAAGTCAATGGAGAAGCCCAAAATTTGACCCCCCACCACGCAGAAACCCCGTACGCGGGAGTCATAAAAATTGGCAGAGGTGATTACGTCTGGACCCCTACACCTGTGCAAAAGTTCGTCACGATACGCCCAGGGGTTTCGTTTCCGCGCATGCGTGACTTTGCGCGCCAAATTGCACACCAAAAGGTGTCAGTTTTTTTATGTTCTTGCAACTTGCTACAGCCAAGACCACTGGGCGGATTTTGACGCAAAATACTCCAAAACTCGCGGTTGTGCGGAAGGATTTGCCTTTTCAGGGTCGCGAACATAAAATCTAATACTTAGACCCCCATTTCCCCGAATTAGTGCCATTTTATGGACCATTTTTGACGGGACTTTCACGTGATACAGCGCATGCGCAACCCCAAAATTGCCATGGTCTGTTATGTATACAGCCAAAAGGCTGACTTATGACACTGCAAGTATCTATGAAACTACAACACCGATCAACATGAAATTTCAGGACAATATTTGGACAACGAAAATGTGTCCGGCGATGCAGTATTGTGACGTCATAACAAATCCAAGATGGCGGACGGCCACCATTTTGAAGATCGCTAAATCACCATATCTCAGTGAAAAATCATCCGATTTTGATGAAATTTGGTACACTACAGCAGATATTGAACAAAATGACAGTCACGTGACCAAAAATTGAAATTCATAAAATTTAAGATGGCAGCGGCCGCCATCTTGTAAATCGCTTTTTTGGCCATAACTCATCGACCGATTATCCGATTTCAGCGAAATTTTGTATAAGGAAGCAGAACGGCAGGTCGACAAGGGCTGCATGACAAAAACTGCAAATTTTTAAAATCCAAAATGGCGGACGGCCGCCATTTTGAAAACCGTTAAATCGCCATATCTCAGTGAAAAATCGTCGATTTTGATGAAATTTGGTACACTACATCAGACGTGGAACCCGATAACAGTCATATGACCAAAAATTGAAATTTTGGAAATTCAGGATGATGGCGGCCGCCATCTTGAAAATGGCTTTTTTTGGCCATAACTCGTCGACCGATTGTCCAATTTCGGCGAAATTTTGTATGAGGAAGCAGAACGGCATTCGGATATCCGTAATAACAATTTCGGATATCTGAAAATAAACATTTATTTCAGATATCCAAAATAGTTATTTCGAATATCCGAAATATTTATTTCGGATATCCGAAATAATTATTCCGGATATCAGAAATTATGCCAAGAAGGCGTTTTATTTGAGATATCCAAAAAAGTTATTTTGGATATCCAAAATAACAATGTCGGATATCCGAAAATAAACATTTATTTCGGATATCAAAAGTTGTTATTTTGGATATCCGAAATAGTTTTTTCTGATATCTGAAATTCTTTTTAGATATCTGAAATTAATGTGCCAGTATTTCAGATATCACAAATTCTTTTTCGGATATCCAGAATATTTTTTTGGATATCTGAAAAAACGAATAAATGTTAATTCCGGATATCTAAAATTGTTATTTTGGATATCCAGAATAATTATTTCGGACATCAGAAATTATGCCAAAAAGCGTTTTATTTGAGATATCCAAAAAAGTTATTTTGGATATCAAAAACAACAATATCTGAAATAGTTATTTTGGATATCCGAAATAGTTATTTCGGATATCCATAATAACTATTTTTGATATCTGAAATAAATGTTTAATTTCGGATATATTGTTGTTTTTGATATCCAAAATAACTTTTTTGGATATCTAAAATACGTACCTGTTCTGGGATATCCAAAATAGTTTTTTCAGATATCTGGAATAATTATTTCGGATATCTGACAAAATGAATAAATGTTAATTCCGCTTTCCATACAAAACAGCATTTAATTGCACGCAGTGACAAATCTGTAGCCTGCGTAACTAGCAACTAGAAGGGCACTCGGCGGAGCGCATGTAAGTGATTCGACGGCTCACTGGGTCAGTGAAACCATGTTAAAACCACACCTCGCTACAGCGGCCAATACGTAACGTCGGATTTTCCAGACGTAAAATTCCGCGTAGCAGCGCGTAAACGATATCGGAGAAAGCAATGCGGTTCCGGCATCCGGACTATAATCCGGATCGGGCTCAAAAGTTAATCAGTTCGTCCATGTCCCGACATCTGTCGACACGCAACATTTCATCCAAATCCATGCACGCATTTTTGAGTAATCTTGTTAACCGACAGACAGACAGACAGACAAACACGGGCAAAAACATATACCTCCTCCTTTGTCGGAGGCAATAAAAGACTTTGCTGGACGTTTTGTACTATTGAAGCTAACTACTGACAGACACGAAGCATCGCGCGGCCTCTTTACTACTTGTATGAATGTTACAAGAATATTGTGCGAGAGCATGATTTTGTCGTTAGCGTTTCAGTGGCCGGAGTGGATATGTGTTTGTTGTTTGCTGGTGCTAGAACTTCTACGGCAACGACTTCGGGTATAATTCCAGTGACGACTCCGCGTATGCTAGCGACTACTACCAAGTCCACGAGCCGTGCAACTACGACATCCGCAACGACGAAATCACCGAGCAGTGAGACTTTTCCCGTTGTCTTTTATTTTCAGCTGCAGTCTCTGTTAGTTAAAGCTCAGTGGTCTTTAATGAACTCAAATGTTCCATCTAGCTATTGTAGACTTATTAAGGTCAGTTGTTATAGTCTATAACCAGGTATTTATCCCTTTTAATGGGCACATTAAAACCGCGGAGCAACGGACCATTATACAGCATTTCGGTGATTGGTACACTGGCCGTTGATGGATGGGTCGTTACATTTGGTGCAACAAGGAGGGGCCTGGGCGGGCTGCAGCCCCGCCCAGTCCTTCATCGCTGTACCAAATGTAACAGCCCACCCATCGACGGCGAGTGTACCATCTGCATATTATTCGATATGGCACTATAATTACGTTTGCATTCTAAAGGGTTAAATACGACTGTAGTTGATGCATGATACGGTAGCAGTCGGAATCTTGACGTAAGTTTCTTGTTAGTTGACTATAACGGTAGGTAAGTAGGTAAGTGTACTTATGTAGCACTCATTTTTGTACTACACGCAAGGCGTACAGGCATAGATCACACAGTTTTACCTGCAATTACATCAATGCCTGCCTTTACCTCGTAAGCGTTCACCAGATGGCGCCTCCCCAGACTGAGGTTGCGGACATCTAATTGTGACCTACTACTCATTTATCAACCCAGAAAGGATGAAAGAATGAGTCGGCCTGGTTGGCTGACTTACGGCGAACGGTTTACCCACATGGTCACCTGACAGGTGCAGGTCGAGCGCAGGACAGGGAAAGTTCGCCGGTCAGTTTAAGACCAACGTTCTGCCATTGCGCCATGCAACCAACGTGTGCCAGGCAACCAACCGTGTCGTGGTGTCCTTTTGTCTTCAACGTGCGACTAAATAATTCTATAATCTCTACAATATTCACATAAAGGCGCTTAAACAATGTAAACATGTAGACAACGTTTACTAGTTTGATGCACGCAAACTGTCCTGTACATGTATGCTGCTTCAGTGACGTGTACGTTGCCGGCGATAGTCAACTGCCGATCACAAAGACCACGCGTAGACAGCGAGGATTTCATTCAATTCTGCACGTGAGCAAAACACCGCACAATAGTAACAAGTAGCTCAGCTATTGCTGACCCAGCGGTCGTTACCTATTTGTTATTGACAAGTCTTGCGTATCGGCGCAGTGTGCCGATGCGTAAGACTTGCCGATAATCAGTAAGTAAAATTAATATTACAATGTGCTGTTATGTTTCGTTCGGATGAAGGCAAATTACCGTAATAAAATAAAACAACCGTTGCGATTATCTCCGCGGTATTTTTTTCACAAGAGGTTAAGGACTACCAGGAGGCATATATACAGATGTAGATGCGTGAAAAAATCGGTGTTTGCGCATGGCTTACACATATCAGAGACAGACGGGCGAGCTGTTACATCGTAACGCTCGCTGAAACTGTTTTTTTAAAATAAAAGTAATACTAATTGTATGTTCGAGAGCCTGAGACGGGATCAACGCTACGAACTTGTTTGCGTCAATGGGGACTTAAACACCGTGTTCAGAAATAAACACACACTTTCCTTGCATAACTCTTAGAACAAGAAGCTCCTCTGTCGCAGAGAGACCGCGCGACGCTTCGTGTCATTGAATATTTTGCTAAGTCACTCAAGGTCATTGGAAATGGCACTGTTGAGTAGGGCGTGGGTAAGTCCCTATTAGTATTCCATCGTAACTATGTCTGAATCTCGTACCGTTTTTGAGATATTCAACGTCAAAGAATGGCGTGACCTGGAAACCAACTATCGACTGGTGCTGCTTTAAATGACCTCGATTGATCGCTAACCGAGAACTTAAGGACACACCATTATTCGACGTTGAATATCTTGGAAACGATACAATATAGGGCCATCGTTACTGTGGAATGTCAATGAAGTCGAATGCAGTCTATGAAATGGTGCTATTTCCTATGACCTCGAGTGACCCTAACCTAGATTTCAAGGTCACGATATGTTTAATGTCAAATAACTAGAAAATGGTACGAGATAATGGTAGACCAATGGGATCTATCAAATGGTGCAGTTTTCAATAACAGCTTTTTCAAGTGCATGTCATTATTGGACGTTGAATGTCTCAGAAACGGTACAAGATAATAACACATTTACAATGGAATTCTAATAGGAACTTAGAACGTCGTACTCAACGGTATAACTTGAAGTGACCTTAGATGACTGCACATGGGTGCAGTGGTCCAGTTGGTAGAGTATCGGACTCGCAACCAAGAGATTGCGGGTTCGAGTCACACCCGGTCCACTGCAAGCAACCTTGAGAAAGTTGCTAACCTACTGCGTGCTCAGGCTAACTCAGCCTCCTACCCTCAGCGGGACGGGAAATGAGCAGTAGCTACGGCTACGGGGTGAAGGCCTAGTGTGGCTGATTGGAACGATGGTGTGTCTGCTAGCTGCACCGTGGGTCAAATTGTCCGTTAGTGCGGGGAATGGATGGCCACATAATGCGCTGCGGCACCATTGGCTCGTGCCAGTCAGCTGCCACTTCCGAGATTGTAAAGCGCTGCTGGTCACGAGTCTGACTCATGTAAGTGGCGCTATAGCAAGTGTCCAGACCTTTACCTGTACATCTTCCAACGACATGGGCGTCGAGCGGCCACTGTGCAACAGCTGAGCTTCTTGTTTTAAGTCTGGGTTTGTAGTCAGGCTGGATAAAATAATATCAGTGAGTGAGTGAGTGAATAGTTTATTAACTCTTTAATAGGTACATTAAAACCGCACAGCAGCGGACCATTATACAGCAATACGATGATCGATACACTGGCCGTTGTTGGGTGGGCTGTTAGGTTTGGCACAACAAAGAGCGGCCTGGGCGGGCTCCTCGCTGTACCAAATGTACCAGCCCATCCATCAACGGTCAGTGTACCAACTTTATATTATTCGATTTGGAACTATAATTACATCACACCACACTCTAAAGGCTTATTTTGTCAGCATCAACACACATAATTACGAGTCTCAGTTGGCTGTATCACTAAGGCCACACACGACGCAGAAGATGAGCCTCATTGTGAGTTTCTATTTTTCAATATTACCAGCAGAACTGATTGGCAGCGATGCGATTTCAGGAGGCATGAATGCACGTGATAGTCGTGAATGTGTCTAAGTACAAATAGCTGGAGGCTTAAGCAAAGAAGCGTGGCCGCCGGGTTCGGCCGCCACGGCATGCTCCGCCCGCCTCTAATGACACAGGTACTCTTGCAATGGCTCTGCCACGATGATCGATGACAGCACCATAGACATTGTCGTGATTATTATTATTATTATTATTATTATTACTGCATTTTGTTTCCTGAATTAGGAAGAGGCAGAGATGAGACGTACAGACGATGTGAGCTTATGACCTTGGCCTTTGACCTGTGGCTGATGCGGGTCGTCGTCCTCCATCCGGGTACCAAGTTTGAAGTTCGTAGGCCGTGGCATTCGGAAAATATGGCGCACGATGTGTGTCAGTCTGGCGACCTTGAGCGTTGACCTTTTGACGTTGAAACTGGTGTGCGAGTCGCATCTAAGCTGGGGAATCTTCTTTGCAGATTTAGACACGCTGGGCTTTTGGGTTCTCGAATTATTCGATATGTACGCGACCTACGGACAGACAGACGGACAGATAGACAGACGGATAAAAGCAATGCTTATTGCCCCTTTCCTATTGTCGGGGGCATAATGAGAACAGCAATTGCTTTGTGTTGCAGACAAGCGATGAAACACAAGAGCTGCGTTGATATGATCGTCTGCACAAAGAGTGACGAGCTGTATCAAGCAGCTTTGGCGAACCGCGGCCTCGCTAATGCTTACCTGCATCTTTGCGGCGACGACACCGGGCCAGGTTGTACGCATTCGGCTTTCTAAAGGCCTATGTAACGGAGCTGTGCTGCCTCATTACGATGTCTTGTATAGGCCTACTGAAATATACGGTGTGTTAAAAGCGCCTGTGTTCGAGTAAGTAAGTAAAGAGAGTAAACCCGGGAATTTGTATAGCGCACCATCGCAAACGCGCCTCTAATCTGCTAAGGCTTCTTGTACGTCGGCGCTGATCTCCGTTAACTAGCCGTCAGCCAGGCACCAGCCAACACTGCAAGATCATGGATGCAGGCAAGTGCAGTGTGTGGTGTGCCTCTTTACGTCTCTGTGTGAGAAGGATTTTGTTCTTAAGTGGAAAAATTGTGTCTGATTAGTTATTATTACCTTGCCGGCGAGGTATTGTCTTCGGTTGTGTCAGTTCGTTTGTTTGCAACATTACGAGAAACGGTTTCATGAAACTTTCATAATAGATTTACTTACAGATTGTGCCAACGAATTTAGCCCAAATTGGGTCACTGGGAGAGTGTACAAATTACAAGGTTTGTGCGGTTCAGTTGATACGCACACATACGACGTTGATACGTCGGTTTACGGGTTTAGCGTAACGGTAACACGTTTCGGCTGACGAACGTAGTTACTCTACGCTCGGCCCGGTTAGTGCATAGGTGGGTGACCGTCTTTGGACGGGTAAATCACCTCGGCGCGGAATCAGGCACCCTGCCTACTCAGCCTGAGTCTGCCCTCTGTACAGACTGGAATGAGTACCTGGCGAAAGCTGGGGGAATAAACAGGCATATTGCGTGATATACCAACCCGTATCCGACATCTCGCAGTGTTCGCTCAATGCCTGGCTGGTGGCTGGCTAGCGGAGATCAGTGCCGACTTACGGGAAGCAGTAGCGCATGAGAGGCGTGTTCGCGACGATGCGCTATACAAATGGCCTCGTGTACTTTATTTTACTTTACTTTACACACACTGAGTCGACACGTTGCCATTACCATAACACGCCGTTCTAAGCGTGTCAATACGGTAAGTGTGCCAGGCCAAATCAGCACGCCGCGGTGGCTGCATGTGGCCAAAGATATTAATAGACATGTGGCCTTCGACTTGGCAGCAACGTGCAATGCGCGCATGTAAGTAAGTAAGTAAGTAAGTAAGTTCAATCTTAAAACAAATCGTTCTCAGAAGCTGGTGTAGGTTTGGTTGAAGAGACTGATTTTAAACCCAGCTCTGAATTGTCCTCGACTGATGGATGGCGAGCGCCGATGAAGAGGTAGACTGTTCCAGGCAGTTGGAGCAGCAACACGGAAGCTTCATCGAACATGAAACAACCGGACTGAGATTTGTCGTAGGCCTATATCGTACTATACAGCTTATACTCCAAGATTCCAACCCGTACAGGAAGCACAGTAACACTAACAAACATCAATACCACAAGCCGTACTAATAAAATAGTAAATTAACGATATGATTACAAAAATTGTTATTTCGAATGCAAACATTTTATAAAAACATGAAAACGACTAAAACGTACTTAAACGTTAGATGTGATTAGTATTAACAACATTATAGTTAATATCATTTTTAATCACAAGCAATAACAATAGCAACAAGTTAATAGCAGATTCAGATTCTGCCACTCCAGATGTAATGGTCTCGGAAGATGTACCTATGTTGCATGAAGTAACCAGAGCGATCCGACGATTGAAGAATGGTCGAGCTGCAGGTGCAGATGGCATAACTGCAGAACTTC
>Ga0209149_1001078_pt1 | contig 13101 bp, 11 predicted proteins | sample WorMetTyACAVOLI2_FD_187423 | JGI IMG/M metagenome (GOLD analysis project Ga0209149, IMG submission 187423) | Marine gutless worms symbiont microbial communities from Max Planck institute for Marine Microbiology, Germany - Olavius algarvensis... ... | reverse complement strand
TGATCTGTGTCCTTGTGGCGAGACCCAGACGATGTCTCACATTGTCGAATCCTGCCCCCTGACAAAACTGAATGGTGGCTTATCTCGGCTACACTCTGCGGATGAGGACGCTGTTTCATGGCTGACTAATTATGGTAAATGACACGCATACGAGAAGAAGAAGTACTATAATATTTTATGACGGTTTATGCTATAACTGACACTAAAAAAGGGAGAACGGATTGCGCCTACTTATCTTCAAACTACCCGTAATTTTGTGTGAAATGTTACGGTGTCGATTAATTTTTCTTGTCGTTGTGTTGCAGTATGGAGTAAACAGTAGATGCAGAGTTGGTGTTAATGTCACTGGACAATGGATATAGGTGATTACAGCTCTAGAAGGATGCCACTTAATGGTTCGTCTAACAGTGGCGGATTTCTGAGCTGGCTACGACATCCACAGCGTGGTCTTCCTTACCTCATCTTCTCGATTGTCGCCATCCTTGTTATTTTACCTTTGCTGACGCATTACTATATTTCAGCATTTGATGACGTAGTTGCAACAAGCTATGGTCACCGTGGTCGACTTGAGCGAGCCGGCAGGTTTGGATCGCCAAAATCGTCCGAGCTAAAGAGTCAGATAGATGAGCTGCGTGCAATCAAGACGTCAGTTAGCAATGAGTTGTTAGAGCTGGAGAAGAAGCGGCAGACTCTGCTGATGGAGATTACTGGCTACACGACTGCTATTGATGAACTGAAGCAGTCATATCGGCAGACATCTGAAGAGCTCGGACGTCTCAAAGTCTCACTAACTAGTCTGCAGGTACCATATATTAGCCATTTATGATTCATGCCATTTCTTCTGAAGTAAAAGTCATTTATTATTAAGCGCCTCACTTTACTTTAGTAAAAGAGGCGCTTATTGAGATAGGCTGTGTCGTGACGTTGTTGGTCGTTGGTTGTCACGCGCGTGCACTGTGGCCAAACGGTGCATCCTAAGCCTATAGTTACTATGGAACACTAATAGGAAACCCTACCCCAGGAACTCAATGGTACAAATTTCGACCCCCTGGGGTGACCCTTAACCGGGGAATGATCCCCCCATGAGGCGCTTTTTGTCAAATTACTTTGACCTCTTGTTATTATTGTTATACATGCATTTATAATGCGTGCACAGGGTACTGATCCAGAGGCGCTGGCAGTCACTAGGTGGGCAGCATGGTAAGGGTGTTGATGGACTATTTGAAAAGGTGAATTTTCTGACGGCGTTTGAAGTGTCGAAAGTGGGTGAAAGTCTGATATTAAGAGGTAGTCCATTCCGGACTGTAGGAGCCAAGTAACTAAACGATCTTTTACCAGATTCGAGCTGATGGATTGACTGGATGAGCTGCCATTTGTCATTGTCCATCGACATTTACTTAAATTGTTTTTCTCTGTCACTGTCTTATCAGATACGGCATTTTATATGTTATATATATTAAGTCACTGCAGTCGATGGAGGCATAACTGGAAGTCGGCTCAGGTGGTCAGTTCTCACCTAGTATGTGACCCCACAATCCGGCAACCAGGTTTTCACCTCCCTCGGCAACAGTGGTCTCTGCTGAACCGTTTTCGCAGAGAACAACGATACTGCGGTGCCTGCAGAAGGAAATGGCGACTTACAGACACTGTGTCCTTGTGGCGAGACCCATACGATGTCTCACATTGTCGAATCCTGTCCTCTGACAATACTGAGTGGCGGCTTATCTCGGCTACACTCTGCGGATGAAGACGCTGTTTTGTGGCTGACCAGTTGTGGTTAATGACACGCATACGAAAAGAAGAAGAAGTCACGGCAGGACGACAGTGCAACGACCTTGGCAGAGTGTGCACTGTCTGAGTGCTTTTATTGTTGGTGTTTTTACTGTCGTTCTTTGCGAGTGCAGCATAGATGAGCTGGATACTCGAGTGTTAATAGGTTATGAATCATTTTCATTAGAGTTTTGTCAAAATGTATTATTTCTGCAGTATGACGAGCAGTGTAATTTCATTTTTGTGATGATGTTCCTTGTAGATCGAGCAGCAGGAGCTGCAGAAGAATAATCTGCCAAATATAGAAGCACCAAAACGCATCCTACCTCCAGCTGAAGATGCTGTCACATTTTTGCCGTTGACAATACAACACCATCGTTGTCATATGTACAATTGTTTTGACTATTCTCGTTGTTCTGTTACGTCGCACTTCCCAGTGTATGTGTATCCGCCAGATGAAAACCGAATTTCATCTGGTATTGATTCGTTCATCAAGTATTCAGCAGTACAGGCGTTTGGTGCTAGTCCGCATGTTACCTACGATCCACTCATTGCCTGTATTTATGTAGTATTGATAGCTGATGACATACAGACAGTCTACAACAAATCTACGATAGAGCATCTGCTTGCTCGGCTTCCGTTCTGGCGGGGAAGTGGTGTCAATCATTTACTGGTAAGTATTTCACGGCAGCCGTCCTCGGTGCTTGGCTTGACCGGTGTTGAAACAGGTGCCGCCATGGTTGCACAGTCGCTTTTCCTTCGTGAACTGTATCGAGTTGGTTATGACATAACGTCGACACCAGTGCTGGGAATCTCACAGGGAGATGTGTGGGAACAGTTACCGCTTTTGGCACCTGCACGTCGGAAATACCTCCTGACCTTTGTTGGCGAGCACAGCTATACGCCCGATAGCAGTTTGTCACGGAAACACCAGTCTGAAAGCTCCGTTTATGGTCACAAAATATTGAACAGTTTGTATGGGAATGTATCCAAGCATTTTTATGCCAAGCAGATGTCTTACGATGACGTCATTATAAAGACATTGAAAACAATGCAGGCAAAATATGAATCGGATACTTTTTCTTTTGAATTTATCTGTAACACTGGTGCTAAGCAGCTTGGAGTAGACGGTGAATGGGTTCAGTGTGGAACGGAACAGCAACAGAAAGAATTGTTACTCTCGTCGACGTTTAGATTGATCATTGCTCCTGATAGCTCATTGGTTTCTAGTGAGATGCTTCAATCAACATTGTGTTTATCACTGAAGTACGGTTCTGTTCCCGTAATTCTGGGTGACTATGTACAGCTGCCGTTTGAGGAAGTTATTCACTGGTCACATGCTGTTATTACTCTGCCAAAGGCTAGAGTGACTGAACTCCACTTTATTCTTCGTTCCTATACAGATTCCGATATACTGGAGATGCGCCGATATGGACGTCTTGTGTTTGAAACGTTTTTTGGTTCCACCAAAGCCATTGTCGACACCACACTCGCAGTAATTCGGCATCGATTACGCATCCCAGCATTTCCAGTTCGAGACGAGCCGTCGCCCAGTATATTCAACAACAGCTTTGTGCCACTGCGTGAGCCAGTGGTAGAGTCGGTTGTTGAAGTGGAGGAGATGCTAGGACCGCTTGAATCACCAGTGGCATCACCGAGATACTATAGGAATTTTACGTTTACTGATACTGCATTTGCACTGCCTGGTGATCCATTCCATAGTTATCCCTTCACACCATTTGAACCGTCACTTCCTGGCGATGCTAAATTCATTGGTAGGTTTATTGCATCTACACATATTATCAATTAAAATAATTATTTGTGCTTTTAAGTTGTTTTACTGGGCACTTTTATGTTTTTGTTATATAGTTACTGACATGCCATCCTGCAGACAGCATGCTGGTATTCGTTTACTCATTAGTCCAAAAATGGGTTTTTCGCCTTGTAGCGCCGACACATTGCACTGATGAATGTGAAATTAATTTTCAGATGTGCATATTCAGCATTGTCTCAGCTATATTTATCTGAAAATTTTGTGTAAATTAAATAAACATATATTGCTGTTTAAAGCTAGGGTATTCGGTAATATGACTTGCCGTCTATTATGATTGTTTTAACAGCTTCGTTTGACACTGATGTACATTCGTTCTTGTTTATTGAGCATTGCTTGCTTTGATGTTGTCAGGTTCCTCTTACGGATTTCGTCCAATTGGTCACGGTGTTGGTGGAGCAGGAAAGGAATTTAGTGAGGCACTTGGTGGAAATATGCCACGTGAACAGTTTACTGGTAACTTTGTAAATGTCGACTGTAATTATATACCTTTTATGCCCCTCCAGGCTATGCATACCATAGCTGGAGTGGGACATTATATTTTTGCCTTGTCCCAGCTTCTATCCTGTGCCAACATGGGTTCAGCCCGTGGGCGAGCCGCACTGGGCATAGCAGGGTGGCTGTATGTCAACTGCACTGGCCATAGGCCAGCCCACGGCCGTTTTTATCATGTCAGCATACTGACGCGCGATATTGATATAGGAATTCTGTCCATCTGTCTGTCCGTAACGTTCCGGTATTGGATGAAAACGGCTTGAGGTATTGTCATAGTTTTTTTCACCATATGGTAGCCCAATCATTCTAGTTTTATCAGCATCAAACATCTTCACAAAATTCTGATGGGGTCACCCCCTGCGGGGTGCTAAATACAGGTGGGCTATAAATTTTTTTTGCAATTTTCTACCAATAAGTTGCTATATCTCACACACGATACAAGATATTGCCATAGGTACTATCGAAGGCGAATAGGAACTCGTATGCGATCTGTCAAATGGTGACATTTCCAATGACCTTGAATGAACCTAACCCTGTTTTTATGGTCATACCATTCTTTGATGCTAAATATCTCAAACGGCTACAGCTACGGCCATAGTTACTATAGAAGGCGAATAGGAAACCGCAGCCACGCTTTTGAATGGCACCAGTTTCAATGATCTTGAGTGACCTGTGATCTCTAAGCCAGATTTCAAGGTTACGGTATTATTCAACGTTAAATAACTCGCAGACGGTACAAGTAGGGCTATAGTCACAATGGCAGACTAACAGAAAGTCATACATGGTCTATCGAACCGCGCCATTTTCACTGACCTTGAAGAACCATTCTTTGATGCTGAATGTCTCGGAAGTGGCTAAAGATACGGCCATAGTTACTATGGAAGGCAAATAGGAAACCATACCCAAGCTTTCAAATGGTAATACCACTTTCAATGATCTTCAAGTCAAGTCAAGTCAAGTAGCCTTTAATGCAGTATGTCAGGCGCACACTGTTACAACGCATTGTAGCTTAAAAAGCTATAAAACACCTAAAACATTAAAAATAGTACAAAGCACACAGAGTATTATCATCTAAACTTAAACAGGCATCGATTAATAAAACAGATTTTATACAGCGAAAATTCAACATTAGGCAGCTGGTAATAATGTTTTCTTTTTCTAAGACTGTAAGAACAGTGTTCAGAGGTTTCAGGAGGAAGTAGATGGTGTAAACAATGACCGGAGTGGGTAATCTTGGAGAAAAGATTGCGTGACCTTGAGTGACCTCTAACCCACATTTCAAGGTCATGATAATATTCAACGTCAAATAACTCGACTAATAGCAAGTCGTGTATGATCTATCCAATGGTTCCGTTTCCAGTGACCTTGAGTGACCCTTAACCTAGATTTCAAGGTCATGGTGTAATATTTAGGCCTATAGATGCCCTCAACATGTCTGCACAGCTGATGCGCGATCTGTTTGCGATAGCTGAGTTCTTGTATACTTACTTAGTTACTTACTACACAGGCCTGCAGGCTGGAAGCAGACAAGTGGCAATCCTGGCAGTCTAACATGGAACTATCGTGGCATAACATTGATATATAACTTCACGACAGCCTTGCTATATATGGTGTCGTCATTCACAATGGCTAGAATTGTGGTAAGGCTGTTGAATAGTTACTAAACAGTAAAGATTAAAAATAAATTAAATAAATACGTACGTGTAGTTTAACATGTTAAAACAAATTTTACAACTCAAATATTTACAATCAAACACTCACTGACAGGATTCGATCGTAGGCCCGCAGAATGTCCACGCAGGCAGGTCTATTTCTGTGCCAACGTGGACTTGCCCACAGGCAGAGAAATCCATTGTTGTGCAAAAATGGAATAGTCCACAGGACGGGGAAGTCCATTATGCAGATTCTGCTGTGGGGGCATCAAATGACTGCAGGCAGCCTTCAGCACTCTAGTTTGAGACTCATTTCAGATGTTGTTGTTGTCGTTGCTTATTTTGGTTGATATTAAAAGAGAGTAAACCAGCCTCATTGGACTGAACTGAGAGTTAAACACGTGGATGCAGTTTGTTGCATGTCATTTATTATTGGGATCAAACTCCAGTGATATAATGGATGACTTTTATTTAAAGATCGTTGCTGCTTCCCTACTGTTGTAGTCGTTATTTTGACGTACGAACGGGAAGCTGTCCTGATAAATGCAATAAGTCGTCTTAAAGGTCTGCCGCATCTCAACAAAGTCGTCATCGTCTGGAACAGCCCTCAGCTTCCTTCTGAAGACTTACACTGGCCTGATATTGGCGTCAACGTACATGTTAGTGTTTTGTCATATGTGTGACATTTGTATACCGAATATTACAATCCTATGTGCAGATTTGGATTTAAGACTCAATGCTTCAAGACCAAGAACAAGACCAAGACCCACACATTCAAGACCAAGACCCATAGCCACAAGACCAAGACCAAGACATTTCATAATTGCCGGAACATGCGATTTCGCCGATGCCATACTGCCTCTGTTTATTATTTACTTGTCATTTGACGTGTGTAACTACCGAATGGGCCCATGTCTGAATACACAACGTCACGACGCTTTCAATAGCTTTTTCTTTCACGTTGTATTTTACGTTATTTTACATTTTAAAATTAACATTATAATTTCAAATTTATTCAGCTGCTAGAAAATAATACCAAGACCAAGCTTCAAGACTAAGACCGAGACCTTAGGCATCAAGACCAAGACCAAGATCGAGACCTTAGGCATCAAGACCAAGACCAAGACTTTAGTGTTCAAGACCAAGACTTTCAAAATACCCAAGTCTCGAGAACTCCATGTCTGCATATGTGTGACATTTGTATATTGAATATTACAATCCTTCTGAGTTAGGTTTTAAGAGGTGCCTTAAACTGTTGTATATTTGTAGTTAAAAACTTAGCTGGATTGTTGTCATAGTAAGTCGAATGTTTTTGTAGACAGAAAGATTCAAGTCCATTGTTGTAATTGTAGGTAATAAAAACAGCAAGGAACAGTTTGAACAACAGGTTCTTGCCGTATGATGCTATTGAAACAGAAGCTGTTTTATCTGTGGATGACGACGCCCACTTGCGACACGATGAAATCATGTTTGGTTTTAGGTTGGCCATCAGTCATACTTTTAAAAATTTTAGTATATGATTATTACATAAAGTGCTTTGATGCTGCTGACTGGGCATCAGGAAAAGCATCCAGCATGTATAATATGCCACTCCAACAATATGCAGTGGTTTTGTTGCAGTCCTTTGGGTACCTCTGGTTAACATGGGTAAATTTGGAAAATGGCTGTTCCAATGGTTGTTTGTATGTTATTGAATGTATTCACATGGACATTACAGGTGCTGACAGTTACCTTGCATGTGATTTTCTCTGACACATCTGTGTTCAAATGCTAATTTCATAATCTTGTTCATATTATCATCATATTTGTGTCAGTTCAGTGTTGAAATGTTTACTCACATGTTTGAAACGTTTATTCACGGTCAATTTGAAATTTTCAATAGGCCTGTTGTTTCTACTCTTTTATATGCAGCAGTGATAATATCACTGTTAGAAATAACATTTGTTGTGTATTTATGGTGATCTTGAAATAGATTAAATTTTTTTTATTTTAGCACTTTTTGAACAAAATAGTGTATAGAAAGCCATCTCAGAGATACTGTACTTTTGAACAGTTCCTGCATTACAGTGATAAATGGGACCTTGTACAGGGTGTCTACAACTTTTGGAAATGCTGGAAATCTACTGGAATTTGAAATACCTTCTGGAAATACTGTAAATCTCCTGGAATTTAATGCTCTTCCTGGAAATGTTTGTATAATAGATCGATGATCGATGGTTTATTTAGCTACGGTCCAGTAGTTGGGAAACTGGCTAACGCAGTTTGTTAATTTTTTCTTATGCTACACTGCATTAACCTGGTAAACACGATCACTGTTATCTCAGGGATTAGCGATCCTGGCCAATAGTTGTCAGCTAACTAAGTAAGGCCGTCTTGATTGTTTACAGCTTGATGGAGCACGTGACCTGGAAATTACCTGGTCCCATGTGTGGCTAAGGTGGTAGGATTCTGCATCCCAATTTATGCACATTGGTGTCTTCCTGATCCAAAGTGCCTCTTTTATCCATCTTTAGTTGTGTAGAGTAAGAAGTTTTTATATTATTGATTATACCAACTGAATGAATCTCTTCAACACCAAGTAAGGTCCGTCGGGTAAACAGGATCGGCATGTGCACATAGCCACCACTGCATAAAATATACTGGAAAATTGTTTGGTTGGATTTGTAGACACCCTGATTGTATTTTATCTCTACCTTACAGCTCCAGAGTTGTCCGTTGCTGTGAATTGCAGTACTGATCATATGGTCATATTGTGTACCTTGATAACTTTGTCATTTCAGAGTCTGGCGAGAAGCACGTGATCGAATAGTTGGATTTCCCGGACGATATCATGCGTGGGACATTATGCATCAGAACTGGCTTTACAACTCAAACTACTCGTGTGAATTATCAGTCGTCTTAACTGGTGCTGCATTTTTACACAAGGTATCATCGACTATATCCTACATGGCTCGCTACACTCTTAAGTTGTTTGACAGTATTGATTCGTTAACACACTTCATTTTTGCATGTGAGGTAGGGGTAGGTGAGTCATTTTTGGGAAAAAAATAGCGGTGAAGGAACCAGGTGGCCGCCATAAACTGAAAATAGTGTGGGGTGGGAGAGACACGTGATTGTTGTTTTTGGAACTTTTATCCTCAGGACTTGGGACTACAAACGTCAAAGTAATATACACTGATAGCTTTTGCCGTTTGAGGCTCGCAGCACACGAGTGTGAGAGAAGATGGATACACTGCAGACATTCCTGCAGCAAAGTGTCGCTGCACTGCATGGCCATAAATTACTTAGAATGAGCAAATTCGCGGACTCCTTTGGATGTTCCGGAGCTTTAAAAACCTTTCGGTCAAGTTAGGACCTCTTACCAGGGGCTTTTTCTGACACTGCTGAGGTTCCATCCCAGACCCAAAGCATCTTCAAATTTTCCTTAGGACAATCTGTGCCCTCAAGGAACATTTTGTACAAAAAATTGCAAATGATCATTTATTATGGAAGCAGCATCTCGGAGATGCTACACTGTACTTTTGTCAAATCTCTAGTGGAGGTTATGTCCATTTAGCAGTTCTATTTTCAGTTGGTCGAAATTCTGACTGGGGGACCCTCCGGAGACGTTTTATACAAAATTTAGCAATTTTCCACCAGTATCTCGCTTTATCTCAAGAATTACACAAGATAGGGCCAGAATGGGAAGGAAGGGTGGTGTATCCAGGTGTAGGTGGTGCGCTGCTACTGCCACTTTTCACTGTCAGTGCATGTGTGTAGTGGGTGCAAGGGAGAAGCTGGGAAGATTGAAGGTCCTTCTGCCTATTATTTTACGAGCTCGGACTGTACGTTGGGCTTCTCTGAGGCCATGCACTTCTTAAGCCCAGTACTCACTGGCGACAAAGTCGTATTCAACACGATCGACTTTGTTGAAAGTTGACAAAGTCAACCGTGTTGCTTTGGCCCCGTACACACTGGCAACAAAGTCGACCGTATCGACAACAAAGTTGACCGTATCGGCAACAAAGTCGACTGCTACAAGCTGTTGAATTCACGTTGTTGCCGATTTGTTTCCAAAACTGGCAACAAAGTCGACGATATCCGCAACAAAGTCGACCGTATCGGCAACAGTCGACTTTGTTGCCGATTTGTTGCCAGTTTCGGCACTTTCAACGAAGTCGACCATGTTGAATTCAACTTTTTCACCAGTGTGTACCGGGCTTTATAGTGCTGGCCTTCACTGTTTTCCCAATGCTGGCTTGCACTAAAGGTCTAGGTGTCTTTGTTCTAGTGGCCTGTCACAGATTTAAGGGGATACAGGTGGACCCTCTGTGCTTGCCTGAGATACAAATCTCTGAATATGTGCTAATTAGCCCGCATGTACCAACAAGCAAGCTGTAGGGCCTGAGATGCGAACCCAGACCTCCACAGCTTGATGGCCAAACGGCCAATGCGCATTGTAGCTCTGTGGAAAAGCCCCAACAGCATATGACAAATGCCATCGCTTTCAGGCGGCCATCACAGTGGCACAGACAGTAGTCTGTGCATTTCTAGTATTTTATACGTTGTTGTGTGTTATTCTTTTATGTGATAATATGTAACATGTATAATACTGTGTATGTTATGCTTTGATGTGTTTTTAACATTTGTGTAGTTAAAAGTGTTTTTGTGCTTTTGCAGTATTACATGTACATCTACAGTTATGTGATGCCGCAAGCAATACGAGACAAAGTCGACGAGTATCTCAACTGCGAAGATCTTGCGATGAACTTCCTGGTGTCGCACATCACCCGCAAACCACCTGTCAAAGTATAAATACTTTTAATGTTTCTGTTTCTAGACTACTACTGTTACCACCACCACAACAATAAGTACTATTACTAGTACAGTGTGTGACCAAAAAATGTGACTCACGTAATCTTGAATATCTTGTACAGTTGTAAGTCTGTTGCAATGAATTTAGAGTGTGATACCTGATGACCATAGCTATTAAACGCATGTATAATTTGCCACCTCGCCTTAGTTATGTTTCTACACTACCTGACATTACACATAACCAAAACACGGCATTGACGAGCTGAAGCAGAGGCTCATTGACACTTGGGACTGTATTCATCAGAGCATCATCGACGAAGCCAGTAGCAAACATGGCTGCATGCATGTGTAAAGGCAAAGGGACGTCACTTAGAACACCTACTGTGTTTTATACTTTGTTAATCTATAAACAATGATCTACCATATTAATTTTATTTGGCCAACGTATTGTGGTGCAGGTAACATCGCGGTGGACATTCCGGTGTCCAGGCTGCCCGAAGGCACTGTCTGTCGAGGACTCGCACTTCCACGAACGACACAAGTGTATGAATTTCTTTGTGCAAGTCTATGGCTACATGCCGCTGCTCAACACGCAGTTCAGAGCAGACTCCGTTTTGTTCAAGACTCGAATATCGCACGATAAACAGAAATGTTTCAAGTTTATCTAAAGGGGTGTTTATAGCGACACAACTCAACTGAACTCAACTCGAGAGCATGAACAACAGTTGACTCAGTTTGTAGGTTATGACGTCATAAACAGAAACACAACTGACTAGGCTGTATGCTGTTCAGCTGGGTCAGTTGAGTTCAGTTCAGTTGTGTCGCTATAAACACCCCTTAAGCAGCACTGCCTTACTGTTAACTAGTCCATACTTACACTGCAGATTCTTTATGTCACAGATATCGGGTCAAGCGGTTCACTCACAATATGATGAAAGCCTCGTTGTGAGGAAGAAAGTGTAAGCAAACGAAGAAATTAGCGAAGGATCATAATCGTTTAAAAAGTTAGAAATTTTCCCCCGATTAATGGTGTCGCTCCAGTGCTGATCCTTTTCTGTTCTTTATGGGCAAGACAAGAATTTTGCTGTGATTGCGTGTGGTTGCCAATGCACGATGTCTCCCTTGCAGAGACTTGAGTTATTCACGTGAATGTTAAAAAGGTGCCTTCACTGTCAATGGTCAGCCACTGGTTGAGCGAAGTTAGCGAGTGAGAGTGGTTTAACATCCCAGTTGACACATCACAGCTAGTTACATCTAATCTTATACCTTCGCAGGTCCCTGTATGTCTCTGCTAGAACTCGCTGTATTGGTTCCAAAGAATCACGTGCAGTTACTTGCTTTCCTGCACCTTTACTGCAGGTCAGCAATTGGACTTTGGGGGACATAGGAGCCAAGGTATGTGTAACTGGATCAAGCTGCACTGCAGTGCTGTACAAAGAGTCTGCGGTGTATGTGCATTTTGCAGCTGTTGTCTACATACGTGTGTTCGTCAAATGAATATGTATGATGCATTGATTACGTGGGCCGTGTCCAATTGATGAGCGCTGCTGATTTTTGATCTCATATTCAAGAGCGCTCCTCGACTGGATGCAAGTGCATCTGCGGTAGTGCTCCCGTGTCTGGGATCGGTCTCAAGTGTCGCACCCACAAGCTGCTGGTCACGTGAAATCGTGGCAGACATATAATTTACATACGAGTATTGGTTGTAAACTATACAAAGTGTGTCGTTATTGGTCTGTATCATACTGAGGAACAGAATCAGTTACCAAATAGCCGTGATGTGCACAATAAAGTAAACTGTGGATTTGTATAGCGCATCGTCGCAAACACGCCTCTAATGCGCTACCGCTTCGCGTAAGTCGGCGCTGATCTAGTATCTTAATGCTAGTGTTAAGTTGATGTACTTCACAGTTTTGATCCCGTGAGAGCATTCGTGAATGTCCAATTAAGGAGCGCTGTCACGGGATCAAAATTATCGAGCTGTCCCACGAGCGCGCTCTCTATCATTGGACACAGCCTTGATTATCAGTGTATGTGATGTTGAAGTATTCATTGGTTGCTGCAAGTATCCATATTGTCTGTACTTTTGTAAACATGACTTGTGCAGAAAGGCATCGTACGATTTTAGTGTAACGTCGTCTGGTATCTATTAGTATTGTAGTATAGTTGTGCAGAATGTGAAATTATACCCTAACTCCCTTGTTCCTATAAAAGTTTTGCACAAACCAACATTTTGGGGCTATTCACCAATTTATTGTCACTCTCATTTGCATATGAAGGCATATATAGACAAATGAGAATGCAGTGCACTGGAATGCAGCCATTTTCAAACTCGTCTGAGCTTTTTGTCGTATAGATAGATAGATAGATAATGTCGATTTATATAGCGCATCGTCGTAGAAAAACCTCTAATGCGCTGGACACACTAGTACTTAGCGAACAAGAATGTTTTCAATGAACGTCTGAAAGACTCGTCACTACACGTCGGATCACGGAGGTCAGCTGACAGCGAATTCCAAGTCATTGGTCCAGCGACAGCGAAGGACCGACGACCAAGTG
>Ga0209149_1001077_pt1 | contig 13104 bp, 8 predicted proteins | sample WorMetTyACAVOLI2_FD_187423 | JGI IMG/M metagenome (GOLD analysis project Ga0209149, IMG submission 187423) | Marine gutless worms symbiont microbial communities from Max Planck institute for Marine Microbiology, Germany - Olavius algarvensis... ... | reverse complement strand
AACACTAATAGGAAACCCTACCCCAGGAATTCAATGGTACAACTTTCGACCCCCTGGGGTGACCCCTAACCGGGGAATGGGCCCCCCCATGAGGCGCTTTTTGTCAAATTACTTTGACCTCTTGTTTATAGCTGGCAGAAGGTGATGCAGTACATAATGACTGTCAGATGTTACAGTTTGGAAGAGAGACTTATCAGCTTTATCAAACTGTTCAAAACAACGACCAACTAGACAACTTATTCAAGGCCTCCAAATCTACCTTTGGCCTCGAGCGACCAGATCATCCTAATCTATTCTTTTCAATCACCAGGTCACAAAGTTCTCTGATCTCTGCACTTTCCTGACTTCCTTGCAATATAAACCCACATATCTGTCTAACCGTACAAATTTCAGTTCTACCCAACTTTATCTGATTGCATTTTCGCATCCAAGTTGTTGTGAAACGATGGGCATTTACCGTAATATATGCCTGCCAGATTTAGTTACAATTTATCAGACAGTTCTTGAGATATCTCGCCAAAGGGATTTTTGTAACCTATTTCAGCCTTGTGAGATTTTGATATTTGACCTCATTATCACCAAAGCTGCTCGTTTCATATCCCTGCCACGTGAACCACTTGTGCATATTTGCATCAAAATCAGTTCATTTGGTTTCAAAATATCATGTTCACAAGTTTCTGAACGTAAAAACGGATGGACAGACAGGTGAACGAATGTACAGGCTGAAAACATAATGCCTCCCGCCTACTAATCTGGGGCGAAATTACAAAAAAATCTTACGATTTGTTATAAGATTATCATAAGTTCAATCATAAGTCTGTCGTAAGTTCTCCACTTGCGAAGTCATAAGATTATCTTATGATTATCATAAGTTCATAAAACACGTGCACTGAAAGAGCTCGTCTTCCGTCATATCGTCCATTCGCAGAAAACTATTACTTATTTGTTGCTGCCGGCGAAACAACGCGTAAAAATGCACCATTGCTGTTCTATGCAAGTTTAATATTGGCCTATATGACGTCAATTTTACAACTTATGACAACAAAATAGTGATCGTAAGTTTATCATAACTTTAGTCATAAGTTTGTCATAAGTTTCTTCTGTAATTAGGAACGATTGTAACTTTGTCATAAGTTTGACTTAAGACATTCGTAAGTCATAAGATTGTCATAAGATTTCTTTGTAATTTGGCCCCTGGTCTAAAAGTGTTTTACTGTCCATGTCACAGAATGTGCCAGCCACCATTGATGTATAACAGACTTGCTAGATCTGACAGTTATATACGCCAACGTGTGCTACATGGACATCTGCCGGTTATTTGGTTTCCTTTTGGCAAAGACTAAAGATTAACCTTTTATGGCCACATTAAAACCGCACAGCAATGGACCATTATACAGCAATACAGTGATTGGTACACTGGCCATTAATGGGTGGGCTGTTACATTTGGTACAGCGAGGAAGGGCCTCGGCAGGCTGAGGCCCCGCCCAGTCCCCTCCTTGCTGTACCAAATGTAACAGCCCACCCATCAACGGCCAGTGTACCAACTTCATATTATTTGATATGGCACTATAACTGCATTTGGACTCTAAAGGGTTAACAAGCAACAGCTGTCAGTTCAAAATGAATGTAACAGTAGCACAAACATGTAAACGTAAAAGCTGATAATTAAATAGTGAAACTGTCTCTGCAGCTGGAGTAATCTGGCTGCACTAACGCACCGGCGTAGAGCTGTCGCTGTGCAAGCAAGAAGAAGTGATACGCCTCAGCACCACGCCATGCATTGTCAATCACCTTCGTGTCAAACAGTGTTGCCACGTCCTCCTCCAGTAATCCGGCTAAAGCCGACGCCGCCTGTACACAATGACACTATAAAGGTAAGGATAGGTACGTGGATTTTTATAGCACCTTAGATGACGAGCATCTCGTCCTCAAGGCGCTCAGACATGGATCACACAGTTTAACCTGCAAACAGCACCATGCCTGCCGTTAGCATTCATTCACGTTCACCAGATGGTGCCGCCATGGAGTGTGGTGACAACACCTAGTTGCAGCTATTTATCGACCCCGTAAAGGATGAAAGGCTGAGTTGGCCTAGTTGGCTGACCTATAACGGATGGTTCACCCACATACGTGGTCACCCGTCCACTGCAGGTCGAGCGCAGGACAACGAAAGCTGCCAGTCAAAGACCAACATTCTACCGCTGCGCCACGGAACCAAGTCACTGGGCCATGGAACCAACTATAATGAACAGCCCAACATGACACAGATTCTGTGGACGTTTCTACTCAGACTGCACACAGTTGATGAGTTCATTGATTAATCACAGCTTTAATCTAGAATCGTCACGACAAAATTATCGATTGATGATTTAAAAGATTAAAGTATTAGCATCTAGTCATTTGATAAACGGAGTTGGAATGCTGGTAGGCATAGAAAAATTTAATTTCTAGGCAGTGATAAAATATGTACATATTTACCAGATTTACCACTTATAAGACTGTCGTATGTTCAAGTATGCATGTGTTGTTTTGGTTTGCATTATTAATTTGTGAGACACTGTGGTACCATAAAATCTCACATATAATACGCACAATTTTGACCTAAAATGCATGTCTGAGAAAGGGGTGCTTATTATACACAAGTAATAAATTTTTTAAAAAAATTACCGGAATTTAACCACAGCATGTATGGTGCCAGCGGTGGTAAACAAACATTACCAGTGATAAGTAAGTAATCAGAAAGAGATAATGTAACATAAATGTGCATCCTCAAACCATTGGACAAGCAACAGCGAGCAGACAGAAAGTTACCTCTGGTCTACGTTTCTTAGTCTTTTCTTTCTGCGAGCTTCTCATGTACTGGTGGTACTGTTCGACAAGCAATGCTGCAAGCACAAAGAGTTTCTTGACTCGTAGCGGGTTGCTGCGTCGTTGAGCCTCTTTCTCTGCAACCTGTGCACAGTGCTACATGTCACTAAGTAATGGCGCACTACACAAAGTGTACAGATCAATCAGTCGCATGAAATTGTATAGCATCATATGTCATAAGCAAATCTCATGCATATGATCATAATAGACGAGGCAGACTGTTCACATTCATGATCAAACAGTTCAGTGTATAGAACACGCCGAAAGTTACTGAAATACTTGGCAGATTTACAGTTACATGACAACGAATTCCAGACTGAAACCGCGCCAACACTGACAGCTTCTGCTGACAACACTAGCACCATCCACAGCACAAGATACGGGAAACACGGAAACATACTCGGTATTTACAAGTGATTTTCCGCTGATCATACAGCCAACGTTTTTAAATAGCAACTTCTGAATAACTGTCATTGGAGAATATAAATAACACAACACTGATGTCAATCTAATGTTACATCACCATTGCTAGATCAAAATCAGACTCATTAGAAAAAATTTAGCAATTTTTTTAGATACAATCAATATCAAGCAACAGCACTGAATATACTTTTATAAACACCACATTAATGTCCAATTTTCATGTGAACTGAAGTTAGTCAGTTGCCTCCCTTTATTTTTCTCATCTATTCATAACATGTGCATCCTCTCCAGACAAGTTAACTCTTTATGGCCACATTAAAACCGCAGAGCAATGGATTCATTATACAGCAATACAGTGATTGGTATCCCCACCCAGTCTCCTCCTTGCTGTACCAAATGTAACAGCCCACCCATCAAGGGCCAGTGTACCAACTACACATCATTTGATCTGGCACTATAATTGCCTCTCGACTCATATCCTTTACAAAACCATCCCAGCAAGTCTTCCTCAGATATCCTCTCTGTCTCATTCCATCCACCTCCATCATTGTAAATTCTTGACCCAATAAGCATCATCTTTACATTCCAAATGTCCAACCGTCCGAAAATATTCTTCTTAATCACCATGGTAACTGACATCACAATAGTTCCCTGATATCCGCACTCTTCTGACATCCTTTCAGTGTAAACCCACATATCAATCTAACCATACAAATTTAAGTTCTACTCAACTTTACCTAGTTGCATTTTCATCAGCCACTTCGTAAACTTTAAATACTCGACACATTACTCACATAAAGCTGGTAATACGAGTGTATTTGAACCTGAAACAACAACTTTGCAGCGTCAACTTGATGATTTGCTTTACGATACAACTCGATAGCACTGAACGTCTTGTGCTTGTCCAGAAGAGTCTCGGCATATTTCATAAGCAGAGGTTCCGTCTCGTGGACACTGTGGTTGCGTGCAAGGTCGATAGCCATGTCCCACTGATTCAGATGTACGCACGTATCAATTGCCTGTTGCACCTTCCCACACTGTATCAACACACCAGTCCGCTGTCGGTAGACACACTCACTCGACTCACTCATGCACCCACCACTCTGGGTGACTTCACTTTTTGGCTTAGTGTTTTTCCTGAGATTAACAATGAGTTCTAAGTTCAGACTGAGACCAAAGATCAGCCAAAAGGGGAAGTAATTTTTTCATTTGGACTCGGCGATCACTCAGGAATTAGCCGAGACCAAAGTTTGGATTGAGCGATTACTGAGTGCAAAGTTAATCTGAACCCGTGGGTTGACTGCATGCACGTGATAGGTTAATCCGTTAGAGATTACGTTTCGCTGAGCGAAAATTGCTTTACGTTTTCGCTAATCCAAAAGGAAACAAACAACACGGTGTCGGCTGCCAGTGCCAGCAGGTGACCTATCAACAGTTAATGAGTTTGCACTCAGTGAAATTGGTTGATCGCAGCTTTGGACTAATGGGCCTTCAACCTTCATATTAAGCTTTGGTCTCAGCAAAATACTGAGCCAACAAGTGAATCAGCACAACAGTCTGTAGGTCTACTCAACTCATACCGATCTTCCCGACAAAGAAAATTTACCAACTTGCAACCAATGTGCATTCACTAAAATCCGTGCAGTTTTGCAGTGTTGCTTGTTGTACTATTCTAAATGTCAGGTTGAACCACACTGTGACAAACAACTCGACGTCACCTTCAGGAAAGCATCAACAGCTTCTTGGCACATTCCAATGGTCACAAACATCTCCGCAATTTCCTGCATACATCAAACAACCATTACAAAAAAAGGTAACGTAAAGTTTACAAAACACAGATTTAAAAAGTCCACTGTATAGTTCCACTGAAATGTTTTTGATTGGCACTGCCTTGTAGCGTACAAACAAAAAAAAGAAAACAAACTATAGGATGATACCATTTTGTTGCTACGGCAAAAGAGGTTGAGACGGTATGGACATATTTTAAGAAAGAATGACAGTCACTATGTGCCGGCTCACCTGGGCTGTCACCTGGGCTGTTTCACCTGGGCTGTCTCACTTGGGCTGTCTCACCTGGGCTGTCTCACCTGGGCTGACACCTGGGCTGTCTCACCTGGGCTGTCCGGGAGACAGGGCCACTAAATAAGTCTGCTGTTGTTGTTGTTTTTGTGGTGTACTAAATCGTCTTTACAAAACATAAACACAACAGTTTTCTGGTCCGTTTCCACATTTGACTTGGTTTGTCGGTTGTCCAGTAAAGCATTCAGAGCAGATTTTTCACAGTCATATGCCCTACCTGATGGCAAGCAACAGTTTCAGTTCATTCAAGGTAACATTATACCGGGTGGCGCAAAAAAAACGTCCCGAACATTCGCATGGCGTTATGCAACAGAGTAGTCGAAATGAATCAGCAAAAAGCACGTATGTAATGAGCAAACATCTTCGAATATGTCTAGGAATTCTCACCTAAAACACTTCCGTATTAGCCGTGATACAAACGAAATAGTGTTACACATCCTAAAACAATATTTGCAAGCGGTTCATCATTTATGTTGTCGCTCGTACGCAGGCTACACCAGAACGTCACAGTAATCATCAGTCAACTGATCAGCAGAATATGTTGAATAGGTCCTCCATTCTGCTTTGCCACTGCTGCTAAATGCCTTTTCCACTGCAATATAGCTTTTCTGACTGTCTGATCGTCGACATCATGCCATTTGTCTCTGATAACATTCTGAAGATCTTCGAGGTACGCAAACGGTTCACACCTTCCTTCGTAGACAAGTTCTTGCAAGATATCCCAAACTGAGTAATCTAGCAATCCGAGTACCAGTCCATCCTTTTTCAGTGAAACACGTAACAATAACCGCCAAATCGTTTTTTGAAAAAACCATTTTCAATCTAATCTACAAATACGTTATTTACATAATTCGATTTTTAACTCGCCTTACGTCATTAAGCGGTGTTCAGTGACGTCATTAATGGCATCACTGAAATTTATAAGTAAGTAACAGTACATACTGATCTACAAATGCGCAAAAGGAAATTTCTCTCCATAAAGTATACGCGCCGTTATAGTTACGCAAAGTACGGGACGTTTTTTTAGCGCCACCCGGTATATTAATCCGATTATAGCTGTACAAAAACCATCAGATTGAGACTGGTGCTCTGCATTAGTTTCAGCATACACAACAAGTTGCATATCACCAGCATAATTAGCTAAATGTTTATATTATTATAAAATGACTATATTATTATAAAATGAAGCACACACATTACGTGACTTTATATACACACTGGGAGCAACTTGTGATTTTCCGGCAGGTAATTAGTCAGAGTACTGAGCCCGGTGTAGTCCTCAAGCATGTAGTAACACTTGGCAATGCGCTGCTGGTTGCGACCTTTTACATAATACTGCACCGCCTGCTGCCTACAGTACAATACACTTGGTGTCCACGACATACAATCAGTGACTTGATGTTAAAACATACACATAAACTGGGTTGGCTGGCAGTAAGTACCACAAATGTCTCCTGGTTAACCTTGAGATTGCAGGAGATGCAGATTCTACAGGCCCGATGATGTCCAGTGAAAAGTGTAAAAGTTTTGAAGGCAGTGCTTACATATACCCACATGTGCCCACTAAGCCATCAGTGCATCGGTACTGGTGGCCTTCGGTAAATCGGCAAATATATCATTACAAACATAACAAATATTAAATTGTGTCTGACACAAACCTGTGTATCTACCGCAGCTGCTACAGCCACCGATCACTCTACGACAAATGCTACAAAATATCGTAAAATGCCCTATCTCGTAATGTTAAGGAAAGTCAAAAAGTGCCTGGATCCACATCCGGAATTGGCTCAACACCAAAATTTACTCACTTCTAGAGGTTCACCCTTTTTACATGTCTACCAAGTTTGGTCCACATCCATCATTACATTTGTTAGTTACGTTGCAGACAGATGGACATACAATATATACGCACAGACACACACACACACGTATGATCACAATACCTGCTTCATCTCTGTACACAGAGGCATACAGTTAAAAATGCATTATGTTAGAAGTGTAATTAAATGTAAAACACAATTACTCCAAGAACCACCATCACAATCAAAATGTAATAAGTAAGTAAGTAAGAATATTTCTATATGGCACAGTTAAAAACAGTTCACACTGCATCATGGCCTCACTGTCCAAATAAAAATGTCTTTAGTAACCGCCTGAACTGGCCGTATGACAGTCCACATAGTCTGAGATTGGGCGGCAGACTGTTCCAGACTTGTGGTCCTGCAGTGGCAAAGGAACTGTCTCGGAAACTGCTGCACGACTGACTGACGACAAGTGTTCGAGTGTTGGTAGAACACAGCAGACCATAATCTACTTGTACATTTATTAATCTTGAAAATATGGAAATGACCGGCCAAAGAAGCTCAGTCATCAGCAACATGTACAATGCTATTAGTTAAATTCATCAAACACAACCAAAATTATTACCTAAAACTTGACGTTTCGACCTCTATCAGAGGCTTTCATCAGAAGACGCTGGTACTCAGTTCTTCCGGTTCTTGACACGACAGGAAGATGCCGTGTCAAGAAAGTGGTCGTATGCGTGGCTCAGTTGGTAGCTGCCCTCAGGATGGTTCATGGCCTGTTGTCCTTCCTTTCAGTGTGTATGGCCTCGTTGATCCATCTGGTAAAACGCTCTGGCTCTCTGTCGATCACTGTCGCTTGAGACCAGTTGATGACATGGTTCATATCATGACATAATATGACTATATGCAACCTGGATGGTGTCAACCCGTTAGACAGGAATTCACGGAGAACGAGTGTGAGGCATTGCCAGGTGTTGCCTATCCCGGAGTCCGGGACAACCGCAGCACCATAAATACCAAAACCGGATATGATGATGTTCTCTTGAGTTGCGTGGTCGGTGAGAGCGGATTTGTTGTGTTCTGTTAAACTTGATGCACGTGATGAGGGCAGCTACCAACTAAGCCACACATACGACCGCTTTCTTGACACAGCATCTTCCCGTCGTGTCAAGAACTGGAAGAAGTGAGTACCAGCTTCCTTTGACGAAGGCCTCTGTTAGAGGTCGAAACGTCAAGTTAATTTTGGTTGTGTTTGATGAATTTAACTAATCCGAGTAGTTAACTTCCAACCAGATGAATCTATTCAGCAAAACATGTACAATGCATACCAGTTATTAAAAATACCACTTAAGCAAACAATGGACTTTTAAACAATGCAGAGGATGACAAGTTCATGGCAAATTATACTATATAGAATTAGAAGTGAGAAAAAACCATTGCTGTCGGTCAGCATAGTAGTCGCCAACAGCACTGCAAGCCTCTTCAATCTGTTGATCATCACCGAATGAGCCCGACTGCAGCAGCTGCAAAACTTGGAACCAGTCACCAAGCTTCTTACGCAGAGCAACTGCAAGATCCCTGCATCGACACATCAGACGTTGGCGAAGCAGTGTTATTTCCTTTGATAAATATAGAAATGTCTGTTAATGGAAATACTTTAATTCCGTTAATGAAATAAAATACACACAAAATGAAAACAAAACAAAACTAACGGAAACATGTGAGTAGCATAAATGAGCAGTGTAATAGCTGAATTATTCCAGTTTCAAACATCTTTACATTTCATTTTAAATGAAATGTATGTAAATAGATGTGAAACTGGATGTAAACAGAAATACACATAAAAACGGAAATAAAAGAGAAATTGCTCATATATTTTGATTAACGATATTGAAATAGAAACTGAAACAGACATAAAAATGAAAAATACACAAACAGGCATGAGATTAAATATCAGCACAATTTTACAATATTAGCATGAGTCAGTTTTGTGACTATTAACCCTTTGGAATTAAGACGAAGTTATAGTGCCACATCAAATAATATGAAGTTGGTACACTGGCCATTGATGTATGCATTTGGTACAGCAAGGAGGGGACTGGGCAAGGCCATAGCCCACCCAGGCCCCTACTCGCTGTACCAAATGTAACAACCCAGCCATCAACAGCCTGTGTACCGATCACCATATTGCCATATAAAGGTCTGTTGCTCTGCAATTTTAATGTGCCCATAAAGGGTTAAGGTCTATCATGCAAAAATACTGCAACATAGACTTGGTCTTCTTGCAAAATGTGATCAATGTGCAAGTGATTCGGCAATAGACAAGAGACACATGCAGCAAATCTAATTGCCAGTCACTTTCTGCATCGGACTATTGCATTTGTGGCCAGCAACAAACTATGATATACATTATACAAATAAGCACTTGCAAACAATTTTTAAAAAGAAGCATTTATTAAGGAGGAGAAACACGAGTTATACTTTCGGTCAAGGTCGATGTAAAGTTTCTCAGCTTCATCGTAACGACCAAAGAAAGCCGCTATCTCAGCTTGCTTCATACTGTCATTCTACAAGTGCACACAGAACATAGCTAAGTATATTCAAAACAGTCCTCACAGTCAGGTCCGCAAGAATAAGTCTTTCAACACTAAAACATAACAACCAACGCCGGTGATACACGACAAGCTTATTGCGCATGTAGTTCAAAAACTAGACATTTTTCCTCAGTGCCACCGTCTGACACATCTGAAGACTACGTTGGTGTTAATTTCACGATACAACTGCTACAAAAATTATATATTGAGCACTGGGGCTGCAGCTGAATCCTGGTCTCTAGACTACTAGTAGTTTCTGCTGGGCCCGTAGGTAACTCCTCAGCCACACAGCATCACTGCCCTCTGGCTAGTACCAAATTATACTGCTGGGGCCAAATCACAAAAAAATCGTACGATTTGTCATAAGATTATCATAAGTTCGATCATAAGTTTGTTGTAAGTTCTGAACTTGCAAAGTCATAAGATTATCTTACGATTATCATAAGTTCGTAAAACGCGTGCACTGAAAGAGCTCGTCTTCAGTCATATCGTCCATTCACAGAAAACTATTACTTACTTGTTGCTGCCGGCGAAACAACGCATAAAAATGCGCCATTGCTGTTCTATGCAAGTTTAATGACATCAATTTTACAACTTATGACAACAAAATAGTGATCGTAAGTTTATCATAAGATTGAGTTTATCATAAGAATGATAAGATTCTTTTGTAATTAGGAACGATCGTAACTTTGTCATGAGTTTGACTTAAGATATTCGTAAGTCATAAGTTGTCATAAGATTTTTTTTTGTAATTTGGCCCCTGGTGACAGAGACATATATGAGTGGATACAACTTGCCTAGAGTTGTTAGGTGACAATGAAACAGACACAACCTCCTAACCACCAGGCCACACTACAACTACACATAATACTGTATGGTGTAATATGGTGTAACATCACACTCAACTCATTATAGGTCATTTTGAAGACGAATTTACCGGTCAGATGACCCAACCAACAGTGTCACAGCACTGAAGAACAATGGTTAGTCAATCAGGTCAAGGGACAATCGCAGCAGGCTCAGTTCACTCAAAGGTAAAGAAAAAGATGTAACTAACATTTACTATGTATATAGCACCATGAAGATCGAAGATACTCAGGCGCTTGGATGACAGAGAGCCAAACCTAACATAATATTGTAATGACATGCAGTACTATTCATATTCTCACCCGAACTTTATCTATGTTCAAGTTCTAAAACATTTCTTACAGTCAAACCTGAAAGAATATAAATAGTCCCTAAACTATGCACATTATCACTTAAGATGTAGCAACCAACACCAGTGTTACATGGCAAAATATCTCAGGTGACACTCATTCACACCTGTATATTGCTGAGTCGCTTAACGAGCTGAATGCCTGAGTAGTCTTTGCAGCGGACAAATGAATGTTCCGCAACTTTGAGGTTGACTTTGGACAACGCATACTCAGCCATCAGATGCCTGTGTGACAACAACAGATCCATTCCAGACAGTCACCTGGTACAATTATATGTCAAGTTGTGCTTATCTCAATGCAACTAGATTCTTTAAACGGCATATAACTGCCAACAGTAACGGACCACTGCACAGCAATATGATGAATGATACACTGATCCTTAATGCCTGGGGATGTCCATTTGATACAGCAAAGATGGACTTCAAGACTTGTGTGGAAATAAAACCCATTCATCACTGTATCAAATGTGACAGTCCAGCCATCAACAGAAAATGTACCACTCATCGCTATTCCTCGTCGGCACAAATGTCCAAAGCAATTTGAGGAGCGACAGTGAAACACTGAAGTACACAGTCGCTCTCCATTACAGGCTGAGAACTACAACAGTCGCTGCTTATAAAACACACTCATGAACACACACACAGTGGCTTAATGGTTATTTTCCCAATAAATCTGGTTATTTTCACAATAAATCTGGTTAGCTAATAACCCCATTAACATTTTTATTCAATTTCATTTCGTGAATGAGACATTCTGCAGCTAAGTGACTACACAGTCATCAGCTGAGTGAAGCCGAAGCAGATCACCATCAAATCTGGTTAGCGGACAAGACTCTACGATGTCACTCATCGTCTGTACCCCGCCACTTATCTGATGATGCCATGTGCCATTTGTGAAGATTATAAGTACAACAGCCCTGTCCAGTATGGAAGCGGTTTGACATAGACCATGCTGATCCATCGAGATTGAAGCCTGGAAGCCAAATAGTAGGGTCAGAGTGAGATTCTTGTTGACCACAGAAACACACTGCCACTCATCTCTCCACCGGGATGAAGTGTCAGCTGGAGACAGGTCAGACCAAATCAGCTTTCTGAAAGTTAGGTGAGGTGGAGGGTGGTTGAAGAAGTCCTGGTACACTAGCCATTCAAGGTGATTTTCAACAATTTGCAGCAGCTGTCACATGCACCCTTTTTATTCATCTGTTCCGAACTTTAGCATCCTCTCAAGATAAGTTAAAACTGAAGGTAACACCTAATTATATGTAAATATATACAGGAGCTAATTACCAACCAGAGGCGTGGATGTTGGTGCGACTCGACATATTTTAATGCTTCTTCGATGCTGGTTGTTTCGAGTAGCACCCTGGCCTCACGCAAAGACTGCATCAGTCAACACAGGAAATTAAACAGCAGTGACACCACAGCTGAATGATTCATGGTTTATGCACACGTACTCAAATTCTCTAACGACAGACAACTCATGGCTTACTAAAAATATACCGCATTACAACCCTTTTTCCAGAACAACCCGGGTGAGCCAGTAGCAGAAAATGATCGGACACATCAACCCCAACTATAATCACTATGCTCTACAGTCTACACCTGATTAGTCTTCCCTACTTACTGCGGCCCAATGCATCGTCCTTATTTGTCTTAATATTTTCCACATCCCTGACAACAACTTCCTTCCTTGTATACATAAATATATCACAACCAGTAAGTTAATGAAGGCATTTTAAAAACTCCCATCAGTTAGACTGGATGCCACATTCAAAGGATCGGGATGTAGAGGCAAAGCCACAGAAAATAAAATCACACGTCAAAAAGACTTCATTACACAATGCATATTTCTATAAACAATTCCACAGTGTTTGAGTAGAACTTTAGCCATAAATTGGCGGTTGGTGGTTTGGCTTAGTGGTAACACGTTGGCTTCAATCAACGTAGTTGCGCTACGTCAGACCCGGTTAGTACTCGGATGGGTGACCGTCTGTGGACGGGTAAACCATCTCGGAATGTAACCAGACAGCTAGGTCGACTCAGCCTTCTACCCTCCGTGAGATGGTAAAATGAGTATCAGCTTTCGGGCTGAGTAATAATAAATGGCGATGGTGGGTG
>Ga0209149_1001076_pt1 | contig 13105 bp, 13 predicted proteins | sample WorMetTyACAVOLI2_FD_187423 | JGI IMG/M metagenome (GOLD analysis project Ga0209149, IMG submission 187423) | Marine gutless worms symbiont microbial communities from Max Planck institute for Marine Microbiology, Germany - Olavius algarvensis... ... | reverse complement strand
GGGGGGGGGGGGTACCACACAAAAAAACAATGTCACGCGTCATTATATGTTACATACGCGGATCCGGCAACTACCCGGATCCGGCCGGGTAGTAACGACCGGGTACCCGGATCCGGTACCCGGCGAAATTCCCTACCCATCCCACCTCTACATGCATGTAATGCAGATCAAGTGTGCACAGCTTGACGTCATGCATAAAATATTTACTTCATAGAATATTTAATGACAACTTACAGTATAATATTATAATGCTGTTTGGCACTAAAATTATTAAGGAAACAAAAATGGCTTCGTTGGCACGTTTTAATACTATTTATTGATAATTCAGTAGGGGCTTACCTTTTTGGACCATTCTGTATTCAGTATTTATATTATCAAGTATAGGTTAAAGGTCGACCACATATAACGGTGTAGCTGCAGGCGAACTGTCTAGATTTGATAATTGGTATCTCCGATATTGTACGATTTGGTCTGATTTGATAATTAGAGTTGCCAGTTATGAGCACAGGCTGTGTTTCTGTCCTTGCACCATGTGCAGTAAACACCTCAAACAGAACGTTATGACTTGTCTTTGCAAGATTATTGCATCGGTACAGTTGAACTGCAGGGGCGGGTTCAAGATGCACACTTCTAGCATAGAACTTGTTTCCTAGCCTAGCAAAAACCTATTGAACGCACTGCTAACAGTTAGGAAAAAATTCCTACCGTAGCAGAAAATTTCTGTGCTAGCTGTTTTGGCCACGCCCACTTTGGCCACACGTCTGACACACTGCTTTTTACTGCTCGCACGTCCTTTCGTTTTTTGTCTTTTTTGTTTTGTAAGGTGTCCTAGCAGTCTTTGACATTATGCCACCTTAATCAGCTTCGTTCACTAACTAACTAACTTATGGCGAAGGTGAAAGAAAAGTTTGTGTTTATTTTTTTGTATTTAAATATTTCAACATTTGTGTTATAGTATGTTCAGAATCTAACCATTTGAATAAAAAACCAACAAATTATTTTAACGGTGGCCTGTAAACATTTCGGTCACGTGACGTTCTACGCAGCAAACGAAGAAAGTGGTTCAATATGTTTACGCTAGGAAAAAAATTCTACCGTTCATACTGAACCCGCCCCAGGTTATTCACTGATGTCCTATGTGTGCATGCGTCTACAGATACATTGTGCTGATATGACTTGCTAGCAGAAGTGCAGTTTGAGAAATATTCATTGTGTGGTGAAGCATAAAATATGGGCACATTATACATGTACATGTATGCTGTTTGTGTTGACATTATAATGAACTGTTTGTGTAGCATCTGGAATGGAGCAGTTGATGCGAGGACTAGGCCAGGGTGGTCTTGGTGGGATGCAGGTACGTTTGATAGCTTTTGGTTCTAGAGTTTGTTGATACTGTGTTAATAATCTGGTGCATAATGATGGCAATGATATAATGTAGCATTGATGCCGGCATCAGTAGGTTTAGTGTGTACTGCTTACAACCATTAGTGGCCCTTATCCAGGACAACCAAGGTCACTGCCACCTTCACTGCCCTGAAATTTCTCACAAGCACCCCAACTTTCCCTTACAGGCCTTCCAGTCTACTTCTAGGGCCTAATACTAACGAGAACCCCGGAGGCATATTCGCACATGCTAACCAATTTTGGCACCAATTTGGCATCTATTTTAGCAACACTGTGCCAAACCATAAAGTGTGCCGTAGAGTCCACAGAGCTGTAAGTAGACTCAGACGTCAATCTACAGCACATCTTATTTGTGCTGAATGCAGTGTCAGTCGTGAACACTGATGACAGGAAACCCTACCGGCGCTTGTATTTACATTGCCTTAATTTTTCACTGTAATGCTGTCGCTGGCTTAACAAATGTCATTAGAGCAGTCAACTTAGCTCTTACAACCAGTCTGTATGGTATGGTAGTAGGGTTTAACGTCCCACTCGACACATTGTAGGTCATTTTAGAGACGATTCTTACTACCAGTCAATTTAGCTATCTCCATAGCCTTATCTCTGTTCAACCCCCTCGCAGTACCCGCTCCTCATCTGTTCTTATCCTTTCTCTCCCACTCGCTCATTACCTCTGACAAAGAAGGAAGTACATGTTTTTGCCTGTGTTTGTTTGTCTGTCTGTTAGCAAGATTACTCAAAAATGCGTGCATCGATTTGGATGAAATGTTGCATGTTGACAGATGTCGGGATATGGACGAACTGATTAACTTTTGAGCCCGACCCGGATCATAGTTCGGATGCCGGAACCGCATTGCTTTCTCCAATATCGTATAGGCTACGGAACTTTGCAGCCGTGCCTATGCTGCCAGCAAGCTGTGCTGCTATGCAGAATTTTACGTGTGGGAAAATCCCACATATATGTATTGGAGGCATGGCTGGTGCGCCGCTACAGCAAGTCATGGTTTTAAAATGGTTTTATTTACTGAGCCGTTGGAAGCTCTTTGTCGGTGGTAAATGCACTCTATGAAGTGCCCTTCTAGTTTAGATATGCATCACCTCGTCTTTGAAATTGGCTTCCAGATTCATTTCATCAGCCTAATTAATCCTGTCTTGATTCACCTCCTCATCCACTTGTCAACCCATCCTTGTCATTATCACCACTCTCATCATCCTTCACTCTTTCACTCCTGGCTCAAAACCTACCTTTTCAACAAATCCTTTCCACCTCAACTTTTCCTCGTACTCATTGGACTGCCTTCATGATAATGGGACTGGACCGGATTTATCATGCTCACCAGTTTATTTTTAGTTTTCATTTTACATTTTTTGTTCGTTCCGTGTGGTAGACTAAGCTGGCTATCCGTCATCGTTTTCTTGCACGTTAAATACACAGTGTCGTATATCATATCGCATAGATTGCATGCAAGTTGCAATTAAAGCATCGTCAGACGACGAAGATGTCCACATTTAAGCGATGCGAACATAGTCGCCATGTGGTAGCATGCATCACTCGTCTGGGGTTCCAGCAGATTTAAATTGGGCATATTCAAGGCAAATGGCTTTTAGCTGATTATACACTGTGTTCCAATAAAAAACATGTGACCACTTCTTCGATGATAAGTTGGACTGGAATTGTCCGTTTACAACAATTTTTGGCACACTCATTACCAAGAGTGTAGGCCATCGACAGATGATTTTATTTTCCCACCTCACCTATTTTGTGCACCTACTTTACCTTGGGAAACTGTCAAGACCTAAATATCAGTAAAAATTAAACGAAATCATGAAAATTTCACAGGAACATGCGATTCTGATTACAAATCTCTATCTGTCAAAGCAGTATGATGCACAAATGAACTGTTGAATGAATTGGCAGACAGGAGTTGGAAACTTGGAAGCATCAACAGTGTGCTGAAGAGAATCCACAAGACGGGTACAATTGTCTGGTAACCAGGCAGCAGAAGACTGCGTTCGTCGTGTAGCAGTGGAGGACCTTATGCTCAGTCAGGTGGACAAGCCAAAAGGCACCGATCAGCCCGTGAGATTTCGCGTGAAACTGCCATTCTCTGTTAAAGTGTGTACAGGATAATTCAAGGTGATCTCCAGCTCAAATGCTTCACACAACGTGCTCAGCTGTTGTCTGAAGTCAATCGCATCTCCCATCTCACTCACTAATAAACAACCTTGTTGTCTGCAATAAATCTTGTTATTGTTCTCTTGTAAACCATAAGTTGAATAATAAGTAAGTAAAATAATATGGTGACAGTTTTGCATTTAACATCCTAGTATTGTAGTTTAAAAAATCAGCAATTTAAGGCTATTTAGTTCTCAACAATTTCCCAAGGTAAAGTAGCTACACTAAGTAGGTGAGGTGGGAAAGTAAAAAATACCTGTCAATGATTTATACTCTTAGTAATATACGTGTGCCAAAAATCTTTGTAAAAGGACACTTCTAGTTCAACTTATCATCAAAAATGTGGTCACATGTTTTTTTTGGAATACAGTGAATATTGTTATTTTTTATAAGTCATTTTTACCGCACGATGCTATGCATATGCCGTCATGCGGTGTCTGTCTGTCTGTCTGACTGTCACATTCGTGGATCATGTCAAAACGAATAAACATATCTTCCAAATTTTTTCACCATCGGGTAGCCATATTATTCTAGTTTTTCCACACCAAACGGGGTGGCGATATTCCGACGGGAACCTCCCTAATGGGGGCGTCGCATGCAGGTGGGGTATAGGCAGAAATTGCGATTCTGGTCTAATAGCTGGCTATAGAAGATTGCTGGACGTGCGAAGTGCCAAAAACATTTACCGATGACAGAAGCTGAGTATATGACACAGTCGGCCACGCACCACTGGCTATCGATCGATTGCTGGACATGCGAACTATGAAGTGACAAAAACAGTTACCGACGACCATGCAGTGTAGATCGCACAGTCGGCGACACACCAGCAAATGTTTGTGACGGCCTGCAGCATTGACGAATACGCCGAAGAGAAGAGAACAGAGAAGAATTTAATCGTACGCAGTGGTATATTTGAAGCCGAAACAACTAATAATAAAAGACTGTGCTCGACGTTTTGTATTGAAGCTATACAGACACGAAGCATCGCGCGGCCTCTTTGCGACAGCAGAGCTTCTTGTTATTGTAGAAGTTAAAGAGCTAACTCAACTACCAATTAATATATCACATAAATGATAATTTTCAGAAATATGATACCCTCTGCACAAATAACAAGAATGTTACATCAGGCATTGGATGCTGATTTCAGCTATTGAATTTGTTGCTATTTTTAATTTTTCTTACGATAATGTTACGACGTTCTATGATACGTTTTATAAATCAAGTTACAATTATTTTAAGAAAATATTACGATTTATTAACTCGTTAACTTACGATAATCTTACGACAGTACTTAGGTAAATCTTAAGATAAATCTTAAGATTCTTTGTCAGTTGGGCCCAAGAAGTACAACTCGGGTTATTATGTTTCATCTCTGTTCTGCACTGTAAAATAGAACAATGTTGTTAGTAACAACATTGTTCTATTTTACAGTGCAGAACAGAGATGAAACGTAATAACCCACGTTGTCCCCAAACCTACCTACAACGTCCTAGTTCGTGGGGGCGGGCAACGCTGGGCGTCAAGATGTAGTGAGCCATGTTCACACTACATTTATCCAGCCAGCAGATGTAGGTAGTCACCATCTAGAATATTAGACGATGGTGTTTTCCTCAAGGTTAGGTACACTAAAATCTATCCTACTAAACAACTTGCTGGACCCAAATAGTAATGAGCCCTTTTCATACCACTAAGTGGAGGATATGCTCATTACTTTTGTCCAGCAGTCTAGTAGGCTCTAGTCGCCATCTAGAATACTTAGATGATGTTTTCCTTCTTCTCTCATGAGATTCCAGAGGGCATCTTGTTTGCCGTGAGATGCGACCCGTAACGAACGATGGAGACGTCTGGTAGTTGAGTGGGGCCCTGCCTGCGGGCGGGTGTCTTCGCAACACACTACTTTGGCCCTCAACATTGTTCTCAGATTGGAGGGGGAGTAGGTCCAGCTCCTTCAACCGGCTCAGTTGGTCACAACTACAGTGGCAGGTGATGGCGTAGGGAGGGGAACTGGCGATGGGACCCCATACCTGTTCTGCTATGACAAGTCATGGTCTCACGTGACCCGGTGAACTGAACTACGCCGCTGCTAACTCCCGCTTGATACCCTTGTGGTAGTGGGATCTCGAATCCCTTACACCAGCGCATTGTTCCATGTTCTAGGATGTCGAGCACTGAAGGTGTAACTATCACTCTTTCATTGCTCGACATCTTACAGCATAGACGGATTGGGCTCTGCCCCGCTGGTGCTACCCTTTATGGGCTCCGCAGTGGGTGGGGGGTCGGCGGGACGAATATAAATAAAAACATGGATGCCGAATCTCATAGCAACCATCGCAGAACAGCCAAGAGATCAAAGGCGGATGACTCTGAGTCGGATGGGCCTTGTTCGGCGCCTGACTCTCATAGCTTCTCGAGATTCATTATCATAATGCCAACTGATCAAAAAACGATATCAGAACTGTCGCCGTTTTGGATACAAAAAGCTCTCCAGGCCAACAATGGCACCATTACATCTCTCAGGAAAACCCGAGCTGGTCATCTGTTTGTCGAAACAAACAATGCTCGCTATAGTCAGAAGCTCTTGGCCCTCACAGATCTTGCGGGAGTCCCGGTGAAGGCTGAGCCCCACCGAACTCTCAACTCCTGCGAAGGGGGTCATCAGATGCTCTGACTTAAAAGGCCTGACAAAGGACGAGATTGTTGACGGCCTGCGCTCGCAGGGAGTAACGGACTGCTTTCATATTACAGTCAGGTCAGAGAATAATAATACTGATCGTTGCAAAACAAACACATTTATCATCACATTTAACACTGATACAGCTCCGGCTCACATCAATGTTGGATACCTTTGCGTTAAGGTGGATCGATATATACCCAATCCACTCAGATGCTTCAAATGCCGCAAGTTTGGCCATAGTTCCAGATTGTGTAGAAATGAGGCAGTCTGCCATCGCTGTGGCGAAAAACATACAGAGGAGAACTGCAACAATACTGCCAAATGTATAAATTGCTCGGGGCATCATGGCGCCTCCTCAAGGGAATGCCCGGTGTGGCTCCGAGAAAAAGAAGTTCAGAGGGTGAAAGCGGAGAAGAACATCTCTTTCCCCAAGCACGACACATTGTCACCCAACAGCAGAGCACACTACTTCGTAGTGGGCCTCCCTCTGCGGCAGTAGTGTCTGCGGCTGTCTCAGTCCAGCGACCCTACCGTCACTGCAGCTGCACCGATAAAATCTATCTCAGTGGCAGTGCAGACTGACCTTACATGGCCATCTGGACAGGAGCTGCCTGTACAGATACCTCACAAGTCCATAGCCTCACAAACAGTCTCACCAAACCGCCTAATGGGTGGGGCCTCAACAGCCTCAGCCCTGCAACTGCCTGCTGCTATGGCTAGCAGCAGCGCTGCAAAAAATGATTCGCCTGGGAAGGGACTGTCCGTTCATCGTCCTTCTCCCACTGCTTCTTTCAAAAAAACTCCAGAAAACTCAGTCTAACAGCAGACAAAAATGGTAGGCCAAAGCTCAGAAGACACCAAGGTCGGACTCAAGAGCTCCCTACAAACAACCGATATTCCCCTCTGGAGACGGAGGTGGACAATGCGCTTTCAGATTCTGACAGCCAAAATCCTTTTTGATTTTTTATGCCTATGATTTTACAATGGAACATTCGTGGTCTGCAGGCCAACAGGGAAGAACTTGATCTGCTTTCCTCTAATTTATATCCCACCGTTATTTGCCTCCAAGAAACTTTTCTGAAGGAAAATAAAAACACCAATTTCAAATACTACTCTTCCTATCATAGGTATGCTTCTGAAGCAAACGGTATTGTCCATGGGGGATCTAGTGTTCTTGTTAAACCAACAACACCACACAGACAAATTAAACTTCAGACTGGCCTGCAGGCCATTGCTATTCGTGCTACTTTTGGTAAAACCATCACCATATGTTCCATTTACCTTCCCCCTACAGTGGTTTTTAATTCTACAGATCTTGAGAATCTCATTGCTCAACTCCCTCCCCCATCCTACTGTTTGGGGACTCCCCCATCCTAGTGTTTGGGGACTTTAACGCCCACATTACCTTATGGGTTGACTCTAAAACTGATCTCCGAGGAAAGATGATTGTAGATCTCTTGTTAAAACTCAACCTGTCTATACTAAACGATGGTTCATATACATATTTACACCCGGCTACTGGTTCCTTGTCTGCAATAGATCTGAGTATTGCATCCCCATCACTTTATTTAGATTTCTCGGGAGGTTGCTACTGACCTACATGGCAGTGACCACTTCCCTATTTGTATCCACTCTTGTAGTACTGCACCTCCAGTTACAAATGGCACCTGGAAGCTATCTAAAGCCAACTGGACCACCTTTTCTTCAAAAGCTTCTTCAGATCTGGGAATAAATTATTCCGATGATTTGGAAGATCCAAAGAGCATTTTACTGACATCCTTACCAATATAGGCAATAGTACTATCCCTAAAAGCAAACCGCGATCAAAAAACGTGATCCTATTTGGCTAAATGATGAATGCATGAACTCCATTCGTAGTAGAAGAAAAGCTACTCTAAAAGTATAAACATCCCCTACTCCTGCTAATATAGAAAATCACCGTATCATCCGGGCCAAAACCAGACGCACTATAAAATCTACCAAACGCAAATCCTGGCAGTCTTTTGTATATAAAATGAATAGTCGCACTTCTATAAAGAAAGTCTGGACTATTTTACGCAAAATAACTGGAAAGCCTTCTGCCAGTCCAATCCGGCATTTAAACAATGTCGAGGTCTCAGACTTCCTTGACATTGCAAATACTATAGCCCAGACTTTCTCAAACAATTCATCACCTGAAAACTACAGTAATAAATTCCAATATTTCCGTCGCCAGGCAGAAAACCAACAGCTCAACTTTAAATCCGGCAGCTATGAAAATTACACCAATCCATTGTCCTTGGATGAACTCACTGATGCTATATCCAAATCTCATGATACAGCTGTTGGCCCGGATGATGTCCACTACCAAATGCTTAAACACCTCCTTAATGATGCTCTGCTCACTCTACTTAGCATTCTTAATAACGTCTGGGCTTTGGGAAAATTCCCTACAAGCTGGTGTACTTCTACAGTTATACCAGTTCCTAAACCTGGTAAAGATACATGTGACCCTTCTAACTATCGCCCAATTGCTCTCACAAGTTGCATTTGCGCATGATCAATAGCTGTCTAGTTTGGTACTTAGAACGAAACAAGCTTATTTCTCCTATGCAATGCGGCTTCCGCAAACAACGCAGCACTACTGATCATCTGATACGGCTAGAATCTTTTGTCAGAGAAGCTTTCGCTCAGTGACAACATGCCGTCAGGGTCTTTTTTGATCTAGAGAAAGCTTATGAAAGTACATGGAAGTTTGGTATCATGAGAGATCTCCATAATGCTGGTCTGCATGGCAGACTCCCCCTCTTCATAGAAAGCTTTCTAAAAAATAGACAGTTTCATGTTCGACTAGGCTCTTCCTATTCAGACGTCTTCGATCAGGAAATGGGTTTACCTCAAGGCAGTATCCTTTCAGTCACTTTGTTCGGGTTAAAGATTAATTCAATAGTCAAGGCTATATCCCCTGGTGTCGAATGCTCTTTATATGTGGACGATTTTCTGATCTGCTACAGATCTAAGCATATCCATATTATCGAGTGTCACCTCCAACAGTGTCTCAATTAACTTGCAGACTGGGCTGACACCAATGGATTCAAGTTCTCTCCCTCTGAAACCGTATGCATACACTTCTATAAATTGCACAAAACCCACCCAGAATCCACCCTCCTACTCAATGGTACACCCGTTCCTGTGTAGAGGAAACTAAGTTCCTGGGCATTGTCTTTGACCGCAAACTGTCTTTCATCCCACACATATAAAACACTTGAAAGATAAATGCACAAAAGCTCTAAATTTGCTACAAGTCCTAGCGCACACTTCCTGGGGAGCAGACCAAGAAACACTGCTTCACTTGTATAATCTCTCATACGATCCAAACTTGATTATGGCTGCATTGTTTATGGATCTGCTCGTGGCTCTTACCTGCGGATGCTTGATCCTATTCAAAACCATGCTCATTGTTTGTGCATCCAGTTTATGAGTGGAAGCAAATGAATCTCCTGTCTATTTTAGGCGTAAAAAACTTTCACTCCAGTATTGCTTAAAATTAATTTGTAACTACAACAACCCGGCATACGCTACTGTTTTCAATTCTAAATTTCACTCTATTTGAAAAAAAACCCCACTCAATTACCTCCTCTTGCAATCCGTGTTTCAGGTGATCTGCAAGCGGTTGGTTTCAAAAAGAGTGATGTTATTACATCTTCTATACCAACCACACCGCCTTGGCTTTTAACTCGCCCTGCTGTTAACTTCACTCTACACTGCCCGGACAAAAGCAACACTCCTCCCGAAATATTCAAACATCGTTTTTATGAACTCTGTCATGAGTTCAAGAATTACTATCGCATATTTACTGATGGCTCTAAAGAAGGTAGCAGAGTTGCTGCTGCTGTGGTCCATCAAGACAATACTAAGTGTGTTCGATTACCTGATTCAACAAGCATCTTCAGAGCTGAATTATATGCCCTTCTGCTTGCGATAGGTGTGGTTTGATGCTCAAAAGAAAAGAATTTTGTAATCTTTTCTGATTCCATGTCAAGTCTGCAATCTATCTACGGCTTTAAGCTTGACTCAGATCTCGTCCAAAATTTTCTGAAGGACTACGCTATCCTAGCAAAAAATGGCAAAAACATTATTCTTTGTTGGATCCCAAGTCATGTGGGAATACTCGGTAATGAAAAAGCAGATGTAGCTGCAAAGTCGGCACTCTTCTTACCTGTCACTCGTATGAAGCTCCCTGCCACAGACATGTATCCACGTATAAATAAACTGATATTTGACGATGGCAGGAAGTATGGAATTGCTGCGCTGGAAACAAACTACATGCTATTAGACCTACTGTAGGTGACTACAAACAGTAAACATGTTTATCGTGCCGTGATTCAGTATTGCTAAATAGATTGCATATTGGTTGTACTCATTTAACGCATTCTTTCCTACTCTCAGGTGATGATTTAGCTGAATGTGGTACTTGTCAGTGCCCACTAACAGTGAAGCACATTCTGGTCGAGTGTGTTGATCTTAATAAAGATGTACGAAATAAACACTTTGTTGCTTTTTCCATTAAAGATTTATTTGATAATATTGAAGCATATAAAATCGTTGTGATTTTATTAAAGAAACTTGTATTTATAAGCAACTTTAATGTTTTTATATTAATGTTTGTTATTTGTTTTTTTATTCTATCTTAATAGCCTTGATCTTACATTCATAGGTTTTGCTACCGTATAAGTTATTTTGATATCCTATCTATCATATAAACCTTGAATGGCACTAAATAGCCTTTTTGTGCTGATGTGCCGTTAAGAAACTACACACTCACTCACTCTGCACACGTTCCATTTCACTCAAGTAGATAAGACTGTCTCCACAGCCTGAAAAAGTGGCATATGGCGCTAATGACCTGCACCATGTGATTTGGCGTTGTGTCTGTTCTACGATATAATCAGTTACAAGTAAGCTATGTATAACTTTTGTGCGGCGTTTATTCCCACCAACTGGCCTTCCTGCAGGTAGTTGTGAGATCATACGACTGACTCCTGTTCGTCACTGAGTTGTGGACGTATAAGCTGCATGCAGATTTTTCTCTCCACATGAGTCGTGACTGAGTGATGACTGATGAGTAGCATATGTCAGTATTAATTAGTTACCCCTAGGCAGACCTTAGGAGCACATTGACGTTATGGCATTGAATGTGCTGCAAAATTAATATCAGCCTTTTTGATTTTTGCTGTTTTAGTTCTGCGAGTTAATGACTGTCGTCCGTACACACCTTTTTAAACTGTTAAGTTTTTTATATTAATAGTAGTAAACATTGACGAATCAATGTTGGCGGGACTATCGTGACATTTTATCCCGCTACCACGGGATTACCGCATCTTACGCTCCTGTTTTTGCTGTTACCGCTGTTACTGTTTGGATCCCAATCCCGCAGGAGTCCTGCGGGATTTTACCGCTCCCGCTCCCGTGCAACACTCTACTCTTAGGTCTACCCTTGGTTAATCACTGGTCAATACTCACTTATGCTTATCACACTATGACTATGACGCAGTGTGCTTATCACTGTATGACCATTAGCAGGCCAGCAGCAGCCACACAGATATGAGAGAGTAAGCCCAGTTGTGCTGTTATGATATGTTAAATACTATTTTCAATTGCAAACGATATGATAAATAAAAAGTATTGCGATAACGATGCGATGCAATAATTCTTAGAGAACGACTGACTCAGTGTTTTAGACCGATGTTGTATGTGCCGATGTTAGCGTGGAAGAATCGTTCAATAACGATGTTTATAGTGCCGGACCGTCACTGTGGTTGAGAGAGTAGTATATAGGGTGTTTCACAAATGTAGCCCCCTAAAACTTTATGGAATATTTCTACTTACTACTAAAAACTTCTTTTTTAAGTGAAGTTTCGCATATTTGTTGACAAGTCATATCCACAATACCTTTACCAATTTTTGTAGATTTATCTTAATATTTCATCAAATGGCATTAATTTTTCCACGAGTACCCACATTTTTACCCTGTCAAGTTTTGAGTAGGCCTGTTCACCCAGAAAATGAAAATGCAGCTTTTCGGAAATAACATCATTTTTTCGTCATCGCGCGATCTCTCAGTGTCCGATAATTCTGCTTCTCGTATGCATTTCTTGAGCCATAACTGGTCAGCTACGAAATAGCGTCTTCATCCACAGAGTGTAGCCGAGATAAGCCACCATTCAGTTTTGTCAGGGGACAGGATTCGACAATGTGAGACATCGTCTGGATTTCGCCACAAGGACACAGATCAGTGTCTGTAAGTTGCCATTTTCTTCTGCAGGCACCACAGTGTCCCTGTTCCGTGCGAAAACGGTTCAGCAGAGACCACTGTTGCCGAGGGAGGTTGAAACCCGGTTGTCGGATTGTGGGGTCACACACTAGGTGAGAATTGACCACCTGAGCCAACTTCCAGTTATGCCTCCATCGACTTTTGATGTCAACTGTTTGCAAATCTAGCCACAACGGCTTCCTGGATGTCAGTCGTAGCAATGGTGGGCTAAAGATATCAGGCTGGATTGGCCAACTGTCATGTTTGATGATTTTTCTCCACCAGCTTGTCAGTGGCAGCCTTCCTTCGTAGGGCTGGCGGTTCAATGTTGGAGAGCACTGGAAGCCATGGGAGTGGTGTAGAACGGAGGGTACCAGAGATGAGGCGCATGGTAGAGTTCAATTGCACATTGATGTGACTTGTGTGAGCGGAGCGTGACCAGACTGGGGCACAGTACTCTGCTGCTGAATAGCAAAGCACCAGAGCAGATGACCGCAGAGTGTTGGCGCTGGCGCCCCAGGTGGAACCGGCTAGCTTCATCAACAAGTTGTTTCTTCAG
>Ga0209149_1001075_pt1 | contig 13107 bp, 8 predicted proteins | sample WorMetTyACAVOLI2_FD_187423 | JGI IMG/M metagenome (GOLD analysis project Ga0209149, IMG submission 187423) | Marine gutless worms symbiont microbial communities from Max Planck institute for Marine Microbiology, Germany - Olavius algarvensis... ... | reverse complement strand
GAGTCCTGAACGACGGCGGGTGATGACATCTGAGATACACGGTAGCTGGGTGGTCGCAGAGATGTTTGAGTTGGGGACGAAGTCATACCAGCGCACGTGCAGAAGTTGGCGCTGGCAGTGCATATGCGTAGTACATCGCAGAATAGAAAATAAGCGTGCAGCTGCTCAGTGCTCAGCAGAAGCTTAATGTATAACCGTATATATGGTGGGAAGTATTATATGGGTTTTATTCGAAGTTTACTTCTCTTTCCAGCAGTGAAAGAATTTGGAAAATCCGTTAAAATTGACAAAGTTATTGCCGTGAGTTCGGTCACTTGGTGTACTACTTTTTGGGACACAGTGTAAATTAACTTTTCTAGCTACAGTCTTCACTTGAGCAAGTCGAAGTAAATAACATGACTGTTGAGTTTACTTTTAGAAGAAATAAGTGTAAAGATCAATTTCACGCATCTTTTTTTTTACAAACAATCGGTTTTTGCCGCGCGATGCTATGCATAAGCGCGTCCTATGTCGTCATGCAGTGTCTATGTGTCTGTCTGTCTGTGTGTCTGTCACGTTCGTGAGTTGTGTCAAGACGAATAAACATATCTTCGATTTTTTTCACCATCGGGTAGACACACCAATCTAGTTATTCCATACCAAACGGGGTGACGATATTCTGACGGGAACCCCCCCCCCCAACGGGGGCGTCGAATGCATTGCGGTAGGTAGAAATCGCGATTCTGAGCCTATACCTAGCTTTAGTGCCTGCTGTTAAGGCTGCAACATGCCAGGTGTTGTCAACAGAGTCGCTTGTGGACCAGGGCCACCGTCTCGCAAGTTATGACACATAGCTGGTAGTAAGCGGCGGTGTTGATTGCGGGAAAAGACAACTAGTGTTTATGACAAGAAGCCTCAGTTACGCCAAAGACAACGGAACAGCGCATTTAACTGCACGCAGTGATAAATCTGTAGCCTACGTAACTAACAATAAAAGACTCTACTCGACGTTTTGTACTGTTGAAGCTAACTACTGACAGACACGACGCATCGCGTGGCCTCTTTGCGATAGCAGAGCTACTTGTTAATTATTACGTGTTCACGTGAAGCACATGAGATTGAATTATAATTTATTACGTTTTTGACGTGATTCGTGCATGTTGCCTTCAACTGCTGTATTGACGCTGATAGCCTACCAATGTGTTGAATTTTAGATTGTTTATCAAACTCCACTGCTAGAACGCGTACTTCTCAAGGTAAGATGAAGTTCACACTATTTTTGTAGACGATCGTGACGACAGGATATTAGCAGATGTTATTAAATTCGGTCTATTTAAGCAGTAATAAAGTAAGTATGGTGAATGAAAACATGGTGGATGAAAACAGAAGCTTGATGAACATCATCCGACAAAGACAGAAAAACTGGTTAGGTCATGTGTTGAGAAGTGAATCCCTTCTGCGTACAGTCTGAGAAGGCAGAATGGAAGGGACAAGAACTCGTGGGAGGCAGAGTGATACAATGATAGACTGGATGAAGAGCAACGACGTGGGATATGAACATATAAAGAAAAGAGCTCATGATAGAGAAGACTGGCGTCATTGGAGGCCTGGATCTGCCTGAAAAGGCAGAGCACACAAAGGCAGAGCACACAAGAGAGAAAGAGAAAGTAAGTTTGCGTGGTTTGGTGGTTTGTTCTTTTGTTGTCGTTCGTTCTGTTGAGAATCTGAGAGCGACAAATTATGTTAGTTTGTTAGTTGTCGTCCGAGTCACTATAACACAAGCAACGAATAATATCTACAGTTATCTCTGTAATTATGTAAGTTTCCACTGGAGAAAAAATATAAGCAGATTAAAGCATGTACCGATTTCTCTTCACGCAGAAGACAACAGCAAAATGTCCTTAGTTTAGTTAGTTACATTCCGTCGGAGACTCATAATGATACTGCAGCAGGGGGATCAAACTGGAGGAGGAAGGGCCGGCTGAGCCTCCTTGACCCTCTCACTTTAACTAGTGTCCACCGCAGGCCAGTTTAAGTCACACTCGGGGCGGTGCAAGTAGACTTGGAGTGCGATGCTGAATGTAACGTGTACAGCGCTGTCCGTTGTTGTTCCAGTCCGGTGTACGCGAGAATGGAAACTCAATCAGCTCATCGGTCGTGGGTTTCTTCAAAGAGATGAGGAATTTTGAACCGCAAAGCCAGACACCGACATGCTTCGGTTCACTCCGGAGCTCATCGGTCAGCCCCAGCCAACATATGCTGTTTCACCGTCTCTCCAGTCGGTTAGCACTACACAGTGTGTTTACAAAAACAATCCCCATAACTCCTAGAAACGTTAACGAATTTCAACGAAAAATTCAGCCCATATATCTGAGAAAATGCTGATTCTAGACGTTTAAAAATATGCCTAGTTGCTAAACGTTCTTTGCTATAAACAGTGTAAATTGAACGTCAAAAAAAGTGTTGTTACAATAATGGGACTTAGCTTTGGAGTCAAAGATTTCATTAAGTGGTTGTGACTATGAGTGAGTGCAAGGTATTTTTATTATGTAACATTGTTCTATGTACTGGCCTGCATTCTGACATGCCTGTTAAATAAACGAATACTTGACTTGGTATGGAGCAAAGCAACTTCTGTAAGATGTTTCCTTCCTGACAGACGATGACGTCTTAATTGGATAACGACATTTACGATAAATTTACTGGGGGATATCTAACTTCGTAGATACTTGCAGTTGTGTGGGCAGTGTGCGGTTGACCAATAACGCGGACACTGCAACTGCTGTTATTTTCTCTTATCTTGTTTTACCCCAACCACATTCCATCCTCCACCAGGAAACATCTTAATCGAGCACTGTGCTACTGCTTCCCACTTTTCACTCTCTCACAACCATCTTATGAAATGTTTATTTTCAGTGGTAAATCCCATTGTTGCAACGGCACTATTACCAGAATATATTGCTGCTAACAAAGAATATTTAACAAATAGACGAATTATTTTTAGACACAGACTCAGCATTCTCTCCGATAAACTGGCTGAAATTTTCGTTCAAATTCGCTAATTTTTCTAGAAATAATGTAAGAAAACAAAAATGTATTTCTTGTGAAGACGACGTAGTAGTAGTGAACAAGTTGGTCTTTCTCCCCCACGGTACATTTTCGGCTCCCCTGGCGGGATCCCTGGGGCGATCGTCGCCAAAATGCGACAAGCAGTGTCCGGGACCAATGTGCAGGATTTCAGCCAAATCTGTTAAACACTTTTTTCAGAGGAGATGCGTCCCAAACAGACAGACAGCAAACTTACTATCTACCATTACCATTGGGGAATAGAGACAAGATGTATGCTGAAACTTGTGTGGTATTTAATAATTGCCACTCAGTGTGCAACTACTTTGTTAATTACTTACTGCACACACGCATTTCATTATCTATGTGGTAGGTGCGCGAAATGATGCAGTAGGTAGTAGGAATTTGATAGGATGACACCAGGCGCAACATGTGCGCCACGCTTTCGTGCTACCAAGATTTTGCTGACTCAGCGAGACACACAAACTAACATTATTTAGCGGTTTTTAGCGCCCCCGCAGGGGGTGACCCCGTCGGAATTTTGTGAAGATGTTTGATGCTGGTAAAACTAGAATGATTGGGCTACCGTGTGGTGAAAAAATATGACGATATGTTAAGCCGTTCTCATCTGATACCGGAACGTAACGGACAGACGGACAGACGGACAGAATTGCTATAAAAACTGGACCCTTTTTCATTTGAGCATAACTTTGGCAAATACTGTCCGATTTTTATCGCGCGTCAGCCATACTGACGCGCGATATAGATATAGCAAATCTGTCCGTCCGTCCTTCCGTCCGTCCGTAAGTCTGTCCGTCCGTTACGTTCGGGTATTGGATGAAAACGGCTTAACATATTGTCATAGTTTTTTTCACTTTACGGTAGCGCTAAATACAAGCGGGGTATAAAAATTTCGCGATTTTCTACCAATAAGTCGCTATATCTCGCAAACGATAAAAGATAGTGATATAGTTACTATGGAAGGCGAATAGGAACACGTATGCGATCTATCAAATGGTGCCATTTCCAATGACCTTGAACGAACCCTAACCCTGTTTTCAAGGTCAAACTACTCTTTAACGCTAAATATCTCACAATCGGCTACAGATAGGGCCAGTTACTACAGAAGGCGAATAGGAAACCGCAGCCAAGCTTTTGAATGGCACCGGTTTCAATGACCTTGAGTGACCTCTAAGCCAGATTTCGAGGTCACGGTATTATTCAACGTTAAATAACTCGCAAACGGTACAAGATAGAGCTATAGTTACAATGGCAGACTAATACAAAGTCATACATCGTCTATCAAACCGCGCCATTTTCAATGACCTTGAACAACCCCAAACCCAGATTTCAAGGTCAGGTCATTCTTTGACGCCGAATATCTCCGAAATGGCTAAAGATACGGCCATAGTTACTATGGAAGGCGAATAGGAAACCGTACCCAAGCTTTCAAATGGTACCACTTTCAATGACCTCGAGTGACCTCTAACCCATATTTCAATGTCACGATAATATTCAACGTCAAATATCTCGACTAATAGTAAGTCGTATATGATCTATCCAATGTTTCCGTTTCCAGTGACCTTGAGTGACCCCAACTTATATAAGTTACTATAGGACATTAATAGGAAGTCGCGTGTGTTTTGCCCAATGATGCCATCCTGGATGACCTTAAAGCACGTTTCAATGTCAAACCAGGAGACGGTATGTGAAAAATTATTTCCCTCGGTGAAATTTATGTTTGCGTCAGCGGCCGCCAACAACGGTGTCCCGTGTGTTTTCTCCCACGTGGAAAATTATCTCCTGTGAAATTTTAGATTTGGCAGAGGCTTGCTCTTTGTGAGTGCTCTCTAGTTTGAGTTTTTGGTTGTGAAAACATTGAAATGTTATTAAACAAGTCAGTGGCAGAAGCGCTATTTGATCAGGTCGACGCGGTTTCAAGGATCACGTCAGCAGGACAGTCACGAGCTGTTACGTCATCTGATGGAAGGCATTAAAGAGAAACAGAAACATGAGATGGGTGCGTTGAGAAACTCAGCATTTTAAACTAGTTTTCGTACAGTTGTAATACGGTAATAAGAAAAAAAATGAAGTTACGCATTACTTTATTAACGAACGTCTATACAAAATGTAAAGTTTTGTTGATCATGGCTTAGATTTCCCGTTTTTTAAACAGGATTTTCCAGATCAGTGTGTTATTCTGTCCGGAATTTTCTATTATGATATTTTAAAAGTATATACTAAAACAGTCAGTTATTAGTTATTCCTAGTTTAGTATCCCTTGTAGTCTGTCCTGTGTATCTGTCTGATGTTTGTAAAGATGACTTTTCTAAGAAGGCGTCTGATTTCAATGTAACTTGGGTGTTTCTCGGTACTGTGGTCTAGTTTTGCAGAATGTAAAATCCTCCCCTAATGGTTCCTGTCGACAGACAATAAGGGTACTTTCGGCAACCTCGTCGCCGATTCGACGTTCTGAACTATCGACATGCATAATGCATTACTGACTACTATGGATTGTAGGCCTACAGCAGATTTGAAAAATTACTATTTAGCAGCACCATTAACGTTACACTATACAGAAGGAAAATTGTTACATTCTCACGTATTTCCTTTAAAAAATAACTAATATTGAAGTAAAGTTAATTATTATTTGTATATGCTAGACTTAAAACTACCTAACAGAAATATAATTTTATTGCTGGCTGCCTTAAGGGCCACATTATGCGACGGTTGCCGTCATCGGTTTGTCGTCCGTCTTCCGTTATCCGTCTCATGGTCATATCTGGAAAACTAAGCAAGATAGATCTGGAGTTACTATGAAACTCTGTTAGGAATTGGCATCGCTGATCTTGTTGTCGCATTCAGACGCATCCGCGGGGAGATATTCGGGTTTAAAATACAAAATGTGTGCAAATATTAATACTGCCTCGTGTTTGACTTGGCGTCTGACCACAGCTGTTGTAAAACGAGCGCGACCATCTCGCCGCCGGTGTTGCCAACTGTTGTAAACAGAGTGCGACGCTCGGGATCTGTTGTTCACAATCGTCGTCCATTGTGTTAACGACGTCCGTCTTCTTTATCGCAGTGCGAAATTCCTGTTTTTATTACGATAATATATCAGTAATTGTGTTTTCTGCGTTATTCATTAAAACGTGGATATTGGCTGTTGATAGACGAAAGCAGCAAGTTGACAGCCGTTGACGAAGTGTTCGGTGGACATTACCTTACGGTCTTCTACTGTCAGAAGTGTAAGATGGTGAATACCATAGCTTCGTACAACTTAAATACATTTGTTGCAAGCGTTAAATACGGCAGGTTGTTGTATGCTGTGTATATATTAAAACATAAACAGTTTAGTCTCACAGTTTACATCGATTAGGTGTGCAGTGGTAGTTCCCGATACGTGAATGCGGTCTTCAACTTCAACGAGAAGTATCTTCACAGTTGCCATACATAATAACAGCGATAATGAAAATATTTCGAAGTTGATGTTTTTATTTTAGTGCTTTGTGCTTAAGCCTGTTAAAATGTTGCCTGTGGCGGCCAGGCTTCGCCGAAACCTGCTGTGAAGATTACGGCGCTTCTCCAGACCCAAAGGTAAAGGTAAAGGTAAAAGTCTGGACACTTGTTATAGCGCCACTTACATGAGTCACACACGTGACCAGCAACGTTTTACAATCTCGGAAGTGACAGCTGATTGGAATGAGCCAATGGTGCCGCAGCACATTATGTGGCCATCCATTACCCGCGCTAACGGACAGTTGGACCCACGGTGCAGCTAGCAGACACACCAACGCTCCAATCAGCCACACTAAGCCTTTGCCCCGTAGCCGTAGCTACTACTCATTTCCCGTCAAGCTGAGGGTAGGAGGCTGAGTTGGCCTGAACACACAGTGGGTAAGCAACTTGCTCAAGGTTGCTTGCAGTGGACCCGGTGTGAGTCGAACCCGCAACCTCTCGGTTACAAGTCCAATACTCTACCACTACACCACTGATAGAAAGTTAGATTAAAGAGGGGAGGAGAACGGAAGGAAGAGGAAGGACAGGGCTCCCAATTTTTATCGCGCGTCAGCACAGCAATAATTCTTTCATACTTTCTTTAGCATGTGCACGGTAGTCCAATCATTTTAGTTTTCCCAGTACTATAACATATCTGCGAAATTCTGATGGGGCCGCCCCCTACGGGGGAGTTGAGTAGTTTAACATTTTAAGATAAAGTTCGCAATTTTTGACTAACGATACACGCGCAACGATACACTGTAAGGCCATAGTTACTATGGAACGGCAACATAAAATCATATGTGCTCTATCGAGTGGTGAGATGATGCGCGAGCCTTTAGCGATAGCTACGTTTCTTGTTGTTAGTGGTTGTGCCGTCGTAATGCTGATAATAATTATTATGAAGATATACTTACTGTTTTGCGTTTTTGTACTATGGCAGCAGTTAATACAACAAGGTGCTGTGCGGATTGAAACTGTGACGGTTTCTAGTTTTGCGTTGTTTTCCATTTTACCGTGTGGCGTGTTCGTGCGTTTTAAGATAGGCGGACTAGTTAGGCTACAATATATACGGGAAGTAGGGCCTATATTGTAGTTTAACTAATACTTTATGATTGGTGCCAAAAAAATCTCAGTTGCTTAACATTTGCGAGTTGTTATCTGAAATGAACATGTTACGTCATTTGCAGCATTTTTGTGTGTATTTTGAATTTTGTGTTGTCTATTTTTTGTCAGCCATATCATCTGTTTGAACCGTTCGTTGACGTGTCGCTACCGATCGCTTTCGAGCACGAATGGGAGCAAGAAGTGAGTGTTTTTCACCCAATACAATCAGTTTACAGGATGCCAGGGGCCATGGCCCTCGTCCAAGAGCCTTGTAACCTCCAAAGAACGTTAATAGTAGTTAAAACATGGAGTTATGCCGTGCTCAGACCGTTCAGGCTACTTGAAATATTTTCGACGTACTGTTCAGCTATGTCGGAAAAATTATTTTCAACTTACTTATTTTTTTCAATGCACTTATTGTGACTTAAACATCACAGTCTGAACGGTAGTTCAGACAGTGTTAACGGCGACCTTTAATTCCTATGGGAATAGGCAAATTTCAACCCCCCACAAAATCAATACCTGTGAACCGATCGACAAAAAATGGGCAAAATTGATTACATCAGCGAGGGGACAACCTATACCAAATTTGGTAGAAATCTATTTACTGGGGGCTTCTGGACAAATGGGTGAAATATAACAAAAATTATTTTTATTTATTTATTAATACCTTTTTTTCCTTTGATCAGCTTACAGGTCAGACCCGTGGATTGATTTTTACGCACGATAGTTTAAAAGACGTGAAATCACACAAGGATGTGCCTTTTTGTGGTCTGAACGATGTGCCCCTAAATTTTGGGGGTAATACCCCCAAAAAACTGAAATTTTGGGGGAGTGAATAGGACTTTTAAGCCTGAACAACAAAAATTTCAAACGCTTATAACTTGAAAACTACTTAGCCGATCATGACGAAATTTTTACAGGAAGTACGCACAACGAGTAGGTGGTCCCATGGCAATCCAAGATGGCGGCGGCGGCCATCTTTAACTTCGGGAAAATGACAATAACTCTGAACCAGATAAAGATATCTGCACGAAATTCTATGGGAAGATGCAACGCGATCATGCGGATATGACCACGTGACCAAAACTTGACACCGGAAGTTAATTAACGTGACGTCATCAAATGAAAGTCAGAAACATAAATGCGTCGATCTCAGTAACTATAACAAATATTTGAACCAAATTTGGTACAGAGCACAAATACCACACTATCTTTTTCTTTTCTTTTTAATTTTGTACGGTGCCCCTGCAATGTCTTTGGCGTGATAGTGTCATTTTAATCAGTATATTGTTCCTTACTTACTTACTGTCAACACGCCGGAATGGCCAAATTCACATAATCTGAAAATCCAAGATGGCGGCGGCCGCCATCTTGAATTTCGGAAAAATGACAATAACTCCGGACTGGATAAAGATATTGCATCAAATTTTATGTGAAGATGCACCGCGGCCATGCGCAGATGACCACGTGACCAAAAGTCGACACCGGAAGATAATTCGCGTGACGTCATCATTTGAAGGTCTTTAGCATATGTGCGTCGATCTCAGTGACTATAACAGATATTTCAACCAAATTTGGTACAGAACACAAATGCCACACTGTCGACACGCCGGAAAGGCCAAATTCACATAATCTGAAAATCCAAGAAGGCGGCGGCCGCCATTTTGAATTTTGGAAAAATGACAATTACTCCGGACTGAATAAAGATATCTGCACCAAATTTTATGTGAAGATGCACCACGGCCACGCGCAGATGACCACGTGACCAAAAGTCGAAACCGGAAGTTAGTTTGCGTGACGTCATCAAATGAAAGTCAGAATCATAAGTGCGTCGATCTCTGTGATTATAACAGAGCTCAAATACTACACTATCAACCATTGCAAAAGGACGGCACATTTTATCTAAAGCTGAACGCGAAAAGTGGTGCGCAGTTGGGGTTTTATGCCCCTCATTTACTTTAGGGGCATTCTAAGGAAATCGGCATAGCAATGTTTTTGTTGGGGCTAAAGCTAAAATGATCCGGCCAGCCTGGGCCTCGAACCCAGACTCGTCACCATAGTCAGGCAGCGCGTACCGCGACGCTACCAATAGCGCCACCGGGGCAGGCACGGGGGACCATCATAATAGCTAGAAATCTAAAGCCACCTGCAGTGGGATCACACCAGCCGCAACTCGCTGTCGTGATGACGAGATTTTGCTGACTCAGCGGAACAGACAACTGCCCTGTCAAAATATTCGCAGCTGCTTATGTGGTGGTCCACACTACAGGACGCGAGTTCAGAACCGCTTTTTTGGCTTGTTGACACTCACAGACAGACAGACAGACAGACAGAACAAACAGACAGATATGTTGAATTATTCCTGTCGAAAACTACGCTGGATATTGTAGCACATTAATTTTGTAATTCACATTAACAACGGTGCCATATCGAATAATATGAAGTTCGTACACTGGCCAAATTGGCCCTTTAGAGTGCAAAGATAATTATAGTGCCACATCGAATTATGTGAACTTGGTTGGCCGCAGCCCGCCGAGGCCCCTCCTCGCTGTACCAAATTAATAGCCCGCCCTTCAACGGCCACTGTACCAATCACCGTATTGCTGTATGGTGGTCTGTAGCCATTAAATGGTTAAATATCTGTTTGCAGAGAAACAGGCTGTCGAGGGTGATGATAACAGCTGAATCAAGACTCAGTGAAGGACGAGCTGCTAGTGACAGGGGCGTTGCTGGCAGAAGTACGTAAAACATCGGAAAATATGATTGACATGCATTGTACGTTATTTCGCGCTATAGAGCCAGTGATAGTTGCACAACACTAACTATAGGCTACACAGTGTTCTTGTGTTTAAAAAATGCTTCGTTTTGTCGGAGAGTAAGAACACCGTCGGGTATTAAAAACCGAATACGTGGCAGCAAATGTATTGCAACAGTTTTAGCAAATACTGACCGGTAATTAGCATATTGGAGAATATGTATAAATACACATTTAGTGCAGTAAGAGTTAACGGTAAGATTTCGGATTGGTTTAGTACCATCGTCGGTGTCTTGCAAGGTTGTGTGCTTTTTTCACTGCTTTTTATCATTACCGCGCGACGCGTATGCATAGCGCGGACTATGCCGTGGCAAGATTTCTGTCTGTCCGTCTGTCTGTACGTCTGTCACACGCCGGTATTCTGTCTAAACAGTTATACGTATCCTCAGAGTTTTTTCACCATCGGGTAGCCCCACCAACCACCATTCTAGTTTTTTTGCACCAAACGGGATGGCAATATTCCGACGGAAACCCCGCCCCTAACGGGGGCGTCGAATGCAAGAGAGGTATTAAAAATCACGATTTTCGACCAATATCTCGCTTTATCTAGCAAATGATGCAAGATAGAGCCATAGTTACTATAGAAGGCGAATAGGAAACCACACCCAAGCTTTCGAATGGTACCAGTTTTAATGACCTTGAATGACCTTCAACCCAAATTTCAAGGTCACGACATTATTCAACGTCAAATAACTCAAAATGGTACAAGATAGAGCTATATTTACAATGGCGTACCAATAAAAAGTCGTATATGGTCTATCGAACGGTCCCATTTTTAATGACCTTGAACAACCCTTAATCCAGTTTTTAAGGTCACGCTTTTGACGTCTTTGACGCTGAATATGTCGTAAACAGTTAAAGATGCGGCCATAGTTACTATGGAAAGTGAATAAGAAACCGCACCAAAGCTTTCGAATGGTATCGGCTTGTATGATCTCCAGTGACTTATAATCCAGATTTCAAGATCACGATTATTGAATGTCAAATAACTCGAAAATGGTACAACATACAACATATTTACAATGGCCGATCAATAGAAAGTCGCATATGGTCTATCGAACGGCGCCATTTTCAATGATCTTGAACGACCCCCTACCCCCGGTTTCAAGGTCACGATGTTCTTTGACGCTTAATATATCAGAAACGATACATTCATACTCGTAGTTTCAACGGAATACTAATAGGGACTTACACACGCCATGTTCAACAGTCATTTCGATTTAGTGATCTTGAGTGACTTTGCAAAATATTCAATGACACAAAGCGTTGCGCGGTCTCTCTGCGACAGCTGAGCTTCTTGTATTTTAATGCATGACGTATTGCAGAACTGAAACAGAGACTGTTAGTCGAATGGAGAAAGCTGGACCATGCGATTGTTGTAGCACCCATCAGTCAGTGGCTTCGCCATCTGTCTGCTTGTGTCACGGCTCACGGTGGATGTTTTGAGCACATTTTGTGGTGTTTTCAACTTTTCGTAGTTCGGTGTGTCAAGTTAATGCTGAGAATATTTGAATTGGGGTTTGACTATTTTGTTTATCGCCAAAATGTAACTTGTCTTAAACGTTTTACATGGGCATTACGCAGGTGAGGTGGAAGACATATGCCTATAATCATAGGCAGACTCGCAATTGTCTCTTAAAAATAAACTGCTGTGTCAAAAATTCGAGCGTTTAGTTGCGGTTTGATGACGCTGTGCTAAAAAAGTAGTTGGCTTTGTTTTTTTCGTGGACACACTGTAGTTAAAACAGGTCGTAGAGGCCTATCATTTCACAGGCTGCCGGTCAGTTTCATGTGGTCGAACAATGTATTGCGCAGGGCGTTCTGCCGACGAATACAGGAATAAATTGAAGGCAGTTCAACAGAGTCTGTCGGAAATGACAAATACCCCACCACGTGAAAGTGTGCTCAACTCGTTGCTCTTCTACACAAGATACGAGGAACTGGACGAATATTACTGTACCAACTGCAACCAAGGTGATCTTTACTCTTGACTCGTCGCAGTTCTGCGTGCAAAATAATGTATTTTGCAATTCTGTAGTATCTGTTATAATAACAATTATTAGGACATCTATCACAAAATCTACAGTTGCATGAACGTTTACTAGTTTTATTTAGACACACATAAACCCAAGAAAGGCACAGATAAGAATCTGTGCCTTTCTTGTGTTTCTATATAAATGAAACAAGATCAAGTGGCTGAAGATAGGATAAGTACACTGTGTCTCAAAAAACCGGACCGCGGTGATTAATGTGACATAATTTCACCAATTCACAACATTCACTCATTATTTTTGGCAGAGAGAAACCTTATTCAATTCTGAATTCACTGCGTTAAAAAGTTTTTTTTTAAAATTAGCTTAGAACCAGCTGCATGGTTTCCATAGCAACAGTAGCGATTTGACGGTCTGTCTGTGTCTCAAAAAACCGCACCCTACGATATTTTGACATAACTCAATCAAAAGTTCTTTAATTTAAATAAAATTTCAGAGATAACGTGTGTTCAATATTTTTAATTAAACCACAGCGTCAGACAACAGTTGTGTTCAGAGGCGGATTAAGGCATGTTCAACATGTTCGGCCAAACAGGGGCTTCCACACTTCATGGGCCCCACACATGCAAAAATTGTTATCAAGTCTAA
>Ga0209149_1001074_pt1 | contig 13120 bp, 7 predicted proteins | sample WorMetTyACAVOLI2_FD_187423 | JGI IMG/M metagenome (GOLD analysis project Ga0209149, IMG submission 187423) | Marine gutless worms symbiont microbial communities from Max Planck institute for Marine Microbiology, Germany - Olavius algarvensis... ... | reverse complement strand
TATACTTTTAAAACTTTAAATTGTACTGGAGCCTATGGGCTATGGGGCGACTTTTGGCATATTGGGGGGGGGGGGCATGGCCCCCTTGCCCCCCCCGCCCCCCAATCCGCCTATGGGGCCTAGACCCAAGACCCCGTCGTTTGTAGTTTTCAGTTCGAAAATACAGCATGAACGTCAAATCAACTGTTAAAAGTCCGGGCAACATTGAGGTTTGTGCTCCCTAAAACCGCCTACTCAGCAAGCACAGTGTCCACCAGTTATTTATTTATTTATCATAAAATATCACAACATTACAGAAAAACGAGCAGGGGGCATGAGCTACTTGATTTCGCTCAGAAATACGTGGTTTTCAAGAACAAGAACCTCAGCGGTCGCAGAGAAACCGCGCGACGCTTCTTGTCATTGAATATTTTGCTAAGCCACTCATAATCACTCAAGTTCATTCGAAACGACACTGTTGAGTAGGGCGCATGTAAGTCCTTATTAGTATTCCATTGAAACAATGTCTGTATCTCGTACCGTTTCTGAGATATTCAGCGTCAAAGAATGACGTGACCTTGAAACCGGGGTAGGGGTCGTTCAAGGTCATTGAAAATGGCGCCGTTCGATAGATCGTATGTCTTTCTACTGGTCGGCCATTGTAAGTATAGCTTAATGTTGTCTTCGAGTTATTTGAATAATCGTGACATTGAAATCTGGTTTACAGGTCAATGAAGGTCATCCAAACTGGTACCATTCAGAAGCCTGGGCGTGGTTTCCCATTCGCCTTCTATAGTAACTATGGCCGTTTCTTCAACCTTTTATGAGATATTCAGCGTCAAAGAATAGCGTGACCTTGAAAACTGGGTTAGGGGTTGTTTAAGATCATTGAAAATGGCGCCGTTCTATAGACCGCGTGCGACTTTCTGTTTGTCCGACATTGTAACTATAGATCTATCTTGTACCGTTTTTGAGTTATTTGATGTTGAATAATATCGTGACTTTGAAATCTGGGTTAGATGTCACTCAAGATGATTCAAACTAGTACTATTCGAAAGGTTGTGTGCGGTTTTCTATTCGCCTTCTATAGTAACTATGGCTCTATTTTGCATCACGTGCGAGATAAAGCGAGATATTGGTGGAAAATCGTGATTTTTGCCGCGCGATGGTATGCATAAGCGCGGCCTACGCCGTCATGCGGTGTCTGTCTGTCTGTGTGTTTGCCTATAACGTTCGTGGGTTCTGTCAAAACGAATAATGTATCTTCAATTTTTTTTCACTCTCGGGTAGCCAAGCCATTCTAGTTCTTCTGTACCAAACGGCATGGCAATATTCCGTCGGGAACTTTCATAATGGGGGCGTCGAAGGCAGGTGGGGTAGGCAGAAATCGCGATTCTGAGCCTATATCTGGCCTCACTGTGTACTGTCAAAGCTGCGACAGACCAGGTGTTGTGACCACGGCACCGCCGGACCACCTTCCCGCAAGTTGTGACACTTATCGCTGGTAGTAAGCGGCGGAGTTTGTTGATTTCGAGAGACGATGACGAAATGTTTATGACAAGAAGTCTCATCATTACGCCAAACACAACAGAACAGCATTTAATTGCACTCAGTGATAAATCTGTAGCCTACAATAAAAGACTCTGCTCGACGTTTTGTACAATTGAAGCAAACTACTGACAGACATGAATCATCACGCGGCCTCTTTGCGACAGCAGAGTGTTTTAATCCCTCCCCTGCATTCGACGCTCACGTTAGGGAGGTCCCCGTCGGAATGTTGCCATCCCGTTTGGTGTGGAAAAACTAGAATGGTGACTGGTGAGGCTACCCGACAGTGAAAAAATGTTGAGGATATTAACCGCTTAAACAGAATACCGGCGTGTGACTGACGGAAAGACAGACGGGCAAACAGACATATTGCCACGGCATAATGCGCGCTATGCATAAGCGTCGCGCTGTAAAAATCCAGAAACTACACAGCTGTCCGTAGCGTGTTGGCAACCAGCGTGCCAGCGTGCTAGCAAGTCAGCGTGCTGCACGCAGAGCACTAAAGTAAAACGTACCGTCGCAGAGAAACCGCGAGTCGCTCTGCATTATTCCTGAAATGTTCTGTTCGTAAATCGTGCTGTTCGTTATAATGAAACTGCGAAAAAAAGCAAGCATGGGTGCTACAACTACAATACCGCCGAAGTGATTCTTAGGCGGTATTGTAGCTTAATTAAATGCACAGATTGCTGACTGCAATGAAGACACTCTTGCTACGAAAATATTCAAGCATTGCGCTTTGGTATTTTTTATTGGGTATGACTTGAATATGAATAATGTCGTTATTATTAGATTAACCAGCTAACAAAGCTACTGGATCGACGAAGATTTAAAGTATCGAAGGTTGCAGAAAGGTACGTCGTGTTATGCCTGCTTCAACAATAAACGTAGTTACTAGCTACCTTGAAATTGCATGTAGATATGGCGCATTATTTAAACTAACCGCTGCATAATTTCATTTGTCTAACACTAGACGTATGTTGTCAAATGGTTTTGTAACAGTTCTGCGATGTGTTGCCGACTTCGTGTTTGCCGCGCGATGCTAGCATCAAACGCGGCTTCAGCCGTCATGCGATGTCTGTCTGTCTGTCTGTCCGTCCACTACGTTTGTAGATTGTGTCAAACGAATAAACATGTCTTCAAAATTGTTTCACCATCGGATAGCCACACCACAGTTTTTCCGTACCAAACGTCATGGCAATATTCCGATGGGGACCCCTAACGGGGGCTGAATGCAAGGGGGTATGAAAAAATAAGAATTTTCGACCTATATCATGCTTTATTTCCAAAATGATGCAAGACAGAGCCATAGTTACTATGAAATACGAATAGAAAACCGCACCCAAGCTTTCAGATGGTACTAGTTTGAATGACCATGAGTGACATCTAACCCATATTTCAAGGTCAAATAACTCAAAAACGGTACAAGACAGAGCTACATTTACAACGGCGTACCAATAGGAAGTCGAATATGATCTATCACACACACGGCGCCATTTTCAATGACCTTGAACGAACCAAAACCCTGTTTTCAAGGTCACACCATTCTTTGACGCTGAATATCTCTTAAACGGCTAGAAATACGGCCATAGTTACAATAAAAGACAAATAGAAAACCGCACCCAAGCTTTTGAATGGCACCAGTTTCAATGATCTTGAGTGACCTCTAAGTAAGATTTCAAGGTCACGATATTATTCGACATCAAAAACGCATACTATACTGTACTGTAGCTGTACTAATGGCCGACCAATAGAAATTCGTATATGATTATCGAATGACGCCATTTTTTTAATGTCCCTGAACAACCCATATCCCCGGTTTCAAGGTCACGCCATTCTTTGACGCTGAATATCTCAGAAACGGTACGAGATACATAGTTTCAAAGGAATACCAATAGGGACTTACACACGCCCTACTCAACAGTGTCATTTCGAATGACCTCGAGTGACTTAGCAATATATTCAACTAGAAATCAATATGCATCACCTCCACGGGACAATGCAATACCGACAGGCCCCTTGAGCGATTCTGACGAAATTTTGTGTCGTTGATGGATTCCTAGTCTTCCGTTATATACAATGTCAACATTATCGGTATAGAAATATGGGCTTAAGTAGCTAAATATCGGGAAAATTTCTAATTTTTTGTAAAAATTTCCCCCAAGGGACAAATCCCCCTGAGCAATTTTTTTTTTACAAAATTAAGGGCGGGGAGGGTGTCCCAGGTTCGTAAACCTCACGCCAAATTGCACCGTTGTCACTCTTAAATATGGGCTTACAGCCCCCAAAATCGCCGAAATTGGTAATTTTGGTATAAATTTTCCCCAAATGGGTATACACCCTTAAGCAATTTTTTTTTACAAAATTTGGGTCGGGAAGGGTCTCCCAGGTTTGTACTCTCAGGCCAAATTTACCGGTTTAAAATGTGGGCTTACAGCCACCTACATCGCAAAAATTGTTAATTTTTGGTGGCTATTTGCCCCAAAAGGGTATATCCCCTTAAGCAATTTTTTTTTACAAAATTTGGCGTGGGGTCTCCCACGTACCCACAATCACGCTAACTTTCACTTTTGTTGCTTTAAAAATGTGGCCTTACGGCCGCCAAAATCGCCCAAAATAGCAATTTTTGGTATAAATTTGCCCCTAAGAAAAAATTCAGGGGTCGATAGAGAAACTTGAATATAGGTGCACAACTAGAAACCTTTTTCTGTGCAACGGTACCATAATTGTTTTGAAAATTTCACTGCTTCATAGAGTTTCCGTTATCACAAACTTCGTCATTCCAAAGCGTGACGAACAAACAAACAGACAGACAGACAAAAAACATCACACTTTTACGTCTACAGCTGGCGCGCGACTCAATAACTTGCTTGTTTGTCCCCCGAAAGTGACCAAATTAAAAACTTTAAAGCTTCCTATGGACGCGTATAAAATCTGAGAATTTCGTAAAAATTGTGCAAACGAGTGACTCCTGAGGGGCAAATTTATGACAAAAATTCGAAATTTTGACAGTTTTTGGGAGCTGTATTCCCACATTTCTGCCCCATTAAACGTGAAATTTGGCACGGGGAGCGGACCTTCGTGCAGGCCTGCCGGTAATGATACGAAGCATCGCGCGGGCTCTTTGCGATAGCAGAGCTACTTGTCTTGTAAGGTTTTTATATGGAATAATGTGATTTCACAAATTTCAAATGTATAGGCTTATGATAGCGAATTAAAGTAATAGAAATGTGAAGCACCACGGCGTTGTTGGTGAATTAATTTAAAAACGTGGTTTACACGCACGTATGTTAACAGCAAAATCGCAGATCTAAAACGGCAACTAGAAATCAATGTGCATCACCTCCGAGGCAATGCAATACCGGCAGGCCCCTTGAGCGATTTTGACGAAATTTAGTCTCGTTGAGCCTGGAGTCGCAGGTGCCTGCTCTTAAGCAAAATTTGAACCTTATAGGTATAGTAATGTGGCCTTAAATAGCTGTAAATCGCTAAAATTTCGAATTATGGGAAAAAATTTGCCCCTAAGGAACAAACTCCCTTGAGTGATTTTTACAAAATTGGGCGTAGGGTAGGGTGTCTCAGGTCCGCCCCCTCGTGCCAAAGTTCACTACGTGGTTTTAGAAAATGTGGGATTAAGTCCACCAAAATCGTCAAAATATGGATTGTTTGTTATAAATCTGCCCCTAAGGGGCCAATTCGCGTATGGATTTTTTAAATACAAAATTTGGCTTCGAAGAGGGACTCCCAGGTACGCATCCTCAAGCCAAGTTTCACCGTTGTGGTTTTAAAAATGTGGGCTTACAGCCGCCAAAATCGCCAAAATTGGTAATATTTGGTATAAATTTGCCCAAAGGGGTATCTCCATTAAGTGATTTTATTATACAAAATTTAGCGTGAGGGAGGGACTCCCAGGTGCTTAACCTCGCGCCAACTTTGACCGTTGTGGCTTTAAAAATGTGGGCTTACAGCCCCCGAAATCGCAAAAATTGGTATTTTTGGTATAAAATTTGTCCCAAAGAGGTATATCCCCTTAAGCGATTTTTGCAAAATTTGGCATGGGGAGTCAGTCCTAGGTCCACGCCAACTCTTACCATTGTCGTATTAAAATGTGGACTTACGGCCCCCAAAATCGCCAAAAATGCTAATATTTTGTAAAAATTTGCCCCTAAGGGAAAATCCAGGGGGTCCATAGAAAAAGTTGAATATAGGTGTACAACTATAAACCTTCCTCAATGTAAAGGTACCATTATTGTTTTGAAAATTACACTGCTTTATAGTGTTTCCGTTATCACAAACTTTGTAATTCGAAAGCGTGACAAAAACAAACAAACAAAAACATTCACACTTTTTCGTCTACAGTCGGCGCACGACCCACGACATACTTGGCATGGTGGTAGATGAGGTCCGTACCATTATTGAAACCCTAACTTTTTTGATCCGATCAGTAGTTTCGTCGCTAGGGGCTATTAAAAATTTGTGGGAAAATGCCCCCACCGAGGAAAAATGCTTATAACTTAGTTGTTTGTCACCCGAAAGTGACCAAACTAAAAACTCAGAAGCTACCTGTAGACGCGTATAAATGAAATTCCAAATTTTGCTAGTTTTGGGGGCTGTATTCCCACATTTCTGCCCCGATAAACGTGAAATTTGGCATTTCACGTTTATCGGGGCAACGTGTCGCCCCTGCGGGCAAAAAAACCCATTTTGGACCACTGAGTAAAAACAATGCCGGCATGGCTGCGCTTCGCGCAGGCCTGCCGGTAAATATCAGAACTGCAATTTTAGTTGTAGAGCACTTTCCCTATAAATGTCGATGCGCAGCACAACGAAAAATCCCAGTTCTGATATTTGCTGTTTTAGTTTGAGTTTGCGATTTTTCCTTTAACATATGTGTAAATTACGTTTTCTACATTAATATACGATAAATTGTATTGTATTGTACTATAACATTTGCTGGTTTTTCTTTTATTTTAGTTATCGTTAGACAACTACACACTTGCACAGCCACGGATTTTGCATTTTTATAAGTCAGAAATCTGACGTCCGATTCGGACTTAGCGTACCCGATTCCTGTAAGGGGAAATTTTTGCAATCGCTATCTAAACGAGAGAGTGCGGCCCATGCCGAAACGATATGCGCGCCACCTAGATAAATGATCGAGATAAGACTGTGTGACATTGCAGTTGCATTGCGTATTTCGAGCACTACGCCGAGTACGACCCGTTCATGACTCCGCCGGAATGCTTCAGTCCGTGGACCTCAGACACAACCGAGTTTTGGGAACAAGAGACGACATTGTACGTACACACCGATAGATGACGTCCACGAGCTTCTTTAGCGTACTATCTTCGCCGATATCTTTCTTTCTTATTATATTTTCGGCTTAGTAAATTAAATTAGATATGCATTAGAACATAACTCACGTTTACGTCTGTTTCTTCTGTTCTGTGTATTTTCAAGTGTGTGAACCCTGTCATGTGGAATGAGTACAGCGCCTATGCAGATACAAGAAGCTCAGCTGTCACAGAGAGACCGCGCGACGCTTCGTGTCATTGTAGGGCGTGTACAGTCCTTATTAGTATTCCATTGAAACTGTCCGTATCTCGTACCATTTCTGAGATATTCAGCGTCAAAGAATGGAGTGACCTTGAAAACTAGGTTAGTGGTTGTTCCAGGTCATTGAAACTGGCGCCGTTCGATAGACCATATATGACTTTCTATTGGTTCGCTATTGTAGATATAGTTCTATCTTGTACCGTTTTTGAGTTAGTTGACGTCGAATAATATTGTGACCTTGAAATCTGGGTTAGAGGTCACTCAAGGTCATTCAAAATGGTACCATTCGAAAGCTTGGGTGCGGTTTCCTATTCGCCTTTTATAGTAACTATGGCTCTATCTTGCATCAGTTCCAAGATAAAGCGAGATACTGGTCGAAGATCGCGATTTTTTTCATACCGTCTTGCATTCAACGCCCCCGTTAGGGGGTCTCCATCGGAATATTTCCATCCCGTCTGGTCTGGAAAAACAAGAACGGTGGGTCTACCCGATTGTGAAAAACTTTGATGATATGTATAACTGTGTAGACACAATACCGGCCTGTGACAGACAGGCGGACAGACAGACAGACGGATGGACAGACATCTTGGCACGGCATAGTCCGCGCTATGCATACGCGTCGCGCGGTAAAAAAATTGTATTTTTAACATTCTCCAGCTAAAAGCTGAATTGGCTAAAAAATCTAAGCGATAAAGGAAATAAAGTTGAAATAACAATTTACATTACTTTCATCACTAATTAATCATAAGATGTAAACATTATTATAGACTTTGCAAATTAAACGCTAAGCACATTTAATTTAAATCGTTTGCGACGACGACGACGACGACGATGATATGATCATAACAAAAACAACAATAATAACAATGAAAATAATACGTAAGTACACGTTAAGAGGGTGAAAGTGCGTGAGTGATGTGCAGAAAAGACATTCCACAACGACGCGTAAGACGATGGAGCTTCTCGATACAAGAACTCGTTAAAGACGCTGCCGGAAGAGAACATTTCCTACATTTCTTGGAAAAAGAGTTCAGCGCGGAAAACCTGAAGTAGGTATTCGTGATTAATAGTACGTCGTACATCATACTTACACGTGAGCTTAGCGTTTTACCTGCAAGTATTGTAACCAGTGACCACCATCTGTGTGTGTGTGTGTGTGTGTCTGTGTCCGTCTGTCAGCAAGATAACTTACGAAGTTACGAACGCGTTGATGAATGTCGAACAAACTTTGTAGGCATTGGCAAGGAGTAACCCTCTAGAAAGTGACTACATTCTTGTGTTGATCCGATTCCGGATGTGGATCCAGGATCACTTTTCTTCTTTTTTAACATTACAAGATATAGCATTTCACAATATTTTGTAGCATTTTCATACAGTGATCAGTGGATTTATGTCGCGCTCAGCTATGCTAGGCAGGGGGCATGTCCGTCCGTCTGTCTGTCCGTCACACGCTGGTATTGACTCAAAACTAATGACCGTAGGATCATGCAGTTTTCAACACAGGGTAGCTCAGGGACTCTAGGTTTTTGAGACCAACTTTCCTAGCATAGTTCCCAGGGAACCCCACTTGCGAGGGTTTCAAACGAGAGAGGAATGGGTAAAACGGCGAAAAAAATGCAAATTTTCACCAACAAATCGTTATAACTCGGAAACAGTAGAAGACCGGCACATAGATGGAAGACTTAGGAAGTTGTATACGGGCTTTCGATTGGTACCAATTTCGATGACACTGAATGATCTTGAACGACCGTAATGCATCACCTATGGCTGCATAGCTTTTCCGAGGCTCGCTGTGTAGAAGTTAATGAAGATAAACCCATACTATCAGTGGCAAAAAGATAGTGCCGTGTCTGTAGATTTCAGCGATGTACACATCATGCGTAAATTCGCAGGGCAACTGACCTCTAACCTAAGTTTTAAGGTCATGTTATCCTTGAACGTAAAATATATCAAAAATGGTACAAGATAGAGCTATAATTATAATGGCAGACTGATAGGAAGTCGTATACGATCTCTCAAACAGTGCTATTTTTAATGACATTGAATGACCCATTGACCCCTAACCCAGATTTAAAGGTACGCCATTATTCGACATTGAATAGTTCAGAAGCGATACAAGATAGACATATGGTTACTACAGACCACTAATAGAAAGTGATGTGTGGCCCATTGAATTATGCCGTTGCCACTGACCTTGATCCATCTTCAAGGTCATTTCAGCGATTTTGTCTGAAAATAAGTGTAGCCTGCGTTTCCGATCTCTGATAGAAAGCCCAGGCGATCTAAGGAAGGATGACATTGCCGATAACCTTCAGTGACCTTTGAAGTCATTTCATGTAGCCTACTGTGATCGGTCTTGTAGTCTATATCTCAAAACTACAGTATATATAATGTGCAAAGTTAATTACAACGGTCAAACGTCATATGTGAGTAATTATTTCTACCGTTGCATTCGACAGGAGTACTTTTATGTGATGCTGAACGCGACATGTTAGTGATAGCTAAGTTTCTTGTTCGCAGCTGCGACGCACAGGTTTGTGTCCCCCTCCTAGACGGTTTATTTTTTGTTCTTCTTTGTATTAAATAAACAAATAATGTTTTACTATTACTCGCTATGTGGCAACACCACATGGCTGAAGATGCAGCTACAATGCGGATTTGAATCATGTTTCAAGCCGAGCTCTCATGCCACTGGAGGCGGCGTACGTGAATTTCATTTAGGTTTTCTTGCAGCAAGAAGTTCGGGTGACTGCATCTCTAATTTGTGGTCATAGCAGACCGATTCACCGAAACAGGCATTCATTCTATCTTCCGACTTGCTACATCTCCCCGGGCTGTCTGTCTGTACATCAATCCATCTTCCAGGTGACCGGATTCTGAACGTCCAATTTGCGGCGTGGTGCTCTTCTGCCTTTGCGGCTTTTCGACTCGATCGCGTTACACTAATTGCAAATCAGTTGTGCAGCCGCAACACACAAAACCGGTTTAGAGTCATGAAATTGCACCTCAATCGCGCTACTTGTACACTGACCTTGTGTTGTCACGTCTGCGTGCTTTTCGTAAACCGTGACGCAAGCATCCGCATCGACAAGACGCGATCTTCGACTGCATGGTTGTGTTTGCTCACGTGACGTGCATATTCGTAATTACTTTGTTCTGCAATTTGCAGTTTTCACGTACGTTTTACAGTATATTTACGTCGTAAAACTCTAACAGAAATTTTAACCTAAGAATGGCTCGTGTTTGAAAAAGTTAACTTTATTGTTGAGTAATTATTCCGCAGCTGTGATTAACGCCCATGCCATTAGTGTTTCGTTTATGTTTATGTTTATGTTTATGTTTTGTTGGTCACCAGTGTTAAGACGGCTGTACAATATGTATGGGCCAGCGACTCTTACAGCAGCAGTTTATGTTTATTATGCGGTCGTTTTCACAAATAGTATCCTATCTGGACCGTTAACAAAGAGTCAACAAACTTGATCGTCGAACAACTTAGACTGTGTTTATAAACATTCAGAAGATATGGATTTTTTACCAGCGTAATACCGGCAAGTCAGCGGAGTGTGCAACACCAGTCAGTGCGGAAATAGCTCGCTTGATGGAGCACGAACAAACACAATGAAACATTACCGTGCAAATAACGGAAACTACGTGTAATTTACCTGTAAATACTCCTTGTTGCACACTGAAGCTGTGATGTTCGCGTTTCTCGCTGTAGATTCTGGGAGGCTTGCCAGCATCTGAAACAAGTGCCGCAGAAAGATGTTGAGACAACTGTACAGAGCATATACAGGTCAGCGACGGACAAACGTTTGTATCGTGTGAAATGTTAAGAAATTTTCAGAAGACTAGAACAAAGATCTCTTAAATACAAAGGCAATATGCTGTAGAAATCTCTGTCTAAGAACTAAAAGGCACCATATGTACTAGAACATTTATTAATAAACTAACAGAATTTTTATTTATCAACAAATGACGTTATTGTTGCTGAATTGAGGCATTGCGTTCCCTCACCTCATTTGGTCTGATTGGCTCACTCTATGTAGCCAGGGGCCCAACCTACGTGGACAGTTCCCCACCCCACCTCTTCTTTTCTAATTTAACCACTGTTTATTGCCCTGTTAAACTTTATCTCCTGTTCTCAGTTTATCTCTAAATTCGTTTCATATTTTTTATTCTATTCGGTTTCAGTAATTTTTATTCCAGTTTTTATTGCCGTTCTTCGGCCTAGCCATTTTCAATATCGCTGTGCTAACGGCATCTGAAAACGTGATTAAATGAGTCGGCCAGAGCCTGTAATCGTGACGGTGACGTAGCAAGGGGCATGACCGGGCAGTGGCGGCGGCGGCGGCGGCATGGGGTGACCTAGTGGAGACTTCCTATATGGATGAGGTTTGATGTGTGGTTGATGCAGCGAGTATTTGGCACCAGGCGCTACAGACCCAGTCAATGTCGACAGCAGAGTTGCAGACACCGTTCGACGCTCCATCGAGCATCAAATGGACCGATATTGCCTCGACGAAGCCGAGGTCCGTTCATAATAATACGTCGAACGACATTTGTGATAAATAAATGTCGTATATTTTGTCCGATATATTGTGGAACACTGTTTGCACATTATAACGTCGAATCGGGTACAAACAAGTAGCTCTGCTGTCGCAGAGAGGCCGCGCGATGCTTCATGCCTGTCAGTAGTTACTGTAGTTAGCTTCAATAGTACAATACGTCGAGCGCAATCTTCTATTATTAGTTACTTCGCCTTGAGATTTACCGCTGCGTACAGTTAAATTCTGTTCTGTTCTTTTGTCTTCGTCGTGGTCGTCCATGCTGTCTGTGATAAACAAGATTCACTTATTTGTGGCGGTCTGTACATGCGGTAAACTGCACAGTCGACCGTCGCAATCGTTGATCGCACTTCAGCAGTCATCGATCGCGATTTTTGCCTACCCCACTTGCATTCGACGCCCCCGTTAAGAGGGTCCCCGTCAGAATATTGCCATGTCGTTTAGTACGGAAAAAAGCTAGAATGGTGCGGCTACCTGATGGTGAAAAAATAGAAGATATATTTACTCGTTTAGAGAGAATATATGAACGTGACAGACACTCAGACGGACGGACAGACAGACACTGCATAACGGCATAGGCCGCGCTTATGCATAGTATCGCGCGGCAAAAGAAAACAACCAAAGCTAAAGGCACCATCAGATAAATTTGCTATGTTAAGTTTATTTCAGAGAGACTTGCTACGAGCATTATTTGTGCATTTTATCGTCACGGCGGCAATCGGTTAGGTATCATTTTTGGTCGTCTGTGGCCTGTAACTTTACGGGTAAACAGCCTTTTGTTCTCGACATTCGTTTGAAGACGTCACGCAAATGAACTTCCGGTTTTGACTTTTGATCATCTCTGCATGGCCGCGTTGCATCTTCCCGCAAAATTTGGTACAGGTGTCTTCATCCAACCGGAGATATAATCAGATATTCCCAAAATTCAAGATGGCGGCCGCCGCCATCTTAGATTTTCAAGTTAAGTGAATTTCGCACGTTCCGACATGTTGGTAGTCTGATGTTTGAGCTGTATAGCGCCTCTGATTCGTTCACGACTGCGGCACTTTATAAATCTATTTACTTACTTACTTACTTACTTGTATCAACTGTGGTTCAAATATCGTATATTCACTGAGATCGACGCACTTTGTTCCCGACTTCCTTTAGCTTCCGGTTTTGATTGTTGGCCACACAGCCCCCTACTGCTTGCTAATTGTGCCACCACAGGAAACGGGCTAAATAATGGCGTCCACTGCGGACTATAATCTCTCAGATAACCACCGCTATTCGATCGCGAACTTCAACTTCAACTTAACATTAATACATTGCAGCAATTAAATATTCTTTCACGCAAGCAGACGAAATATTGCCGAAAATTAACGCGTTAAAACAATATTTACGTACGCAAGCAGGAACTTCTTTTACTTCCGCTTGTGTAGCTGTGATGTGGCGTATTCCTCCGCCCAATAGCAGCCCGACTTCGACGTGTCCGC
>Ga0209149_1001073_pt1 | contig 13120 bp, 7 predicted proteins | sample WorMetTyACAVOLI2_FD_187423 | JGI IMG/M metagenome (GOLD analysis project Ga0209149, IMG submission 187423) | Marine gutless worms symbiont microbial communities from Max Planck institute for Marine Microbiology, Germany - Olavius algarvensis... ... | reverse complement strand
TCCCGCCCGAACTCCGTGGAATACGGTAATTCTAAAACAACTACATTGCTGCCATCGGCTAAATGTACGCGACCACTCTTCCAAGGTCGAACTGGCTGCGGCCGGCGTCCATCCGGTTGGCATTATATCGTCACATGCCAGCGTCTAGTTATAGTGTAAAATGCAGCACGTGGTTCCGAATAAACGTCCCCCTTTTAATGCTATAATAACTTCGTCAAACATTGATCGATTTTCAAAATTGTTTCACCAGCTGATTCGGAAAATTGAAATAAATAAATCATTAAAATTCTCAGCACAGTTAAAACGTGTCACCACACTACCTTGTGAAATATCGAACTTCAAAATTGAAGTTAAAGTCCCCAAACCACAAAAAAAGTTTAAAGTGAAACTTAAAGTCAAAAGTAAAACCAGCAAGAAAGGCATTTCGTTTGTCTTTAGTCTAGTCTTCACTGCTTTACTGTTTAATAGTCAATTCAATGCTGCCGTAACTCAACAATTAAACAACAAATTGAAGTTTTAGTTCGTTTAATATTAGTTGTGAACGTGTCAATCATCATTTGATTCCAAATTCCGCTGTGGTCGCAGAAAATGGTCGCATCTTGCAGATAAGTGTTCAACAACAACACTGTGAAAACGGCCTTCAGTCGTTCGATGACAGCTACCTACAACACGAGGAACAGAAAAAATGTGCGTTAAATGCATGATTTAAAGTTAGCACTATTGTCAATAGGGGTAACTTTAAATCATGCATTCTGCAATTTGTAGTGGCCTTGGCTCGTTGGAATGTTTTGTAATCATAAAATGTACGAAATTTGGTCAGTTGATTCTCAGGAAAATTATTAAAATTGTTGCCACCAGATGTCAGATTTTAAGGCTAAAATGCACCAAATTCGATTTCGGCTGGGGCTCCGCCCCAGACCCCGCTGGGGGAGCTTACAGCGCTCCCCCAGACCCACTAGCTGGATTTAAGGGGCCTATACACGTTCGTATTACGCTAAACTAAGAAAAAAACAGTAACGTTTGAATTTTTTATTATGTCAGATTTGTTGTCATACTTGGGACAGAGAAGACAGGATAATTATGCCTACTCGTTTGCGGCGTTGATTGCGTGACGTCACCTTCTCGTTGGCGTCTTCGTCTAACGCGACGGCACCGCTGACGTCGGCGCTGAAGGTTCGACGGCCGTGTTGACGCAGTCTGGCGAGTCCTGCAGGCAGCGGAAGACTCCCGCGATGATCTTCGTCGCCGGCGGTTGATCGACCAGCTGTGTCTGACGGCTTGCGTCTGCCGCCCGTGTCGCTCATGTCTTGTCACGGCGCCACACCAGCGTCGTCCGTCGCGTTTGTTTCGTCGACTGCTCTCACAACAACAACAAGAAGGTCAAAGTAATTTGACAAAAAGCGCCTCCCCGGTTAGGGGTCACCCCAGGGGGTCGAAATTTGTACCATTGAATTCCTGGGGTAGGGTTTCCTATTAGTGTTCCATAGTAACTGTAGGCCTAGGACGCACCGTTTGGCCACAGTGCACGCGCGTGACAACCAACCAACCAACGACCAACGACGTCACGACACAGCCTATCTCAATAAGCGCCTCTTTTACTAAAGTAAAGTGAGGCGCTTAAAAACATCATATACTGTTGGTAGCGCAATTTTTATGTCTTGTAGAAAAACATCGTTTCCATTTTACGCAGTAAAATTTTCATTTTGCGCAATTAAATCGCAAATCAATGTAAAGCAATTTGTTCATAGAGGTAGAAAAATCTGTTTCGTTGCATTCCAGAGTAAATCACGAAGACCACCAGAAAATCTTATACAACTGTCGTATATCACTGTAGTGTAGTGCAGCAAGTACTCGTTAACGACAAAATAATGGTTTACAAGAACGACTTGAAGACTGACAAGCTGCAAGTACCTAAAAGTGTTGCTTGCGTTAGATTAGCAAATTGAAGAGTAAACAATGTAGCCACAATTAATGCTTTCTTGTTCTTTATTAGCATACATTCACGACATGTAGGCCTGCCAGGTCAGAGATTGGAAATACGCAGTAGATTAGGATATCCAAACGTTACGTGCCGTCAACGATTGGGCCTTTTAGACTTTAGCAATAATATAAAGGATAATTATTAGCTGCTTGGATTGATTGTACAATCTGACTGGAATAATGGAACGCGTACCGTGTCGGAAAAGTGTCAAAATGAAACTACATGTAAAATTTAAAAAAGAACTGAAAGTCACAAATCAAAGTTACAATATCTATCAAATTTCGAAAGAGGTTAGCGTTGAAATCTGCGTTAGCGCTAATTCAAGATCAGTGAAAATGGCAGAATGCGATAGACCGTATATATACGACTTTCTTGTTTGTGTGCTATTTTTGTATTATTTTATTTTAAGGCGAATGTTAGTGCTATTCACTAGCCTTTTAGTCCTTGCTTGAGTTTTTTTGCCGCGCGATGCTATTGCATAAGCGCGGCCTATGCCGTCATGCGGTGTCTGTCTGTCTGTGTGTCCGTCACGTTCGTGGATTCTATCGAAACGAATAAAGATATCTTCAGTTTTTTTAGCCACACCATTCTAGTTTTTTACGTATCAAACGGCATTGCAATATTCCGACGGGAACCACCCTAACGAGGGCATCGAATGCAGGTGGGGTAGGCAGAAATCAAGATTCTGAGCCAATGTCTGGATTCACGGCGTGCTGTCAACGCTTCTACCGGCCAGGTGTTATCAATACGACGCCGTCGGACCACCGTCCCGCAAGTTATGACACTTATCGCTGGTAGTAAGCGGCGGTGTTTGTTGATGGCGGGAAAGGGCGGCAAAATGTTTATGACAAGAAGTTTCAACGTTACGCCAACAGCATTTAATTGCACGCAGTGATAAATCTGTAGCGTATGTAACTAAAGGCCCGTTTATAGCGACACAACTCAACTTAACTCGACGTCCAGTTGAGTTGAGTTGTGTCGCTATAAACGGGCCTTAACAATAAAAGACTGCTCGACGTTTTGTACTGTTGAAGCTAACTACTGACGGACACGAAGCATCGCGCGGCCTCTTTGCGACAGCAGAGCTACTGTGTATTGTCTTGTGTGGTCGTTTGCTTTGTACCTGAGTTAAATCCAATTAAAGACTTCATATCAATCTGCCATTGTAAGTATATCTTGTACCATTTTCTAGTTATTTGAAGTTGAAGAATGTCGTGACCTAAAAGGATCACTCAAGGTCATTGGAAATGACACCATTCGATAGATCACATACTAGTTCCTATTCTTCTTATATTGTAACTATAGCCAAATCCTGTATCGTTTGCGCGATAAAGCGATGGATAAGTTGAAAATCGCAGTTTACATACCCCTTGTACATAACAACCCCGTGCGGAAAACCGTTGCGAATATTTTCGCCATGTTTTCTTCACAACCAAGACAGATTGACAGGCCACAACGCGGTGCAAAAATATTGCAAAAAATTCAACATTTTGAGTACAGTGCACCACCCTTACATACAGACGACAGACAGACGGACGGAATTGCGATCACAAGGCGAACGTAACATAGTAGCCTATTGTTTGCAGTAACGACTTTCGACTTAATCAGTATCCGAAAGAATAGGTAAAGTGATGCATGCGTAGAAAACAGTAGTGTCAGCATTAATTCAAACGTTTGTGTGTGTGTGTGTGTGTGTGTGTGTGTGTGTGTGTGAACCTGCCTGGAAACAACGGATATCGATGACGGTACAACACAGATAACCTCTCGATACTAGAAATCGTATGCAATTGAAACAATTCGCTGACCTCCGGCGACTCCCCGCAATGTGGCTGTAAGCGGCGAATACACCGGTATACTGAGTGAAGGCCGCTGTCAGCGTCGGTTTAGGAGCAGACAGCAAAAATACATATACGTATACTGCCACTGACAGGTGTTATTTCAGCCTACAAGCTTTGTAAGCAACACTATCTCCGTTAATAGTAGGTCGAACATTAAACGAAATTTACATTGGAAATTCGACAGGAGTCACAGAAGTCACCATAACGTTTGTTACAAAAAATGCTTAGGAGGAAACAGGCATTTCTCATTTGAACCACACTAACCACCAGAATTTTTGATTAATCTAAACTTTCGGCTAACATTCGGCTTAGCAGATTTTTACCGCGCGATGCTATGCATAGCGCGGACTATGCTGTCGCACGATGTTATTCTGTCGAAACGGTTATACATATCATCAAACTTTTTTCACCACCGGCTATAGCCACACCATCCTAGCTGGTTTTTCTTCACCAAATGGGATGGCAATATTCCGACGAGGACGCCTAACGGGAGCGTCGTATGGAACGGGGTATGAAAAATTACGATTTTCGACCAATATTTCGCTTCATCTCGGAAATGATACTACACTGTGTTCCAAAAAACATGTGACCACGTTTTTGATGATAAGTATAGAACTGTCCGTTTACAAATATTTTTGGCACACTTATTACTAAGAGTATAGGCCATCGACAGGTGTTTTTATTTTTCCACCTCACCTATTTAGTGCAGCTACTTTACCTTGGGAAATTGTCAAGACCTAAATATCAGCAAAAATTATACAAAATCATGAAAATTTCACAGGAAGATGTGATTCTGATTAAAAAATCTCTATCTGTCAAAGCAGTATGGTGCACGAAGGCTGTCGAGTGAATTGTCCGACAAGGGTTGGAAACTTGGAAGCATCGACAGTTTGCTGAACAGAAGCCACTTAAGACGGGTAGACTACAATTGTAAAGTTTTAGGGTCTGCCTGGTGTTGGTCTGGTGTGGTCGTATTGCGGCGGGCCTCCAAACTGTGAACTGTGACCACGCTTGAACACGGTTGGTCACGGTTCAGTGGAGTGAGTTATGGCACGTTAACTCACTCCAGTCACTGTGTTGAGAGATAGGAGACAAACGTAGGTCACGAAATAACGCCAGTTTCAAGAAATCAGTAGGTTTTTGAGGTCATGCCTAACAACTTCCGGTGCACCGATTAGCGACGTGATTGTTGCATTTTGTACCCACTCTGCAGCGCCGGCGCCATGCAGAGTACTGGAACAAAGGGGCCATGGGCAGTTTTCGGAAGGGGGGGGGGGCACATGGCGAGCGCGTGGAGCGCGAGCCTATAACGGGGGTCTGGGGGCAGAGCCACGGCCTTCGAAGGCCGTGGCAGAGCCCCCAGCGGGGTTCAGGGGCAGAGAAGGGGTCAGGGGGCGAAGCTGAAAGGCTCTCGGACGTGCAACGGACAGAGCAAATGTGTACCCTTTGCAGTATTTTCAGCAATCCATTACAATAAGATAGAAAGGTATAAGATAAGGGCAGGCACCCCACAATAGGTGGTAACGTCTTGTTTCGAATTATCCAAGGCACGGCAAAAACGAATTGTACCCAAGTTTGTTTCTTTGCTTGTAACTTGTTCTTGCTGTGTTTTGTAATTTTTGTTAACATACGTACAGGTTATGTTCAAAGTACTAGACTAGACACGCCACCATGCCATTGGTGACCGTGCGTCTCCTGCTGTCGCCTCCCGCGTGTGGAACCGTGGAAGGGCTTACCGGCCAACGTCACGTGCAGCATCATCATTGTCATCGCTTAAACGCCAGCTAAAGACGGCGCTCTTTGCGAGAAGCTTCGCCGGCATCTGACGACCTCAGTTTGCTATTTTCGAGCTGCGATCCCGTCCTTTCAACTGTACTTTTGTGCAGTGTCCTATTTAGTTACCAAATTCGGGAAAGGTGAGTAGATAAGAATGTGGGCCACGATTATTATTGCAGATACGTTCACGCGAATTATGGGTTCGACAGCTGGTGTACAGTACTATCGTCGCCGTCGTTTCTTGCATTCATTCATTCATTCATTCATATTCGTTTAAAGCACTTTGACTTTGCAGTATAACTTTATGGATCCTGTATCCCAGAAAAGTCACGAAATGGCCCGGGCACCCGGCCCAATGATAAACAGAATTTTTTTTACGATTCAAAAACAGAGCTGAGGGCTTTTTAACCCCCAAATGCAATAGCAAGGTTAAACGTATACGATATTATGGTATCATATTACGACACAGGCCTGCAGGCCTATGTGGAGCTCATGTCCAGTTCACCGAGTGCAAACGACGTCCCGCGCTGTTATCGACTGTACGCAGCCCCAAGTTCGACGGCGGGCTGCATTGCAAGGCCTTTATGCACTTGGTTGATAAGATCTCGGTCAAGCTAGCTGGCTGACATAAAATGACAATTTTATGACGCACCACGACAACAGCGACGTGATAAATGGCCACTGACAGCGCAGGACACACAACGACCGCAACTGCTGTTGATGCTGCGATGACGAAAACGGCAATGACGCAGCCGATCGGTCTCTCCTTCAGTTTCACGTCCGAGATCCACTTGCTGCGTTAACGGTTTCGGTGGCGCCGCACACATCGACTCAATCTATCTGCACGGCCGCCGCCGCAGCCGCTGCAGCAGCAGCATGGGGTATAGGCTATGATTGTAGCAATTCCGCGAGGAAGCCTCTCCTTTCCTCGCTCGAGCGTGTAAAGCGCGTTACCAGTAAGCCTTGTATTTATAATAGCTTGATTGATGTGGCTGACGGTCGGCGACATTTTCCCGCCGAGATATCCGACCGACCAATGCGGCAGCTGGCGGCGTGGCGTGCGAACAAACTGCCTCCGCTGGCCAACTTGGCCTGGAGTGCTACACCTGCCGGAACCGTATCATCGCCGAAACCCTATAACGTTACATGTTCCGCAGCAGCGGGATACCTCCCATATAGCACTGACTCGATGTATTCGTTTCATTAGCATTAATCCGGTCCAGAAATGAAATATAAGTATAATTGGTTAGACTACAAGTGGCACACTCTAGTCTCTATCTATAGGCCCTCGTCTCGTGTTTACCGTTGCTTCATGCGGTTATGCTCGACACAATACTATTAGTCGTGTTCAGGTTACTGATATATTAGACACGGAACATGAACGCATAGGCTATATATAATGGTAATTAGACCCACGTATACTTCTGCTCCTGGTCATTCTCTTTTTCAAGTCAAGTCAAGTCAATTAGCCTTTTAATGCAGCATGTACTCAGGCGCACACTGTTACAATGAAATGTAAATGAGCTTAAATGCTATAAAAACACATAAAACATTAAAAATAGTACAAAACATACAGAGAATAATCATCCAAACTTAAACAGTGATGTAGTCCGCCTCGAGGCCCGGCCTTGGCCTCGAGGCGCCTTGAAACCAAATTTTTATGGCCTTGGCCTTGAAACCAACAGCCTTGGCTTTGGCCTTGGTCTTGAGAGCTGCATGGACATTTTGGCACCACTCTCAAACGCAAGGCCCCGCAACTACTGCTAAAGTAAAGTTAAAAGTTTGTCTAGGACGGTGGTATAGTATTGATAAATAATTAATAATAATTTATTTGTAATTAATAATAAATGAATATCTAAGCAAAAGCAATAAAATGTATTTCATTATACATATCCTGTCAGTTTGTCAAACTTAATTTGTATCTTAATTCTTAATCTTATCTTAATTTCTGCTCTGGCCGTGTATAAAGGCCTCAGGATTATGACCTTGGGCTCGAAGTTCAGGCCCTGGCCTTGAGAGTTAGGCCTAAGGCCTTGGTCTCGGCCTTAAGATTTTGGTCTTCGCTACGTCACTGCTTTCGCCCGTTCATAAGTACTGCAATAACTGCATGGAAAAAGAAACAGTCCGGTTCCCATATAGTTTGGTAATTTTTATGCCTGCGCCAGTCCAGATTGACCGGAGGCATAATGTTATCGACTTGTCCGTTCGTCCGTCCGTCCGTCCGTTACCAACCTTGCGAACATAATATTTTGAAAACAAATGAACCGATATTGTTGCAAATTGGCACAAGCTATAGTGTACGTCCACGAGGCAAGAGTGTGAAACGATCAACTTTTGTGATCAGGAGGTCAAAGATCAAGCTCACACGATGCCGAAGTAGGTTTGTAGACCTGGCCGATCGAAGCGTCAAGTCTCTCGGTCGAGTAGGTTTTTCGCGCGATGCATCTGTCTGTCTGTCTGTCTGTCTGTCTGTCACACGACGGTATTCTGTCGAAACGGCTAAACGTATCCTCAATTTCTTTCACCGTCCGGTATAGCCAACCATTCTAGTTTTTCCGCACCAATTTTCGACAGGGACCCCGGACCAGGGTCACTTGACGACGTCGAATGCAAGACGGTATTTAATAAATCGCGATTTTCGATCAATATCTCGCTTTTGTCTCGGAAATAATACAAGATAAAGCAACAGTTACTACGGAATGCGAATAGGAAACCGTACACAAACTTTCGAACGGTATCAATTTCAATGATCTTGAGTGAACTCTAACCAGGATTTCAAGGTCATGATATCATTCAACGTCAAAAAAACTCGAAAATGGTACAGGATACTTACAATGGCCGACCAATAGAAAGTCGTATATGGTCTATCGTACGTCGCCATTTTCAATGTCATTGAACGACTCCTAACCGAGGTTTCAATGGTCATGCCATTCTTTAACGCTGAATATCTCAGAATCGGCTAAGATAGGTCATAATTTATATAAAATGCGAATAGGAAACCGAAGCCAAGCTGTGGAACGGTACCATTTTTAATGTACCACTTTTAATGATCTTGAGTGACTTCTGACCCAGATTTTAAGGTTATGATATTATTCAACGTCAACAAAACTCGAAAATAATATAAAATAGAGCTATACTAAAGCCTAATGCACAGCGGAAAACTGAACTGAACTGAACTGAACTGAACTGGGTAGTTGAATATACCCGGCGCTATCTTTTTATCGCTCACTGTATGTTTCTGCATCTTCATTCACTAAAGCCCGGTACACATGGCGACAAAGTCGACAGTCGCCAAAACCGGCGATAAAGACGACTGTCAACTTTGTCGCCGATTTGTCGAAAGTCGACTGTCGCCGGCTCGTTCGACTTTGTCGACGGTGTCGCGGTCGACATTGTCGCCAAAGTTCATGTTCAACTCGGTCGACTTTGTCGAAAGTGGGTAATTTTTGTCGCCCGAATGTCGAACGTCCTTTCGACTTTGTCGCCAGTATGTAGGCCTACGGGGCCAAAGCGACACGGTCGACTTTCGACAAAGTGTACCGTGTCGAATACGACTTTGTCGCCGTTGTGTCCTGGCTTTATAGGCCCCTACACACCAAACTTCGAAAAAAGCGATGTAAGAAAAGTGGTGCGTTACGGTTCGATCACAGTCATCGAAATTGGTAACCCTACTAACGGGCCTGTGCAATTTTCTATAGTAGTAGTGGCTACTGGCTCTGGCTAACAATAACCTAAGTCGTATCAAATAAATTATTTCTACAATACTACTATCTCATAATAAACTATCGCCCACCGTTTCTGAGATTTTGCGACAAGTTTCGAAATCATCGTTTTTACCCATTGCAGTCAGGACATGAAAATGAGTTCCTGTGATAGCCGACGATGAAAATCACATGATCCTACGTTCACTTATTTCGACTCAATATCGACTTGCGACGGACAGAAGTAGGCCTTATATGCACGGACACGCCGCCCATGGCCAAGGCTCCGCATAGCAATGCTACGCCGTGCATGAAAAATTAATTGTATCGTGAAATAAAGACTTTTGTAATTTGTATTTTAATTTTATACTTAAGCTGCACGTAGTAGGCCTATATCGTAAAATACGGAGTATCAGAATTTTTGAAAGTAATTTGAATTTTATCAGGGGCGTAGCTGAGTTTTTGTTACTTGGGGTCCAGATTTCAGTGGGGTCCAGGGGCAGAGCCCCGGTCGGGGTGTGGGGGCAAAGACCCCAGAAGCAAAATAAAAACTATGAAGCGTAGAACGGCTGTTTTTCGCATAGGACTGTATGGTGCCGTCCACGTCCGTGCGCTCACATTGCATGTTTGTGTGACGCATTTTAAAAATACAGTGTAGTGCATTTTGCCTTCGTGTGTCTTTCTGTAATTTTTTTCTGTTCTGTTAAAAGGTCGATCTGCATCAACCGGCTTCTGATGCTGGTTGATGCAATGTCGTATTAAGTGAACCTCAGGTCGTGGGGCAGGGCTGACGGTGACGGGTCTCACTAATCGGTGATCACACTACATGGCGACTGTCGACAGTGGGCAGTCGTTGGCGACCGCTACGACCATCACTGTGCAGGACTGGAGTATACGTTGACTCGTACGCAGAGAGCATGGAGTGTATGCGAATGACGCAAAAATCACCTCGATCCACCGGGCACTCATTCCACCCCAGCGCATTTCTCGCCGGATTTACGCGAATATCACGGGTCGCCTGTGGCCCGGCTGGGGGGTCCGGACCCCTGGCCCGGCCAGATGCTACGTCCCTGCATTTTATGCTTTCGAATAGTAGTTGGTAAAGTAGTAGGCCTACACCGGTATCAGAGACGCACGTTCGTAACAGTCTTCTGCACAACGTAGGCCTAACAGCTCCTGACAATAATACACAGTGCAAAACGATTACTGACTGAATATGTACCGTTAACTGTTCATTCAGATGCTGGGCTAGACACAGACAGCTGCTCAGTACGTTCGTCAGCGCACTCATAACAATCCGTCGACTACCCTAATAGGCTGTGCGATAAACGTCATAGCCGTGAAGTACGAGGCCGCAATGTGATGCTAGCCAGGTTTCATGCCATCACAGACCGGAGATGGATGCCATCTTCATCGTACTGCTCGTTCTGCGTCATTTCGTTCAGTAAACTTCACGCACTGCATAATGGAGCTGCATCACTTCTCAGAGCAACCAAGAAAACAGCATCACCTATCTCCGAACACTGTCCCACTCCAGAAAGAAGCAAATCGACCTTCCACTGGAAGGTCGATTTGCTTTTGAAGGTCGAGACAGTAAATAATATATTGGTAGATCTTACAACAAACGGGATATGAGGGATGGTGGCATCTCTGTAGATTAGCTTCTAACTTGCATGTAGTAAGCATAAATAACGTTTGATGACCCAGTTTAGTTATGCATATCTTGCATACAACCACCAGATTAATTACTGGATGTTAAAATGTTGTCAATATTTAAGGCCAATTACATAACAGACACACAAACAAAACTTAAGGAGAATATAAATTGGATTAATTGTTTGTTAATTAACTATTGAATGAAAAACATCAATACAGAAAGGTTCACAGCACCTGCGTCTGGTCTGAACGGTCTTTAATTCCCTAGTTTATTGTTAGTTCATAAATACATGTACGAAATAATGCAGATCCATTAATGTTTGTGCACCATTAACTGTGTGAATTTCACGAGTGCTTGAAAATCGCAAACTTTTGTGCCGCAAACATTTCTCGGTACATTACGGAGATTAGTACCAACCACCTACGGACAGAGGTTTGTACCACGGCCTATATCATCCCTGGGTCAGTACGCCCTCCTGTCAGCGAGGGATCGTTTTTCATCGAATGAATAGGCCTACAAGCTGCCCATAAACTCTCTTTCAATAAATGTAGGTCAGTATACTTCATAAATGTAAACTTTTCTGTTGTATAGTGTGCTGTCTCTAAAAAGAACCGGTTTTAGTTTAGCAGATGTTCAAAGTTATGTCCTTTTGCCTTCATGCTTGCACGTAATTAACCGCTTTCTCTGTTGACCAACTGCTTTGTCGATGACGTTTTTTATATGCTTGCCCATGTGCATGTGTCAATGAGATGCTGCTTCAAGTTGCTGGTCACAGCGGCTGGTATTGCGAACATGTGGTTGTACAATGTACATACGTTCCTGCATCAGTCCACAAGTTCTGTAGTCAACCGGACTGTTTGGCGGACACAGATCTGGAGAGATAAAGTTTGGTATTTCTTTCTGAAGGAGCTAGATTGTTTCACAACCATAGAGTGATGTCAGAACGCGTCATTTCCGCCACAGCTATTTAAAAGCAAATAAAGTAAGCAAAAGTGATTGGACAAGGAAAGTTGAACATGAATATCATTTTTGAAAGTGTGCTGAAAATTAGTCCATGCTTGTCAAAACTACAGCTTGCCAAAGTTGGCGCATTTTTTGGAGACAGTGTACAGTACATTATGTCATTTAATACAGTGCAAGTAAACCAGCTGCAGTATATTACCACAAATTACTTTGCTTCAGATTAAGACACAATGGCAGCTAAATCAGTTTGCAAAGCTACACAGATGATATCCACGTACGAAACAGTTTTCGAATGCGTTCGATACCAACAGGCACTGGACTTGTCTGAACGTGGCTAAGTCCAGCATGAGGATCAGGCACTAGTTGCCGCAGCAGCCGCAACCATGGCTTATCACGTGCAACATTATTAGGTCCATCACAGACTATGTCGGAAACATAAGGGCACCACAGATGGTGCTCAGTGACCGGGTTGAATACTGTCCTTTCAGTGACAGTGCTAAATGGCCGTTTGTGCTTTGGTTCATAACTGCTTACTATAATGTCTTGAGCACGACGTTTCAGCGGCATCCTCGTGCAGTTGTTTTCACTGTCAGTGTTCTGCACTACGTCACCAATGAGGTCCGTCAACAACTGTTTGATATCATCAATGATGCCAGCATCATCTGAGTTGTGCTCACCATCACTGTCCAAACCAGTTAGACTTCCACCACGTTGCATATCACCACTGCAGTATCACAACATAACAAAAAATCATCAGAGTTTACATAAGGCAAGTAAATATTCCTATCCTATATAACGAAATCACATAAACTGTGCACACAAATCATATTTAAATCTAGTTATAGGGTTGTTCACTATCTAGCGATTTCTTGAAAAGAACGAACATCACACTTGCAGCCACTCCAGTGATTAAATTCAGCCAGAATGGCCCGCAACGCCGTTCCGGCACCTCTAGTAGGCGTTCCACTGCCTCAAATTGGCATTCCGCCACCTTAGTAAAGTGTTTCTATATCTAAGTTAAGTCAGCATTACGGAATGGCCCAGTGCGGCTGTTCATGTTCAGTTGTTAGCACAGTAATTGTAATCAAATCAAATCAAATCAAATTTAATTGTTTCAGTAGCTTGTATAGCTAGATTACATAGTTCAGATGATTAAAATAAAAAACAATAAAAACAATAAGTGAGAATAAAATAACAATGAATG
>Ga0209149_1001071_pt1 | contig 13136 bp, 10 predicted proteins | sample WorMetTyACAVOLI2_FD_187423 | JGI IMG/M metagenome (GOLD analysis project Ga0209149, IMG submission 187423) | Marine gutless worms symbiont microbial communities from Max Planck institute for Marine Microbiology, Germany - Olavius algarvensis... ... | reverse complement strand
ATATAAAGTCATACGTGACCTGTCGATCTGCACCATTTTCGGTCGCCTTGGCCTTGAACGACCCCTAACCCAGATTTCAAGGTCACGCCAATGTTCGATCGACGCTTTTGCTTCCGTTTCTAACGGTACAAGATAGGTCGGTCAGTTCTCGGCCCTGACTGTCTGTCTGTCACGTTCGTGGATTCTGTCAAAACGCATAATCGTAACGTCAAAATTTTTCACCATCAGGTATAAGCAGTAGGCACACCATCCTAGTTTTGCCATACCAAACGACATGGAAATATTCCGACGGGAACCCACCTAACGGGGGCGTCGAATGCAGGTGGGGTAATCAAAGAAATCGCGATTCTGGCTTCACTGCGTGCTGTGAACCGTTCCAGCGGCAAGTGCAAAACTATGCAATACACTTAGCTGCGACGGACATGGCAAGTTTATAACACTAGTCGCTGGCCGAGTGTTTTGATGGCGGGAAACAACAACGAAGTGTATGACAAGAAGCATCAACTTTACGCCAAAGACAACGTTACGCAGTGGTAAACCTGAAGCCCAAGCCTAAGTGCGCCGATTTCTTGATCCAAACACTAGCAGCTGCCGTTGGCCTTCAATTTCCCCACTGTAAGCTCTTTTGGAGATTGTTCGTATGCAAGCAGCAAGCAAGCATCTTTATTTGCCCGATCAATAAACACAAAGATATAATATCGATGAATAACGTACAAGGGCAGGCTGCCAGAAAAGCACATAAGGCCCAACATTGCTGGCCGCCTTGCAAAAAAAATCTAACTAAAAAACAAACAAACAAACATATACATGTGCACAGTGCAAGAATACAAATAGATTAGTAATTAATAGCGAATTATATTGAATTTAGATATACAACAGTGTTACAAATACGAGATTAAAACAAATACGTATGCCTATAGAAGCTGCAGTGAACCAACAAAAACGTTATGATTTGAAAAGTACTGCGCAGGCCATCATTGAAAAGTACTGCGCAGGCCATGATACTTTTGGTCACCTTCTATTTCTTAACTATAGGTCTAACGTACAATCTGGCAGGTTTTACGTATAAATCACTTGATAAATCATGTGCAAAAATATTCTGTATTTTCCTCACAGGGGTTTGTACAAAATAGCTATGTATGTCTACGCCACTGGTAACAATACTTTTACTGATGTCCGGCTTACACCGCAGCTAGCAAAGAATATTTAAGAAGAATACAAATTATTTTTATGCTGTTAGAATCAGCATTTCATGAGCTATTTTGTCTCAAATTTTCATTCAAATTGGTTACTTTTTCTACGAGTTATGCAAGACAATAAAAAATGGGCGTGAACACAGTGTATACACTATACAACCCCGCTCAGTACCATTGTTTCATCTGTTTTTAAATCACCACCTTTGCGGCTCCAACACATTCAAACCTCTCTGGCTTGCGATGTTCTTAAGGCTCCTAAATCGACACAGATCACTTCCATTCTGAAGTCTCTCCACTGGCTAAAGGCCAACAAATTAACAAACTTAGACACCACAATCCAGTGTCACATTAAGCTGTGCTATGAAGAATATTAGTATGTTATCTTAGCAGACTGCAAACGCAAAATTTATGCATAACGCATTTGAAGTGTTTGTGAGAAAGTAAGTAAGTAAACAAATTTAAAAACACACCGTATGTCGGCCTATGTAGTAAAGTAAAGTAAAGTAAACGTGGACTTGTATAGCGCATAGTCGTGGAGCACCACCTCTAATGCGCTACCCTTTCCCGTAAGTCGGCGCTGATCTCCGCAAGCCAACCCGACAGCCAGGCATCAGCGAACACTGTGAAACCACGTGATACGGGTTGGTGCACAACGCGATATGCCTGTTTACTTCCCAGCTTTCGCTGGTACCAAATTATACTGCTTGGTGACAGAGGCAGTAGGGTGTGAACAACTTGCCTAAGGTTGTTACGCAACAGCGTCGCAGCCGGGCCTCGAACCCGCGACTACTAGATCGCAAGTCCGACGCCCTAGCACTAAGCCACCGCGCCATGTCTATGAGCTTGGAAAGTGTTCAAACCAACACGGCAGTAACAGTCCAGTACATACAACGCGTCGACAAGAATAGTGTGCAGTTATTACTGTTGCAAAGCCGACGAGTCAGCAGCTTGTTGCTGGAGTATGTCTGACACAGAAGTGTTGTCCTCACTTCCAGTGTCTACTAACATGACTGACCCCCTGACAGCACTGGTGTTCATCGCGTCCGGGTGATGACAACGAATGTGTCGGAAAACGTATCTTCGACAGCTGAAACGACGGGAACATATTGGACACATGTACTTCGGCGCTCCGCCGTGTCGGATGTCGACATGCTGCTGCAGTGAGCTGCGCCGCAAGAACCTTGCATCGCATTCTGTGCACGTGAACTGGTCGAGTCGACGGCGGTACTTGTCTGGAAGCAGGTGAGGATGAGTGCGGGTCAGGTGGTTGATGAGGCCGGCTAGTCGCGTAAACTGGCGTCCACAGCCGTCGCACGTCTGCTGGAATCTGCGCTCGTGCAGCTGGCGCTGGTGAATGATCAGTGTCATCGCGCTGCCGAGCACCTTGCCGCACTGGTCACACCGGTGTTCGACGGCTCTGAGGTGAACTGTCGCGATGTGATCTTTCAACAGCGACTCGTCGTGGAACGTCCGCGAGCAGTACTCACACACGAACGACTTCTGTGCCTGACGACATACAGTTGCAACACAACAGAAGTTACACAGGACATCTACACCAGTTAGAATTTGTAGTATCTGCTCACAAAACACACCACAATAATACAGAACATTAGCTTTACATATCTGATCTGCAAGAATAGTTCTGCAACACTTTCAAGGCAGAGCATCTTCCAATCTTCGGACGGGATCTTAAATCCAGTCAATGAATCATTAAGCACCCTGCTCGGGGTGGATGCTCGACTGGGCTAAGTTCCACAGGGGCCGAAATTCATAATTCTACTTCCGAGAACTTGTGTCCCCAGACCATTGAATACAATACACATGCCCAGTTCCATCGAGTCGGCCCAGCAGTCATGGAGCCTGATGGTTTTGAAGATGGTGACACCATATAAATGAACGGACAGAGATTTCACCAGTTTTACTAGTCATCTCAGTAGCGATGACTTGTAAAGTGACTGCACTCCTGCATAAAGGCAGTATGGCAAATTCTGATGGGTATGTTTCTGGAGCACAGTGGACAGCTTTTATTTTTGTGATAACTTCGGTAAATATTGACCGACCCGAGTACTGTAACTACTTTTCCCTTATAACCGTGACGTTCATGAGCATTTAAGTGTAATTAAGACTTCCACTTCATTGTACTTTGCCAAACTAACTTGTTTTACAATTCTACAAAGCAGAAAACATACATCACAAAACAATAACATAATGGAAAAGCTGCTCAACCCAAGAAGGTCGAGCAAGATGCATCCTCTAGGCCTACAAATCTGTCTTTGACCTCACATGACCTTGGCATCAAAATCAGTTCATCAGTTTTCAAAATACAAGGTTCAGAAGTTTGGTAACAGACGAACGAAAAAATGAACAGACACGTTGAAAACACAATGCCTCTGTGTCGCATTCTGCCCTCGCGAAAGCATAAAAACAGCAACGGTTTTTACACAATTCCAGTGTAACAACTAACAACATTAGAAGTACCTTGCAAATATGCAAGCCAGGATGTTCGTTGCGTACATGTTGGGAAAAGTTTCGTCGTCCTGTAACAACCATGCCACACTTCTGGCACTTGTGTGGGCGATGCATCTGAACGCGGTGCAACTCCCGTAGTGCATTGGACGTGAACATACCGTCACAGTCCTTACACACGTAACTACGCCACGGCTTACCGCTGTCCTTACTCACGTCTGGCCGTGGCAACCTTTTGGACATACGGACTTTTTTCTTCGGCCAATTCTGTGTCACATCATCTTTCACACCAACAGTTCTGTCAGCTGTCTCGTCACACGGACTCGCGGAATGCGCTAGTGACAGCAGGCTCATGTGCGTTGATATGTGTCGTTTAATGGCTCGAGCGCACTTCATCACCTCACCACAGCTACTGCACATGAACTCTCCGTTCGCCTGCAACACTGCACTTGGCATACTGTCAGCATCGGCAAAACTCTGATCACCTTCATCCGTACAACTGCCAGTCAATTCTGTCTCATTTGCAGAACCCGACGTATCGGCTTGCTGCAAATGCATGTTATCCGAGCTTTCTATGCCAACACTGTCCTCCGCAGCCATTCCAGCTTCTTCTACATTTAGTGGCAGGCCACCATCCACATTTTTGTCCGCGTGTGATATCACTACCTAAAATAAATAAACAGAAAATTATCTCATTTATATGCACATCCTTGTAGTAATACTTTTACTACCTGTGCTTATTTACATCAGTGAGTGACTGAGATGAATTTAACATTGGACTCGTATTTATATGAAATGACTTTAGTAGTCATGTCAATGGACAAAATTTCAGTTTACAGAATTCATCAACATTGTCTATATTTAACATTAATAAGCACTTAGCTATCGCAAACAGATCGCACGTCAGCTGTGCACACAATTCGTCGAGAGCATCTCCGTGACCTTGAAATCTAGGTTAAGGGTCACTCAAGGTCACTGGAAACAGAACCATTAAATAGATCATACAAAACTCACTATTAGTCGAGTTATTTGACGTTGAATATTATCGTGATCTTGAAATGTGGGTCAGAGGTCACTCAAGATCATGGAAAAAATACCGTTTGAAAGCTTGGGTACAGTTTCCTATTTGCCTTCGATAGTAACTATGGCCGTATCTATAGCCATTTCGGAGATATTCAGATGTCAAAGAACGATCTGACCTTGAAATCTTGGTTTGGGGTCGTTCAAGGTCATTGAAAATGGCGCGGTTTGATAGACCATGTATGACTTTCTATGGGTTCGCCATTGTAACTAAAGCTCTATCTTGTACCATTTTCGAGTTATTTGACGTCGAATAATATCGTGACCTTGAAATCTGGGTTAGAGGTCACTCAAGATCATTGAAACTGGTGCCATTCAAAAGCTTGGGTGTGGTTTCCTATTCGCCTTCTATAAAAACTATGGCGCTATCTTGTATCGTCTGCGAGATATAGCGACTTATGGTAGAAAATCGCGAAATTTTTATACCCCACCTGTATTTAGTGCCCGCGTAGGCGGTGACCCTGTCGGAATTTTGTGCAGATGTTTGATGCCAGTAAAACTAGAATAATTGGGCTACCGTATGGTGAAAAAACTGTGACAATATGTTAAGCCGTTTTCATCTGATACCGGAGCGTTACGGACAGACAGACAGACAGAATTGCTATATCAATATCGCGCATCAGTGTGCTGTCAGACGCGCGATAAAAATTGATTTCTAATCACAAATAAAAAACTAACAAGTGTATCAAAAACGATACGAAAGCCGTCGCTCATCAAAGCCTAAACTGCATTAAAAACAAAAAAATAAAATATGGCAAAAACGATTTTCAATATGGCGGATGGAATTCTTACACCCTGCAATGTGGCATGATCGTGACATTGATTTCGCCAGGTGACTGCACCCTGCAATGTGGCATATGGCTTAGGAATCGTGACATTGAATTCACCAAGTGGCAGCACAAGGGTGATACGTGGCTCTTGGACGACATGCCATTGAATTCGCCCAGTGGCAGCACCCTGCAATGTGACACATAGCTCTGGAATCACGACATTGAATTTGCCAGGTGTCAGCACCCTGCAGTGTGGCAGGTGGCTCTGGGATGACATGCCATTGAATTTGCCCAAACGTCCGCCATATTGGAATTCTACATCTGGTTTTGATTTCGACCATATCACAGCATGTCATTCTGCACCAGTTTCCAAAATTTTATCCAAATCGGACCACCCTCGGCAGAAAAAAATGACATAATGTCTATTTTCAAGATAGCGATCTCAGCCATCTTGGATTATAAGGATCTACTAGTAATGGGTTCTCTGAAAAGCCCAATTACAACTTACTAAATTGCTTAGTTTTCCAGAAAAATGTTTTTGCATTTTGGCGTCAACATCCAAGATGGCGGAGATCCAAAATCTTGGATTTTAGGGGTCCCATAATGGGTTCTTTGAAAAACCCATGTACAACTTCCTATAGGTAGTCAATAGACACCATAGCTCTAAATTGCTTAGTTTTTGAGAACATTACATTTTAGCATTTTTACGTCAATATCCAAGATGGCGGATCTCCGCCATCTTGTATTTTAGGGGTTCTGTAATGGGTTCTTTGAAAAGCCCATGTACGACTTCCTATAGGTCGTCAATAGAGACCATAGCTCTAAATTGCTTAGTTTTTGAGAAAATCGCATCTTTTGGCATTTTGGCGACAGACAGACAGACAGATGAACAGATTGACAGCACCGACGCACTAAGCCTCTCTTGCTGTCGCGAGCGGCGGCTTAACAAAAAAATACACAATGTTAGCAAAACATGACCCCAGAATTAGGCAATTAATCGAAGAACCATCGTACACCATTTTAGTTTAAAGTAAATTGGTTGAGAGTGGTCTATCATAAACATGCCTCTTACTATAGTGAGTGATAGATATAAACTTTGTAAAGTGCCCTGCAGCTGTGTGATGGCAACTATAATCCTGACAATTTTTGGTAGTTTTAGTAGTAGTGAGGCACATAAAATCAGTCATAATGTGTCTCGTGGACCACCATCTTTGTAGTGGTAATCTCTTTGAGTGTTTCCAGCAATCACTTGGCTACATATCAGTGCTGTGGCTACACCTATAGTTACTGTACCCAGTACCCACGGCTCAATTAGTGACTACACAGCACCACGTTAAGCCAAAGCTCTTTCAGTTATGACAACGACAAGATAAAACTCCATGTCAGCATTCACTGTACCAGATTCTTCAGTAAACGCAGCTCAATCAGCATCCTGAAAGAGGAGATGCGAGATGCAGCACAAACGCAGTATCAGCACAAAACATGGTATCACTTGCTGGACGTTTGTCAGCCAAAAAATAAGGTCTAGATCATACTTGTTGTTACAAGAACATCAAATGACAAGTCAACAAGTGCATCATGCACATGTACCCCAACTTATTATGTCCCAGACCGTAGGGAAGGGGGCAATAAGCATTGCTTTTGTCCGTCCGTCTGTCTGTCCATCTGTCGCGTACATAGTGAATAATTCTAGAACGCAAAGGCCCAACGTGCCCAAATTTGGCAGGGAAGGTTCCACACCCTAGATGCGACTTGCATAGCAGTTTCAAAGTCATATGGTGAACGGTCAGGGTAGGATGCCGGGTCGGCCGAACCCGGCAGCCACACTGGTTGTTCAATAACTCAAAGAGACAGTTTCACACCAAAGATAATTGTCCTCAAGAACCATCACACAAAGTTTTATAATAATTGATTAACAGCTTTCTGAAATAGGCATAAAACAGCACAAAAATATAATTCCTCAAAGATTAAACGTCAGCAGATGTAACAAAAGCAAATAGCAAACCGAAGAGGATGTATCTGCATCTTCGGCCTTAACTGATTTCAGTAGATTGCCGACATCTTGTTGAAGTATGTTGAGTTCAACTTTGTCACCAGTGTCAAGTGTCAGTAGCAGACGACCTTCAATGCTGACAATGCGATGACCATCAATGCAATGTGTACAGAGTTCAAGCAGAGAATTGACAGTCAGCTGAAAGAATTCTCTTGCTGACAGATCATCGGACTTCATTGTCTTCATATGCTCCACAGTACTACACAGGCTTCCACAGACAATACACATTCCAGATTACGTCCAGGAAAAACAAATATAAAGTTGCATCTTAATCCGTATCTACTGCTAGGTGTCATGCTAAAGAAGACCTTTATCTTATCATATCGTGATTCTGAGGCCTCAGGTTTAAGCCTCTGCGTCCACAGCTATTTCCATAACTATTACATTCAACTCAATAATAGATAATCAAATAAACTATAAACTATCTTGTTAGTCTGGCTCTGGTAAGCTGAGCTTTCAAATTATACACAATATCCTGATTATCCCAGAGTTTATCCAATCTATTTTTAAAACTATTTACACTTGTAGCTAAAATTTCATTATCAGGCATACTTTTCCATACCGACACAACTCGTGCACAGAAAGAATACATTCTTCTGTCATACCTGCATCTTTCTGTGTTTAATTTCAATAAATTATGGATTTCCCACGAGTACTTACATTACTAGTTTTGGAAAGAAAGGGTACCATGTTAGCATCAACTTTGTTTGTTAATATTTTATAGGTTTCTATTCTATCATATCTCCCCTATGTCATCTGTAGGCCAAGGTTGGTAATTTCAGCTATCTCACTCTTTCCTCGTATGATAACTTTCTACATTCCTGTACGAGCTTTTTTGCCGGTGTTCCTAAAACCTGACCGCAAGACTGCACAGATAAATAGCGACGGACGAGAATCACCCATGACCGCACGACCACATGACCCCGCAGGCGGCCACCTCGCCACACCCACATCAATATTATAACTACTGAACCTATAAAAATCACAATAAATTACATTGTATTATATGCATGCAAATGTAAAAACAGACCGTCGTGCTGTTGAGAACCCGAAATTTACCGAGGTCAAGGCCACACCCATACGTGCCCACCCAAACAGCAAACGACAGTCTCCGTACATAAGGTTAGTAAATGGACTGATGCTTTGACAGTGAGAGAGAGCTGTATTCTGTTTAAAACAAATTATTTCTTATTAATAACATCATAAATAACTATCGCTACAAAGTCATCTGACAAATCTCGTGGACATATATTTTCGGTTCGTTATGTTATATAACGATAACGTAGGAATCGCGAATAACCCTAGTATCCGAGTACCTAGGTTGGCGCCACCTGGTGAATGTAAAACGTTAAGTTGTTAATGTTCGCTTTGCGGTCTTTCTTTTACATTATATTTTGATGCAATTAAATACTACAAACTCAAAAACTATGATGTTATTCTTTAATGATGTTATTCTTTAATGTTATGAATAATATATAAAAGCTCGAATATACACCAGTCTTCTTGATGAGTGTATTGCTGCCATCTGGCGAGATAGAATGCAAGAAAATTTTACCCAAATGACAAAGCGTTGCCTTGAACAGCAAGTACTAATAGCTGATTATAATTAGCAGATTATATTAAGCAAAATCAGTCGCAAGAAGCAAGAACTGGAGTTGAAGTTCGCTTTGTTTCATGCATATACCATGGAACACAGCCTCGATCCACACCTATGACAAAAAGTGTCACCACCGCAATCATCCCAAAAAATGGCGTCCGTAGATAAGTAGTACCTCGGAGCAGGGATGGGGTCCTCGTGGACTGTCCTCGATCTCGAGGACCCAAAATCGTGGCCTTGGCCTCTAACAGTTCTGGCCTTGGCCTCGATGCATCGGCCTCCAGTTACCGGTCTGTAATTAATGTGCTCAATTTGTAGTACTTTTATGCAGTGTGGTGAAGACAGGCTCAATTTTGTGAACAACTTGTGCTTTGATAAACGTTTTGTTGTCAGTTTAACAAATGGGATTTTGATGAGAAATGTCATTTTTTTCAACAATCATGATCACTGGCCTTGGCTTTGGCCTCGAAGACTACTGGCCTTGGCCTTGGCCTCGAACCCATCCCTGCCTCGGAGACAACGCTTGCTATTTGGTCGCAAACTTCAACTTTTGTTGACATTAATATACAGCAGCAATTAAATATTCTTTTGTGCAAGCAGATAAAATATTGCAGAAAATTATCGCGTTTAAACGATATTACTTATGCCAGCAGGAACTTATTTACTGTGCACGTTGTACAGCGATGTACTGTGATGTGGCGTATTCCTCCACCCAATAGCAGCTCGTCTTTCGAAGTGTCCGCCATTTTTTGGTAAGGTAATTTTGATGACATTCGTGTGTGCACAAAGACGGTCATTTTACTGTCTATAAATTTTATTAGTACCTGCATGCTATGCAACACAAAACTACTGACAATAGTCATCACGAGAAGGCCTCCACAACATGACTCGCAAAAATTACAATAGGTAATTAACAGGTAATTACTGCGCAGACACACACACGCACGCGTCGGTCGCTAATAACGCTACGGTCTGATGAGCAGAAATTGCCGTGTGCGGTTGCGCGGTCATGGGTGACAATCGTCCGTCGCTATTTATCTGTGCGGTCTTGTGTGCAGTCATGCGGTCAGGTTTTAGGGACACCGTCCCTAGCCTATACTATAAGCGTGAGAACTCGGCTTATGATCGAGCCCTGCTAAAAATTTGCGGCATGTCAATCACTGCACAGACGAACTATCGTGACACAAAGTCATCCAACCTTTGAAACACTCCAAATGATATCTAGCGACAAATGAACTACATAAAAAGGTTATGTAAACAGGAAACACACAGAAAAAATGAACACAAAATGATAGTGGAAACAGAAACTCAGCGGAATACTAACGAGAGATTGTATCAATCTCCGATTATGACCAAAGTGGATTAAGTGGTGTAAGTAAGCATGCGTTGCCTGCAAGCGACACACAATTTTTGAAACGGTCCCCCCACATCACAGCCAAAGTGAGTATGATTTACAGGAGGTGTTTGTTGTTATAGGATGTTTTGCATGTTAAAAGGTACTTTTTCGGTTAATTTCAGTTCTGTTTGTTAAATGAGTTGGCGGTATTTTAATGCATAACTGGCGTCTGTAATTTGGAATAATTATTAATTATTATTAAGCAGATTTTTCGATTTTACTACTTTTTGATACGAGCGAACCAGCCTGCCTCGGTGGCACTGTCGGTAGCGTCGCGGTACGCGCTGCCTGGCTGCGGTGATCGGCGAGTCTGGGTTTGAGGCCCAGGCTAGCCGGATCATTGTGTCAGGTTATAGCGGCATATGCTTTGTGATTAAATTCTCGGGCAGGCACAGAGGGTTCGACGGTGTCCTCTGTAATCTGTGACCGTTGGCTAATACTGAGTTTAGACACGCTAAGTATTAGTCGCTGCTTGAACCACTGATAACAGATGGCCTCCTGCTGTATGCCTGGCCGGTCATCAATGGCTCTGTTCACATGCACCGCTAAATTGGACCCTGGGGCCCATGGTGCAAGGTGCGCATGAGCTATGGCCGTCCATCATGCAGTAGGTATTAGTCACCACTCACCAGAGAAACAGTGGTTATAGGCCGAGCAGGATAAATATCATGGCACAAGGTCTCTCCACTCCCGATCCCTCCCTTAGCCCTACACACCTCTCTATAGAGGTCGTGCAGCAACTACACACTACACACACCATCAGGTTAGCTTGATGGTGTCGTGCAACACTACACTAGTTCCTTCCCTGGGGTTGCACACTGGGCCAGCCTGTGAGGCAGGCCTCAGCACTGGCATGCAAAGGGAGCATGTGTCACCCCAAATAAGAAAGAAAAAAAGAACGATACGGGCAAACCGATGCTCAGCGTTCAACTGTGAATCAGTAGATTCACTGTTGAACTCTTCAACTAGAGACACCCGAGCCTGAAATCCAGCGTTATATTCTGCCTACATCTCATACAGAGCTGTAGGCAGAATACAACGCTGGATTTCAGGCTAGAGACAGCCTAGCCTATACTATGAGCCAAGTTCTCACAGTAGATTACTAGATTCACCGTTGAACTTGTCAACTAGGGACACCCCTTTCTTGCCTTTTTATATTTAAAACAACCTTGCTATTGCTGAATGGTTCTGTGTTATTGTAAGCTGTGTTTATCATCTGTTAAATTCATCATCATCATCATCATCATCATTGAGAATATGGACGTAGGCATCGCCTCTAAGTCCACATCTTTAACAACATTAATTAATTTTCTTACACTCAAACATAAATTCTAATCTCCGGTTCCGGTGTAGGTTGCTCGATAATGAAATAAAAAAAATATATGTGTTTCCAATGTGCATCAAGTCTGTTTCTGAATCAGACATAACAACATAGTCAGGAAGGCTATTCGATTACGATACGATAGTACGATACGATACGATAGTGAGTATTTAACGTGCAGTAAAAAGCTGACGGGTAGCCAGCTTAGTCCACCACATGGAACAAACAAAAAATTAAAATGTGAGACTAAAAATAAAACGATGAGCATGATAGGTCCGGTCCAGTCCCATTGTCATGAAGGCAGTCCGGTAGGTAAAAGAAATCTAAGGTGGGAAGGATTTGTTGAAAAAGTAGGTTTTGAGCCTAGAGTGAAAGAGTGAAGGAGTGATGGATGATGAGAGTGGTGATGATAATAGAGATGAGCTGACAGGTGAATGAGGAGGTGAGTCGAGACATGACTGGCGAGGCTGACGGAAAGAATCCGGGAGTTGATTCCACAGACGGGGTGATGATGCATATCTGAATGAGCGATCTGTGATTTTCAATTTTTCAATGACGAGATGGTTGGTGGGCGAGAAAGGGTGACAACCGATGAGGAGCGGGTACTGCGAGGGGGTTGAACAGAGATCAGATTGTTAAGATAGCTAGGTTGCCTGGTTGTAAGAACTTTGTAGGTAAGAGAAAGAAGTTAGTATTCAATGCGTTCGTTGACCTTAAGCCAGTGGAGAGATCTGAGAATAGGAGTGATATGTGAGGATTTAGGAGCCTTAACAACAGCATGAGCAAGAGAGTTCTGGATCTGTTGGAGCCGGTTAAGTTGATGGTTTGGAAGGTTGTGATAGAGAAAGTTACAGTAATCAAGTTTAGAATGGACAATGGAGGTGGCAATGGTGCTGGCTGTTTTGAAGTCGAGATATGTGCGGATACAGCGAAGTTCACGAATGTGATAGTAGCAGGATTTAGAAAGTGCAGAGATTTGGTCAGAGAAGGTGAGGTGTTTATCAAAGATAAAGCCAAGGTTGCGAGCAGAGTTGGGAGAAGAATTGTGAATTTTAGAAAGCTGTTGTTTAAGTCCGATAAGAAGAAACTCAGTTTTAGAAGAGTTGAGAGTAAGAAGGTTTGCAGTCATAATGTTGTAGAGCATTTTGCAAGTGAGTGATATTAGAGTGGAATTCTGATGGATGGAAGGAAAGGAAGAGTTGTGTGTCGTCAGCATACAAGTGGTGATTTAAGGACATAGATGAGATTAGAGTACTG
>Ga0209149_1001070_pt1 | contig 13140 bp, 4 predicted proteins | sample WorMetTyACAVOLI2_FD_187423 | JGI IMG/M metagenome (GOLD analysis project Ga0209149, IMG submission 187423) | Marine gutless worms symbiont microbial communities from Max Planck institute for Marine Microbiology, Germany - Olavius algarvensis... ... | reverse complement strand
ATTTTATTTTAGAATTTTCGTTGTTATTGTAAGTTTTTTTTTCGGATTTACTATGCTAGTTGCTAATTGGTTTTATCTTAATTTCTTTTTCATTACCTCAGTTCAATGATATTGCACAAAAATGATATGCACAAAACTGAATGGCGGCTTATCTCGGCTACACTCTGCGGATGAGGACGCTGTTTCGTGGCTGACCACTTATGGTAAATGACATGCATACGAGAAGAAGAAGAATGATATTATTTCTGTGTTTGTAACGTAATAACACATTACGACAAAACGGTTACAGATATCGTCTTGGAACATTTAGACTTCCCCCCTACCTCCGCTTGGCCACATCTGAGATGTGATGTTGGTCTGGAGGAATGGGAATATTAAGAAAACTGTCTCTGTGCTACAGTATTGTGTACTACTATAATGGTGCATAACTGGTCGGTCACTATATCGAGCTTTGATCTTGCTTGGTTTAGCTCTTAACCTATTATCCGAGCGCCTCTGTATCTTTCATCTTCGTGGTGCTATATACGTAGTAACTTTTTTTGGTTACATCTTTTTCTTTACCTTTTAGTGGGCTGAGCCTGGTGTTATTAGCCTGGTTTACTAACCATTGTCCTTCAGTGCTATGACACTGTTGGTTGGGTTATACGACCCATAAAATGGTCTCCGAAATGACCTATAATGTGACGAGTGGGACGGTGAACCATTCCAGATTTTTTACTGCTTCTGTAATAATTTGTGTAGGTATAGACCTACACAAATTATTACAGAAGCAGTATAAAATCTGGAATGAAGTTAATATTTGTAGTGCATTGCCGAAATGTCGTGAAATTTTGACGTTAAAAAACATGTTTTTGTATATTCAGAACATGAAGCTGGGAGTTGTTGACGTAATACCGCGTGGATCCCTGGACAGTCTGACTGCTGAAGATCTGCGGCTGTTACTCAACGGTATGGGAGATATCAGCACACAGGCGCTGATTGGATACACTTCCTTCAATGATGAAAGCAGTAAGTATTTGCTATTACAGACATCTTCACATAACGAGTAAATTATAGTTAGCAAAGCAGCATCTTTTGCACTTAGTGCTGTGCATCTCAAAAAAACACAAGAAACTTATCTATCGTGAACAGAGCGCGTGTCAGCTGCGCACACAAAGTAACAACAGGATAAGCCCCCGCCACCGTCAGTAGACTGATAGTATAGCTGGCATAGATGGCAATTTCAAGTTTAGCTTTCAAGTTTAAGATCAAGTTGTCGATGACGTCATAGTTATTTATAGTAATAGTGGAAAATCACAAAATTTATATACCCCGCTTGTATTCAACACTCCCGTAGGGGTGACCGCATCCGAATTTCGCCAAGATGTTTAGTACTGTGAAACATAGAATGTCGGGCTAGCATATGCTGAAGAAAGTGTGATGGTATGTTAAGCCGTTTCAGTACAGTGCCGAACGTACAGATAGAATTGCTATATCAGTATCACGTGTCAGCATTGCCTAGAGCTGAAGCTGTCCCTCCCTGCCAATGTTTAAGTCCTGCAGATTGTTCTGTAGAGGGTTCCAGATCTTCAGGCCAGCCACCAAAAACGCCCAGCTACCATAAATGCTGGGTAGGTATAGACCAAAAGATAGTGAAGAGTGAAGATGCTGTCGTGGTATGGTGTCTGAGAATGGTACACGGAGACTGGTGTTGTTAGTGAGTAACTCTAGTTACTGGAGAACCAGTATGAGATGAACACAGCAATGTGTCAGAGAACACCAGCTACATGTGTAGAGATTACGGTGCTAGTGTCATCCTCGAGCTGGCGACACGAAACAGGCGAACCTGCTAGCCGGTAGCCTTGTCCATGTGGTCCCGGGGCCTGTATGGAGTAGGCCAGTCCGTTTCCTGGCCGGGTCAACCAGGGTAGCTTGGTTTTTTCGATTGTGTTTTTGAGTGTGTTGGTTTTGCTAATGTTGTGTTAGATTTGGTTCGTTCGGCTATTTTGCCAAGTAATTGGCTAGCTGGGCCGTGTCAAAATGATGCCTATGTCGAGGAGTTAGTCTCCACAAAGACCAGTTGCTTCAGGACCCATTAACCTTTAAACCAAAACAGTTCATAAGAACCGTTTTGGTTTTTTCATTATATTTTTAGTTTATTTTTCACTATTTTAGTTGTTCATCTTCATCATGATCATCCCATCACAACTGTCTTAACACACTAGTCTCCTGTGGCACGATGTAGCCTTTTTGTGCTGAAAGTGCCGTTAAACACCAACCAACCAACATGTGTAGAGATAACAACTGGTTATTGAACAAAGCTAGGTTTTACCATGTACCATGTGTAATGATGATTTTGAGTGACCTTTAAGGCTCCTTTCAGGTACTATTAACAGTTTCATTGTCTGTATTTTTAACAAGAGGTCAAAGTAATTTGACAAAAAGCGCCTCACGGGGGCCCATTCCCCGGTTAGGGGTCACCCCAGGGGGTCGAAAGTTGTACCATTGAATTCCTGGGGTCAGGTTTCCTATTAGTGTTCCATAGTAACTATAGGCCTAGGATGCACCGTTTGGCCACAGTGCACGCGCGTGACAACCAACCAACGACGTCACGGCCTATCTCAATAAGCGCCTCTTTTACTAAAGTAAAGTGAGGCGCTTAAAAATACAGCATACATAATGTACGAAGTCGGTTACAGGGTTGAACGTAATATATGAGCAATTACTGATTTCTACTGTGGTATTTGATCAGAAGGACTGTTAATTAGTGATTGCTAACAGGTCATGGTCAGAATTACACGGCAGTCCTTCTGATCAAAAATAACAGTGGAAATAATTGCTCACGTATGACCCGTTAGCAATTGTTAAGTTTCTTGGTTATTTCAGTTTTAACTGAATGCTTTCAAATCTAAAAATGTGCATAACTGTGGATTATATAAAGGAAAAAAACGTTTAAACATTTTGTTTTTAGCGCATTAGAGGTTTCACGACGATGCACTATAAATCGACTTTTTACTTACTTATTTACTTACTGTATGACATGTTATGCTTGGTATTTCTCTGTTATTAGCTTAAACCTTTTGTTTATGTGAAACCGGCTTTGACTTAGCTTATAAAGCTCTTAAGCTTGTGAGTCGATATTTAAAGTTTTATTGACAATAAATAGCATCATTCGTGGTGTTATATATTGGGACAGCAATTGATGTCTGCTGTGACGTGCTACAGTGATTGTCATTTGATGTGGTAGATGAAGGTGGCGACAAGGTTCAGAGATTCAAGAAATGGTTCTGGTCGATAATTGAGAAGATGAGTGCATCTGAGAGGCAGGATTTGGTTGGTAGACTTAATTTCCTTGTATTCTCATTACATCTCAAAACTATGAGTTCTACGCAGTGCTGATGATAATTATAACTTTGCTGAGGTACCGGTATCAGTCAATGCAAATACATTTATAAAACACCGTGCAATACTAATGTCCTTTCTGATGCCCAGCCTACATTTTCTAGCATTGAAAGCTGTGTGTGTCGTGCTTGAATTGTTCAGAAGAATGCACATAAATAATGGGAAAATTGCACAAAACTTTCACGGAAAATTGTGCTGAATGTATCGGAAAATTGCACATTTTTTTAGAAAGACTCTGAAGTAAAATTGTGGAAAATCGTGCCACTTTACTCCATCTGCTCGTAGGAAAATTGACTACTAAACGTTACGCACTTGCACTTGGAATGTGCACAGACAGATAATGCTGTAATTATTCCAATGATACGTGTTACAGTGCCGGTGTGGGCCTTGAGCTGACGACAGCAAATGGCGAACCTTCTAGCCAGTAGCCTGGCCCATGTGGTCCTGGGGCCTGTATAGAGTAGGCCACCCGATTTCCTGGCCGGGTCAACCAGGGTAACTTGTTTTTTCGATTGTGTTTTATGAGTATGTTGGTTTTTCTTATGTTGTCTTAGATTTGGTTTGTTCGGACAATTTTGCCGAGTAATTGGCTAGCCAGGCCGTGTCCAAATGATGCCTATGTCGAGGAGTTAGTCTCAACCTTTAAACAAAATAGTTCATGTGAACTGTTTCGGTTTTTCATTATATTTTTAGTTTTTTTTTTCACTGTTTTAGTTATTCATCCTCATCATGATCATCCCGTCACAACTGTCTTAACACACTCTACTCTCCATGGCCTTGTCGTGCTGAAAGTGCCGTTAAACACCAACCAAACAAACAAACAGTGATACGTGTGGCTCATCAGAGATGTAAATGTAACGGTAGGTTTATTTCTGGACGTCAAGTCCTGCTCTGCCGGCAAGCGAGGAAGGTTTTCAACCGATGCCGAGTGTGACCGTTCGTCCGGCCGACGACAGTCATCTCCCGACGGCCAACACGTGCATCTCGCGGCTCTACATCCCTCTCTACTCGTCAAAACTGATCCTTCGACAGAAACTTCTTCTTGCAGTCAAGACCAAGAGCTTCGGCTTCGTGTAGATCGAGATGTCTTTACCGTGGCGTCCCTTGACATCTGCTGGACCTGGACTCGGCATTCACAACATGGAACTTTAAATCTACTATAGACTAATAGAAGATGTAGTTTATATGTTTGACACAAAAGTATAATAACTGACTATGCACAGTAATAGTCAGACCCTCAGAAATAGAATTTAAGTGGATTGTTTTTAATAGTAAGCCTTAAACTGTTCAGCAGTTAGACACACATATATATACACAGTACTGTGTAACTTTATGGCTGAGATGGTCAGGATGAAGTATGATTGGCTATAGGTATTTTGCCTAGGTATCATTTCATCTACAGGGTGGCCCAAAAAGTAAGCCCTTATTGGTTTCTAAACAGATTGTACTAAAATTTGTCAATGAAGGTAGTTTTTTTTGTTTAGATTTAAGTGCTATACAAGGATATAATATTTTAAACTGTTACTGTTGATGTTATGCTGAGACATGATAAAACAGGTAACTTGTGTGCGAAAGATTGACAAACAGCTATCATTCAGAACAGTGGATCTCGTATCACACATCTATTCATACAATAGTCACGATTTTGAAGTGGGGTCGTTTTAAAACTTTCGAGAACTATACTTAACATCAAAAGGCTGTACAACGATTTTATTACATTGTGTTGTTCATGAATGTACACCGTGTTTTGTCACAAGGTAGTGTAGCAACATATTGCAGGTGAGGTGGAAATCTTTGTGATCTGTACGTAGAGAATTTTCTTACAAATCACCTGGCGAAAGAATTTTGAAAATCTGTTCACATTTGCCAAAGTTATTATCAAACATCAAACAGCTTAATTTTTTGGAACAGTGTATATTATAATATACTGTTTTTTTCTCGTATATGTAATATTACTAACATCATAATGGTAAACTAGATGGGGCTTACTTTTCGGGGCCACCTTGTATATTGTTCAGTATTGTGCGATATGGGTGGCATAGTTCAGCAAGTATTGTGCTGCTCCAGCAGGCCGTAGGTTCGTGTATTTCTGACTATTAACTATTTTCTTTAGTTTTTTGACTTTGTCAGTGGCTTGTTCTATTTAGAACGTGAATAATGAGTGATTTCAAATATTTTGTGTCAGCTTATTGATCTGGATTATTGCAGTGTTTTAAAAGTGACGAGAAAAATGTAAAAATTACGAAAGTTGCCACGTTTTAGCACCATTAAGGTGTCATTGTTTTCCATTTTATTTTACACTCCGCTATGCTAGAGTGTGGCTTAGCTATGGGCAGTTTGTCCATCTGTCTGTCTCACGCTGGTAATGCATCAAAACTAATGAACCTAGGATCATGTGGTATTCACCGACGGGTAGCCCAGGCACTCTAGTTTTTTTGAGACCAACTTTCAAACTGTAGGTTGCAAATTAGTGATGACGCATGAGGGTATGCTGCTATTACCAGCAGTTGTTGATATCAGATGTTGCAGTATTACTACATGTATTGCATTTTGGCAGTGTTGTTAATTACTGTTATCAAGGAATCCAGGCCAAGGACTTTTATGTCAAGGACAAGGATCATGAGTCCTGAGTATACTGTAAATCCGTTAATGTTTGCGCGCCACTAATTGTGCAAATTTCATGAGTGGTTGAAAATCGCAAACTTTTATGGCCGCAAACATTTTCCGGTGCATTCTCGAGATTAGTTCCAAGTTCCAACCACCGTCACTGTCAGTCACCGACGGATTGTTACGCTGTGAAAGTTTGCAGCAGAATATGTCATCATGCAGGCATCGAAGGAATACAAGCTGCACGAAAGCTCGGTTAGCTAACTCGAACAGCTGTATCTGCAGATATCGAATAAAGTTTGTAACAACTGAAATACCTTGTGGCAATAGGGGTCATCCTAAAGCTGTGAAATCTGTACGGACAAGTGCAGATTTACATTCTTTTAATAAATGTAGGCTTACACAGAGCAGTGTAAGTGCTCTAAGTACTGTTTCTGGGTCAGTACTTTTAAAACGCAAACTTCTGGTCCAAAATTAGTTTTGAACTCAAATTCGCAAACAATGGCCGCAAAAAATCTGAATCTACAGTACAGCAGAGGACAAGACTTTCAGAAAGATGCGTTGTGACTTCATTCCGTTTTCTTTCTCAACAGCAATAACTGCCGAGGCAAACAACAAATAAACGTCACTGATGATGAAAAGGAGACTAACATTGTAAAACAAGTTACGGATTTTATAATACGACGTATAATGAATGTACATTCAGAATATCTCTTGAATATAGTTAAATCTCAACCGATTTAAACAAAATCTGCAAGAAAATACTGAATAAATTTGCAACAGTCATGCAAAATTTAATTTTGGAAATTAACGGAGTTATTATTGTCAAATTTTTGGTACTGAAAACCACAGTTTTTAGCATTGCAATACTGTGTAATTCTTCCAGTCAAAACACTTTACGTCATAACGTCATCATAAACAAAAATCATGGTACATTCGACTGAAGATAAAAAGGTAATTAAAGCACTAAAGCAAAAGAAAGACTATTGGCTAAGATTAGAAAACTCATTGCTGAATTTCCTAACAAAACCTGGACTTCGTCTGGTTTTAGTTACATATAGGCTACGGAAAATCGAGGCCACGGGTTCAGTGGAGAGGAGGCAAGGCGTAGAAAGAGAAAACATTGTATCAGTTCAGGAACTGATTCTCAGCCAAGATAGTCAGCCGGGTGCACATCGCTCAGTGCGTGACATCGCAAGAGAAACCGACCAGTCCGTATAATAACCAGAGAGATGGAATAAAACAACAGTCGTCGAGTTTCCGTATTTCGGACACAATTGGAAACTGATTATCTGCTGATTATTCAGTACCAAAAATTCGACAATATTAATAGGCCTAACTCCATCAATTTTCAAAGTTTTCCGACAAAATTCTGCACTATTGCTGTAAAACTATTCAGCTTTATTTCTTGCAAATTTTGTTTAAATCGGTTGAGATTTAGCTGTTTTATGAAACGCGTATGGTTACAGTTTTTTTTTCTCGGACAGTCTGTATAATTGCCTTGCACTGTAAAATTTTAATTTGCTTTTATCAATGCTCTCATTAGGCTAGATTTGGGTTATTTTGAGCGCACGTTAAAGGTTGTACTGTCGTACAGTACAGACAAGCTGGGTGGCTAAACACGCATTGAGCGCACGTTAATGCGTGGCAGCAGTATGCGTGCTGCAGTGCAGTGGCGTTCGCAGACGTGGCAACTGTCCAGCGTTGTCCCTGGCAACCGCTCAGCAGCAGCAGCAGGTCGGTGCAGGCGCCCCGTTATTCATTGATCGCCGAGTGCCGCCAGCCACTAGCTGCCTGATGACCGCATCCAGCGACGCCTGCAGTACAGCTATGCAGTCCACCATCGCCCGACCAGTACCGACCGTTGTCCTCGTCATCTTCGAGATGCTGACCGTTTGACGCGTTAAAATCCTGCCGTTCGAGTGCATTCAACGAATAGCAGGTCTGCTGCACGCCGACCAGAGATGTGTCGCAGATAGAGATTGGTCGCTGATGAAGGCGTTTATGGCGTTATCGATTGCGTGATGAGACGAGTTCTGGCGTCGACACGTCCGTACACGATCTGACCAGCTGTCGACCCACCTAAAGACTACAGGTTCGCTCTGTCCACCGTCGTTCTTGACCTCACTTACATCGTTGGTCCGTGTGATGTTACCGTTAATCCGTTATAATTTGCTTACTGTTAGGTGTTGTTCGAATTTCGCTGCACGTCAAAAATCGTAAACATAATAACAGATAATGTTTTGCTACTACATTGAAGTACCACAATTGAAAGTTTTAGTAACAATAATCGTTATTCGTTGTACACGACTAAGAAGACTAACGAAGTGCTCACACTCTACATACATACATACTAAGTACTTCGTACTTCATGTACATGTACTTCGAAAACGTAAAATTAGTTTTAACTGAACTGTAAAAAATTATTGGTCACCGACAATTATATCGATCTCCAGAATGGCATTACTGCAACACATTTTCTGTGGCATCCTGTATATACTTTGACCAATCACTGAAGCCTTCGTTTTGAGTTCATCGTGTATAGATCTCTACAGTATCGACTGGATATTGTAGCCTATTTATGTGCTGTATGTTGTAAGGAAAGGAGCTAGCTCGATGCAATATTACAGTCTACTGCAGAAGAAAGTAAAAGTCATAGAAGGGGCTAGATAATGTAAATGTAATGTAAATGTGAAATAATACGCTCTTCAACAAAAAGTTCTCGGAGGTGTCCGTAGGCCTGTGTGAGAGTGAAGGGATGGGTTTTTCGCCCCAGCTCTAAACTGTCCACGACAACCACTTTGGGCAGGCCAAGTGAGAAATCTGAGGACGAAACGGTCTGAAGGATACCCTGTGGGGCCGGCTAGGGTATCCTCCAGACATTTCTGACAAGAAACAGTATTATTTGAGTGTTAAAAATTCGAGCATTTTTGCAAATTTTGGAGATATCTTGACAGTAGCTTTTCACTGCGTCGCATGCACCACGCTGGCAGTCAGTCCAGTGCACACGGCGTGTACGCACGCTGTGGACATTTGTGCAGCGATTTTCGCATTTCTCTGGGCTGCGGTTTATGTCGGTGGTAGGAAGTTAGCGGCGCTACGTAACGCGTTAGTCTTCTATTTTTATTTGTCATCCTTTGACGATGGAGTCGCGGACGTGATAGCGTTTATAAGTTCACGCGTTATCTTTGATTTTTGAATTTCATCGTCGTCGTCTTCGTTGTCATCACTATCATCATCGTCGTTATCATATCCTCATCATCGTCATACATTTGCTCAAAAAGCGGTTACAACACTGAAAATTGAAAATCAAAAAAGCAGTTTGGCTGCCGGGTTCGGCCGACACGGTACGCCCCCGCCCGTCTGTAACCCTGACCTTTGACCGTTTGACCTTGAAACTGGTGTGCGAGTCGCATCTAAGGTGTGGAACCTTCATTCCAAATTTGGGCACGCTAGGCCTTTGGGTTCTCGAATTATTCGCTATGTACGCGACGGACGGACAGACAGACAGACGGACGGACAAAAGCAACGCTTATTGCCCCTACGGTCGGGGCATAAAGCAGAGAGTTTGAGCATAATAGCAAGGCTCAGGAGGCCGCATTATGCGTTACACCCCGTCCGCGTCTGTTACTCTATCTGTCTGTTCCATGGCAACCGTTCATTCGAAAACGCGGAACTCTGTACAACGTTCAAACTCTAAGACGAGGTCAACGAAACGAGGAGTAACTGGTGCTGATCTCCATTTAATGGCCTGACCTTGAAATCTGGGTTTGGGGTCGTTCAAGGTCAGACCATGTGTGACTTTCTATTAGTCCGCCATTGTTACTATAGCTTTACCTTGTACCGTTTTCGAGTTATTTGACGTTGAATAATGTCGTGACCTAGAAATCTGGCTTAGAGGTCACTCAAGGTCATTGAAACTGGTGCCATTCGAAAGCTTGGGTGTGGTTTCCTATTCGTCTTCTATGGTAACTATGCCCATATTATCTGTAGCCGTTTGTGAGCTATTCAGCGTCCAAGAGTGGTGTGACCTTGAAAACAGGGTTACGGTTTGTTCAAGGTCATTGGAAATGGCACCATTTGATAGATCGCACACAAGTTCCTATTCGCCTTCCATAGTAACTATTGTGCTATCTTGTATCGTCTGCACGTATAGCGATTTATCGGTAGAAAATCGCGAAACTTTTATACCACACCTGTATTTAGCGCCCCATCAAACATCTTCACGAAATTCCGACGGGGTAACCCCCTGCGTGGGCGCTACAGGTGGGGTATAAAAATTTCGCGATTTTCTACCAATAAGTCGCTATATCTCGCAGACGATACAAGATAGCGCCCTAGTTACTATGGAAGGTGAATAGTAACTCGTCAAAGAATGATCTGACCATTGACCTGGTTTTCAAGGTCACTCGATTCTTTGACACTGAATATCTCACAAACGGCTACAGATATGGCCATAGTTACTATAGAAGGCGAATAGGAAACCGTATTCAAGCTTTCGAATGGCACCAATTTCAATGACCTTGAGTGACTTCTAAGCGAGATTTCAAGGTCGCGATATCATTCAACGTCAAATAACTCAAAAATGTTACAAGATAGAGCTACAATTACAATGACCGACCAATAGAAAGTCGCATATGGTCTATCGAACGGCGCCATTTTCAATGACCTTTAACGACCCCTAACCTGGTGTTCAAGGTCACGCGATTCTTTGACACTGAATATCTCACAAACGGCTACAGATACGGCCATAGTTACTATAGAAGGCGAATAGGAAACCGCACCCAAGCTTTCGAACGACACCAATTTCAGTGACCTTGAATGACCTCTAAGCGAGATTTCAAGGTCACGATATTATTCAACGTCAAATAACTCGAAAACGGTACAAGATAGAGCTAAGGTTACAATGGCGGACCAATAGACAGTCATACATGGTCTGTCACACCGCACCATGATCTTGAACGACCCCAAACCCAGATTTCAAGGTGAGATCATTCTTTGACGCTGAATATTTCCGAAATGGCTAAAGATACGGCTATAGTTACTACGAAAGGCGAATAGGAAACCACACCCAAGCTTTCAAATGGTACCATCTTCAATGACCTTGAGTGACCTCTGGCCAACATTTCAAGGTCACGATAATATTCAACGTCAAATAAGCCGTGTATGGTCTACCCAATGGTTCTGTTTCCAGTGACCTTGAGTGACCCTTAACCTAGATTTTATGGTCACGGGGTTATCACACATGCCCTCGACATATTGTGTGCGCAGCTGACGCGCGATCTGTTTGCGATAGCTAAGTTCTTGTTATACATAGAGGTACGCAGTGTTGGCGTGTGCACTCAACCATGACCGAGCTGGCTGAACTGTGCGCAATGAGGCTATTCAGCCGACAGCACCGTATAGAATAATCTCAGCGTTTTTGGAATATTAGACAATTTTTCATTGGCGGTTTTAAGTGCACTCTCAGTACGCACCTGAGGCGTGTCTTTCACTTTCTTGCTGCGCGAGATATTGCGAGAAATCTACGGTAAAGTTAAAGACGCCTTTCTCGTAATATCTCGTAGAAGCTTCGTTGCCATGGCACCCTATCAACGATAATGTTATAAACAAACACGAAGCACGTGTTTTACTTTTATTGCCACGCGATGCTATGCAAGCGCCGCGGCAATGCTATGCAAGCGCGGCCTTAGCCGTCACGCGGTGTCTGTGTGTCTGTATGTCTGTCACGTTCGTGGATTCTGTCGAAACGAATAAACATATCTTCAAAAAATTTTCACTACTGAAGGCGAATAGGAAACCGCACCCAAACCGCATAAACGGTTAAAGATACAGCCATGGTTACTATGGAAGGCGAACAGGAAACCGCACCCAATCTTTCGAATAGTACCAGTTTGAATGATCTTGAGTGACCTCTAACCTAGATTTCAAGGTTACGATATTACTCAACGTCAAATAACTAAAACATGGTACAACATTACAAGGCCTGACCATTAGAAAGTCGTATTATGATCTATCAAACGACGCCATTTTTAGTGACCTTGAACGACCCATACCCCGGTTTCCAGGTCACGCCATTTTTGACGCTGAATATCTCAGAAACGGTACGAGATACAGACAGAGTTTCAATGGAATACTAATAGAGATGTACACGCGCCCTACTCAACAGTGTCATTTCGAATGACTTTGAGTGACTTAGCAAAATATTCAATGACACGAAGCATCGCGCGGCTTCTTTGCGACAGCAGAGCTACTTGTTTCTACCAGATTAATATCATTTATATCAGTAGTGAATTTGTAAAAAAAAATCAGAAAAAGCTTTCGTCACCTGTGACGACACGTTGTGGGAAGGAGCTAGCAAACTATAGACATGAAAAATTTTAATCGCCAATTTTACGAGTTGTTAGCGTAGAATCGACGAGAACCTACGAGAATCTCGTAGATATAAAAGTAAAAGACAGGCCTCTGTTCACCATTGAACAGTAGCAACTAGCAACCGTTGACTGGCGCTGCTGTGACTTTACAGTTATTGTGGCGCCTGATACAATTGGCTTTACTTACTTACTTACTGGAAGTAAACGTCATCACGAGGAGCCGCATCGTGTCACGATAACCGGAGATAATCCCCCTGGAGACAACTCCCCCCGGAGATAGCCCCCTACCGAAACTACCTCCCGGAGGTAAGCCCCTCCCCGACCTTCGTGTACTAGTTAGTCTTAGGGTCAGGAATATGGGTTAGTGTCAGTTTTCAGATAATTCCCGCCCCGTGGGTCGGTTAGGGCTAGGGTTAGGGCCAGTACGCCACGTTGTGGGTCGGTTAGGGTCAGGAATGTGGGTTAGTGCCAATTTTCAGATAATTCCCCGCCCCGTGAGTTGGTTAGGATTAGGGTTAATGTTAGGGTCAGAACCCCACGGTTGATTAGGGTCAGGACCCTGAGTCGGGGGGGGGGTTACCTCCGGAGGTATTTTCGATAGTGGATTGTCTCCGGGGGGAGTTGTCTCCAGGGGGTTATCTCCTACAATCTTGTTCTGCCACTTATTATGCCCCCGCCCTCGTAGGGGAGGCGGGGGCATTAGGCGGTCATCGGCGTCTGTCGTCCGTCCGTCTGTCCGTCCGTCTGTCTGTCTGATGTCGCGTACATCGGCTCTAAC
>Ga0209149_1001069_pt1 | contig 13141 bp, 7 predicted proteins | sample WorMetTyACAVOLI2_FD_187423 | JGI IMG/M metagenome (GOLD analysis project Ga0209149, IMG submission 187423) | Marine gutless worms symbiont microbial communities from Max Planck institute for Marine Microbiology, Germany - Olavius algarvensis... ... | reverse complement strand
CGTTACAACACGTACAGGTCGCCATCTTCATCAGCTCGCAGGAACACTGACTGAGAACAATCATCACGTTCAGCTGGTCCCTCGGGCTCGCTCACTGACGACAGTGACGCTGCTGCTGCTGCTGCTGCTGCTGATAATGATGATGATGCCGATGACGCTTCTAACACAGACACACATTCAGTCTCAACTCTGTTATTAATGCTCACGTTATTACAACAGAAATCACTCAGTCATATTCACACTCGTAATTACATCCAGACTTCTCAGTGCCTGTCAGAATTGTGCTCCAGAAATCAATTGCGTCAACTGCTATACTATAGTAAACATAGCAAATATGCTCGTAAACAAAAGCCGACAGCAGTTCAACTTGACACACTGCTGCAATGACGTTCTGTATCACTCTTGACTGGCAGCTGATATATAAACAACTTTATTTGCCTAATAGCAACAATAGTCCAGTAAATGAGCCCGTGTAACAGTATTTTTCAGGTGGCATCTGTGGCAGAGTTTCAGACCAATTATCAAGGAGCATGCAACAACGCCAAACTGCTGCTGAGCACTGTTACTCATCTAACGGTCCACAGCCAATACAGTCAGTGTCAACTGACTTTACACAAACATGGAAACTAGTCCTGACAACTATTTCTAATGCAGGCTACAATTAGACAACGTCTAGTCACTAGTGGACACAGACTCACCATGGCTGACGATATCACTGCAGTCAGTACTGAGCCAGCGCTTATCAGCATCATCTTCATTGATAACAGACAGCGGGCCAGGCTGCTGCTGCTGCTGCTGCTGGTAGTAATGAAGCCGGCGTTTCTTGAGTGGCAGTCGACTGTCAGCGATCAGCTCCGTGACGTCACCACCAGTGACAGTGACGTCATCACGTCTCACAGTGGCAGTGTGACGGTCGTCATGGCGACAGGTGTGAGGTGACGAGGGCAGACTGATGGAGCTGATGCGCTGCTGTGTAGAACATCGGTCGACTGTGAGGTAGCGTTCAGACACGCTCGGGCTACTACCACAGCTTCGCGACCGCACCACATCACAGTCAGACCTGTGTTCGTCGTCTGGCACGGTCAGTTTCCTCACGGACAGGTCGACGGCGACGTCCGCGCCATCAGCCGACTGTCTCCCATCATCAGTCCACCTAGTGGTCGACGTGGCGGTGTCGCTGGGACACGGCTCGCTGTGACGTCGCAGTTGCCTGCAGTACTGACGAAGCGTCGACAGAACTCCAAACTCACCACGACGAACTTTGTCCAGTGTACCAGTGTCCACACGTCGCAGAGATGATTGACAGCTGGTCAGCTGATCTGGACACCTACTGACCGCTGAGCTGCAATGAGATGCGACAGGCGTAGGTTTGACGAAGAGCAAGTGTGACGCTGCTGCCGCCGCGGCCGTCTGTCCCAGGTTGTAGAAGGCACTCACTAATGATCTGTCTGACGATAGTCGCTCATGACGTCTATTCACATCATCTTCACGTGACGACTTCAACGTACGTCGACTTTTCAACCTCTCCGTACTGTCTTCAAAGCACAACGGCAGGTTTACAGCAGGAATTAACGGGAGATATTCACCACGTTTTGAGGCGTCCCAGAAATACAGCGCGTCCGTGTGATCGTGTCGCACTGCAGGTCTGTGCAGGTCGCGATACGAAGGATCACTGACTGTCGACGACAAAACCGGCAGTCTGTTGTCTTTGCCTATCACTCTACGTTCACTGCTAGTGCGTGCAGTGAACAGACTCGGCGGCACAGACGACACCAGTGTTGGACTCACTCTATGATCACTCACCTTCACAAACAACTGACGCTCACTATCATCTCCGTCACTAGATCCACACGTCCTCACGAACCTGCCAACCAGCTCGTTGTCACCACCTGCTGCCGTTGTCGTCATCTGTCTGATGGCACTACCTTGTTCTGACTCCACGGTTCTCTGACCTCGACGATCTACCACGCCTTGTAGCCGTGCTTGTTTGACGGACAAGTCACTATCTAGCGACGAATCAAAGCGGCGTTTGACAGCAGCCCTCTCAACTCGACTGCTAGTGTGTGGCATCACTGCTACCCTGATGTGCCGCTGACAGCTGCCGTTCGTCATCGGACTGTCCGCTTTATACGGCGACGTGGTACGTACGTGGACGTCCGTACGACGTGGTTGCTGCTCTGACAACTGGGCAATAGCAAACGCAGCCTCCACATCTTGTTGTGACTTGGTCATCATGACGCTACCGCCGCCACAGTCCGCAAGTTCCGTCCGCATTTTCACCACGCACCCAACACTCATTCGTTTATCGTTAACTGCGTCGTCGCTCGCTATGCTGAAACTACTAATAACCGCAAACACGTATAACTCAACAGTAGGTTAAACTGTATTTCGATGACACACACTAGGTTTACGAATCACTTGTTGATCATATAACGTCGCCTTTACAATTCACAAACATTCAATCAACTGATGAAAACATGTTGTGCAACCACGTTATAAAGCACGAGTTGTTGATCTGCGCTGAGTCCTACTTCCAAGGAAACTCCCATCAGTGGGCGGGGCTTACGGCGACCTCGCGCAGCGAAGGCTCGCATGACGTCATCACGTATGGACAGCCGCACGCACATTAATGTTCCAGCATTCTTGGACAAGCCAGCGTTCTGGTGTCGACTTTCGGAATGTGAAAACGCTGAAAAGTAACACAGTCGTGACAAGAAATACAAACTTACACAAAAGATACACAAACGGTCTGAAAATAACACTGTTTATAATTGGTGATCTGACACACTGATGCTGTTGCTGTATGCTTTTTTTACCTAAAATGAACGCGTAGTGTAAGTGTTACGTATCAAAATCATCATGTATGACATGTAGCATAGGCCTACGCCTACCGGTACCGAAATGTCCAAGATATTTCGCTGACTCGCTGTAATTAGCTCAGATCCTCAGCAGGAAACAAAAAACGTGTAAATAATCGCATGATGTTTGTATCGATTTTGACAACTCTGCTGTAAATGATATTTATTCTACAACGTAAGCTTAATCAATTCGTAACGTAATATCAGTATCATCACATATCATTATCACAGTAGGCTATAGCACGGTAGTGCTAAGTGTTGTAAGGGTCATGATCGCTATGTATAGGAAATAGGGAAATTGGGGTTACCGTAGCTCCCTAACCCCTGAACCGATTGAGCTGAAATTGTGCATGAGTGATTATGTCGCCACATGCACAATGAGGTAACTAGGGGTTTAGGGGGGTAAGCACTGCACAGGGGTGAAATGTAACCCTCACGGCGTAGACATTCTGTTTTTATGTTTTTTTGTAATTTCTTTGCCGCGCGTACATACCAAGGTATTTAGAGCATCTCCACATTTTTCGGCGGTTATTGCATTCCTAGGGAGGTTCTCACCAAATATCTTAGCCCCTCCCCCAAAATCAACCAAAAACCCCATTTTGGCACACCTTTCATTGCAAAACCTATTATAGAGAGAGCGCTCCATTAGTCCCGCGTTAATGGAACTACGAAGCTGAAAATTTAAAATTAGCCTATACAGATATAGGCAAGTACTTGTGCGTATGTCAAAATTTCTCCGCTAGGGGGCCTCCGGGGGCGCAGGGCCTCCTAATGTAAATTTGGGACCCCCTAATATCTCGGAAAGTACTGGAGCTAGAATGTTGAAATTAAAAACATAATTAGACATTGTGAAGTACCTGCTTTGGGTACAAAAATTTTTCCGCCAGGGGCGTCCAGGGGGCGTAGGGCCCCTAGTGTAAATTTGCGGCCCTCCTAATATCTCGAAAAGTACAAGAGCTAGCTAGAAAGTTAAAATTAAAAACGCAATTAGATATTGTAAAGTACTCGATTTGGGTATAAAAAATTTCCGCTAGGGGGCGTCCAGGGAGCGCAGGGTTCCTAATGTAATTTCGGAACCCCCTAATATCTCGGAAACTACTAGAGTTAGAAAATTAAAACTAAAAACACAATTAGATATGGTAAGTACTCGCGTTAAGTATAAATATATTTTTCCGCTAGGGGGCGTCTAGGGGTACAGGACCCTATATTGGAACGTCAGGACCACCTGCTGTTATCTGGGTACTATCAGAGATGGCAAGTTGAACTTTAAATCGGAGATAGCTGTTGTCAGGTACTCGGGTCTCGTATAAAAATTTGTACCTACTACTAAAACCGCAAATATTAATGTGAGAAAACTTCCATAGAAGTTTGACATTTTTGTAAGGATAGAGATAACACATCTAAAACGGCAAAAATTACTTTGTTAAGATAGAAATATCACAAGCACGACCTTACAATATGCAGCGCTTGACATTTCGGCACAGGGCTCATATGTAAGGTCGTATTTATGCTTTTTCTATCTTAACAAAGTAATTAAGTGAATTGCTTGCGCTCGTTTTACAGGTTGCGTTTTGCAAAATTCGATATTAAAAGAGCATGATGATGATGATTGATGATAATGATACTGTAATAGTGGAAGTTAGAAGCTTTCCGATAGACGACGTGGTAACAAAGCGGTTACTAGACATTGCGTTAGCAATCGTATGAAATTGACACTTACTAAACCTACTTAATTAAGTTAATTGTTGTAATACTTCTAGTTCTAGTCATTTAGACGCAAGTAAGTAAGTAAGGAGATTTAAACTCCCACCACCCCATACTGCAAGGTAACCAATAGCAACGAGGTCCAAGAGTGCATGCAATGACGCAACCTCTGTACTTCATTAGTCCGTTACGTTAGTTTAACTGACAGTGACAGTGACTGAACAGTGACGTTATGTTCTGCCTGCATTTATACCGTAGCAAGTATAAGCAACGCGACAAGCGAACAGAGTGACAACATAAAAACAATGACAAATAACCGTGAACATTACTCACACAACGCACAACAGTTCAGTTTTTCTTGACTTTTAATACCGTTCATACCATATCATTTACATTGTATGTATTCTTGTGACGTACCAGCATTGTATTTTTCGGGTACCTAGGCTAGGTCAAGTAGTCCTATTATGCTATAGGACTACTTGGCTAGGTTAACGAATGTGCGGCTGTCCATAGACGTTTATTGACGTAATATCAGGCGGTGGCGTGTTTACTGCGGCGGTGTGGTTGCTACGTCGCCGTCGTGTTCCGGTTAATGGCCAGCAACAATCATACCGCATAATTCAGTCTACCATTACGGTTACTCCTTATTTGACGTTCATATGATTGTGACGTCATTGTCCCCTTTTTGCGCCGCCCCTGTAACTGTGACGTCTATTATTGAGGACATTGGAACCTTCCAGACTCCAGTATAACCTTCATATCGTGCGCCATAACCACCCCCACAATCAACGTTAGGTCGATGTTGGACCACTGCAATGCACTCAAATTGAGGAGGCGGTGCGTGCAGTTGAGGCGTGTCGAGACCTGTAGAATTCCGTACACACGCCACGCAAGACATTTTCGCCAATTTCGCGCGGCCTGTCTTGGCATGGCAGACTGTTCTATTGGGTCATGAAACCGCTGAGTAATGCCAAGTATTGACAGACAAAGGGAAATGACGCCTGATTCAACACGTCCTAGCTGCCCTTCAGGCTTCAGTCGATATAAAGCGATCTTCGATCACTGCTAGCTGCCCCGCTGCTTCACTCAGAACGATGAACAGACTAGTTGCCTTGCCTATAATTATTACGTAGGCCCTAAGCCTAGGCCTATATGCCTACTTTTGACACAGAACGAAGTTTAAAAACTTCATGAAAATAATAATATAATAAAATAAACATTTATTATCATTTGTCAACAGTTTAATAAGCTAATATTGTCTTTATAAAGATAAGATGAAGTTCAAACGTCGCTGAACTGCAGTTTCAGGCTTCAGCCGAAGTGAAGTGACATAACAGCCTAATTATCAGTTATAAAAAGAAACAGTTATTATTGTTTTTCAAGTTGGAGACGGGCAAGAAGGCAAAAAATTGTACTCTACGTCTTACTTAAGTGGATATCCATTTGTAAACAAGAATTTCGTTAAGACAACGGATGATATGATTGTATAAAACAGGTTCAGACTTCCGAGCGTCAGACGACAGCTGTTGTCAACAGACTGCGACCGTCGGAACTCGTTGATAACAATCATCGTACAGTCCGTTACGTTAACCACACCTGTGAGGGCGCGGCTGTATTCTGCGAGTGACTAAGAAGAAGGGATGATTCGGCATGCTTGGCTGGCACTCAGTGGCACGACGACCTAGTTAGAAACACGAGCGGCATTCACGACATCTCGTGTAGTGTACGTGGCATGCAGTGCACGGTGCGTCTTTGTGTCATCACGGAGATGAGTGTAGCCTACGTGTGATTGTGTGCAGGCGACACGACTAACGTCACAAAACCGCAGCCGTCGACCGCCTCACTCGACGGTCGACCTCGTCGTCAACAGTACTGTTTGCACGACAACACTCTGTTAAACTAGTAAACTAGACCAACTGTTAGTCACAATCATATTCTAGTTACTTACTTACAGCTCGTGAGATCAGTGAGATGGTCTGCAGTCATCATGTTCGACCAGACCCTGCAGTGCAGTCATTCAGCTGACTGACTCAAAAAACACATCACAACGCAGCGACAGAAATGAACTGGCAGACAATGCACTGCCACCAGGCCTACCTCTACAATGCTTATCATAATATACACCGGGCGATATTTTCAACACGTAACAGACCATTGAAGTTTATCAGTATTTAAACTTCGTTCTGTTCTTCGTTCTTCGTTCGCGGTCTCGAAACTTTGCAGTTAACGCGTCGCCGATTTGGAATGTTGGTCTGTTACGTGTTTCAAATATCGACATTTTGAAGCCGCCGCTCGCGACAGCGAGAGCGGCTATCGGTGCTGTCCATCTGTCCATCTGTCTGTCTGTCTGTCTGTCGCCACAATGCAAAAAAACGCGATTTTCTCCAAAATCTAAGCAATTTAGAGCTATGGTGTCTATTGACGACCCATAGGAAGTTATGTAATTGGGCTTTTCAAAGAATCCATTATTGGATTTGGATCCCTACAATCCAAGATGGCTGAGATCCGCCATCTTGAAAATCGACATGACGCCATTTTTTTCTGCCGAGGGTGGTTCGATTTGGATAAAATTTCGCAGACTGGTACAGAATGACATGTCGACTGCGGTGATGTGTGGAAATGGAAACCAGATGTAGAATTCCAATATGGCCGACGTTTGGGCGAATTCAGTGGCATATCAATCATCCCAGAGCCACGTATGAAATTGCAGGGTGCTGCCACTTGGTGAATTCACTGTCACGATTCCAGAGCCACATGCCACATTGCAGGATGTAAGAATTCCATCCGCCATATTGAAAATCGTTTTTCGCCACATTTTTTTTGTTTTTAATGCAATTTAGGCTTTGACGAGAGGCTTCGAAAGCCGCCGCTCGTCAAAGCCTAAACTGCATTAAAAACAAAAAAAAATAAAATATGGTGAAAAACGATTTTCAGTATGGCGGATGGAATTCGTACACCCTGCAATGTGGCATGTGGCTCTGGAATCGTGACAGTGAATTCACCAAGTGGCAGCACCCTGCAACGTGAAACGTGGCTCTGGGATGACATGTCATTGAATTTGCCCAAACGTCCGCCATATTGGAATTCTACTTCTGGTTTCGATTTCGGCCATATCACCGCAGTCGACATGTCATTCTGCACCAGTCTGCAAAATTTTATCCAAATCGGACCACCCTCGGCAGAAAAAAATGACGTCATGTCGATTTTCAAGATGGCGGATCTCAGATTTGGATTTCAGAGGTCCAATAATGGGTTCTTTGAAAAGCTCATGTACGATTTCCTATATGTTGTCAATAGAGACTATAGCTCTAAATTGCTTAGTTTTTGAAAAAATCGCGTTTTTGTATTTTGGCGACAGACAGACAGACAAACAAACAGACGAACAGATGGACAGGCCCGTTGCATGAAGCCGCTCTCGCAGTCGCGAGCGGCGGCTTAATAAAGTGTCGAGTGACTGTCCGTGGCCGTGACTGCTACAGACTGCAATACATGGTCAGAGCATTGAGAGCGTGTGATTAGTGATCAGCGTAAATGCCTCGCTATGCAAACGCGACAATCTACTGACAAGGATCGCTATACAATACTGACACGTACATGTATGTATCTAGAGGTTTAGATGCATGGTTGAAATTGACGGAATTCTCATAGACACTGTCACACAGATAGTGATGGGCTGCAGTCTATGACACGATTCACGTTCAGCATGCATGCAAGCGGATCAGCTGCCTCTCAATCAGCACTCAGCACACCACGCCACGCCACGCCTACACGCTTCAATCATTGAACGAAATAAAAAGTAGGCCCATGGCTGTATTGCTCGCACACTGTAATAGCCACACACTCAAACTGCGCACTACGTTTTAGCCGAACGTTACTACGTTACGTTTGGCTGTTAGCACCTCACGATGTCCGTCCGTCTGTCTGTCATATGTCTGTCGTCTGTCTGTCTGTAACGTTCGCGCACCCTAGCTACTCAGACAGTTGATTTTTGCTGCAATGTTTTTGCACTGTATTGTATCCACAGCCATCGGGCTCCCCCACAGCAACGTGTCTCGTTGTGAAGAAAACAGTGCGAAAATAGTATCAACCGTTTTCGTTTTTTATGTAGAAGGGGGTATGAAAAATCATTTTCGACCTACATCTCGCTTTATCTCGCAAACTATACAAGATATGCCATAGTTAAAATGGAGACGAATAGGGCGTACCTCTTACTCGATCTGTCAGTCTATCTGTCGAATGACCTTGAGTGACCCGTCAAGGTCACGACGTTCTTCAACGACAACTAACTAGAAAATGGTACAAGATAGAGCAAGACTTAGAATGGCGGACCGATAGCAAGTCAAGTCATGTATAGTCTAGCGCACTCTGCCATTTTCACAGCTACAACAGTTCACCAGGCACAGCAACTCGCCCTTGCTCCACTGCAGGGTGCTGCCACCAGGCGAATTTAGTGGCACAATCCTACAGCATTTGCCCGGTAATAGCGGCGCACTTAGCCGCAATGCATCATGGGTGTGTTGTGTTGATGCCATACTGGACCTAAGTGCAGCTGCAGTTTGGCACAGACAACTGGGTCGTTAGTCAGTACCGGGCTGAAGGCTAGCGGTGATGAGCTGACAAACATACATGTGATTTCAATCCGCCCATAATAGATTTCTCTGTGTACAGTTGCTAACGGTCGTGTGACTGTTCAGAATTTGATTGGTTTTACAGCCAAAGCCTGGCGCCGCCACCGCCAGCTATAAGGTATGTAGGCCTAGGCCTAGGCCTAGGCCTAGGCACGTGCTTTCCTGGAGGCTGCAATTTGAAAAAAATAGAATGCGTACATACGTTGTTCTTATTGTCAGTTATTTTTTTAAATATCGTATAATTTCATGTGTGTGTTTGGTTCCAAACATGAGACATATCGCACACTTAGGACGCAGGTTACTTAAAGTTCGGTCATTTTGGTGTTTTGTGACGTGGCACTCACACGGTCACACCCTGTTGACCAAGTCCTCGTGACGTCACTGGCTACAGCTGATGGTAAACCAAACAAACGGCGAGAGCGTCATGTGAGCGGGAATACGCCAGGAACCTCCAGGAAATCCCCAAGTCGCGTCGCGTTGTCCGTGGACGAGGAACACTAGAACGAGTAGGCCCGCCTAATGACGCGCGCGCTATTTACTGTCCAAGCTGTTTGACGACAATGTTTACAGCGTGACAAAATGTCACAGAGTCGCTGGCTGTATATACTTAGTCGGCTGACAGCCTTGTTGTTGTCACAGTGATGACGTCACGCGAGGAGAGGCGACGTGGGAGGTCCAGTTAGTTCAGTGCTGCAGCGGACACACTGCAACACACGCGACGTAGTCACATCGTCACAGTCACGTGACACATGATTGACGGCTGGATACAGCAGCTGACAACTCACGAGTCACGTGACCGACCACGTGATAATCGTTAACCCCCGCAGTTAGATGTCGCCACTATTAACTGTCACCAGTTTTATCCTGGGACTAATTGTGTGAAAGTTGGTCTAAAACTATCCGTGGGCTAACCAGCGGTCAAAACCGCGTTATCGTGTGGTCATCAGTTGTGACGCATTAGCCTACCAGCATGTGCCATGAGCTGCAGCATGTAGGCTAGCAGCTAGCTGAGTGCGATTGAAAACATCTCTCCATGTACCGGTAACTGTTTAGACGTCGACGGTCGAACAGACATTTAACGATACACGTCGACATACAATTGATTGACTGATTGGTTGATTCATGCAGACGACAAATACCGGTGGCGGATCTAAGAGCTGTGGAAATGGGGCTATACAAGGGAGTCTTGGGAACGGAATTCCAGCAGTGGGGTCCACTATCAAAGTTCCGATATAGACGATGTGGGGGAGCAAATCATTGCGCACGTTTTGCACATATTTTTTACTCCAGAAGGAAACGTGACAACTAATGCACGACTACATAACAGTGGTAAAATTATGAACAAATTAATTTATTTACATATTTATCTATTGGAATTTATGTGTAATTTATTAAAAAGTCCTAGAAGTCATAATGTCGGAGTATCGGTGTGAGGTCAAGTATATAGAAATGTCAGTCACGAGTCAGGCCGGAGTGCCGCGTCACTGACAAATACACAGACGTACAGAGACATACAGCGAGGCAAAGGCTACCTACGGTCGCCATTGTAGGCCTACATGTACGTCTGTGACGTCAACACATCGATCGCATCATTATCATCAACGTCATCAGCTGAAACATCGGCTGCTGCTGACGACGCGTTAGTCGCTTTGAGACACTGCCAACTGACCCATATACATTCCGGCCTGCTATGTTTAACGTGAAACGAAAGCCAACTGGAGTGACTGGGATGGGTGTCCTTCAGCCACTTCACTGTCTCGTCTGGTGTCAGCCATACTGTGTTTGGGAATTCCAGAGGCGCGGGTAACGGGAGTGACAGCAATCGACGATTCGCTAGCGTTTCATTTAATTATTGAGCATGCAGTGTACACAGGCAACAGCTATAAGCTTCGCCGCCACTCAACTGATCGGCTTAGTACTAGAAACGCCTGTGTAACCTACTTCCTAGATTCGTCTTCTACATTTATCTTGAAGTATGGCATCGTCCATTACTCCGGCCGCTCCTCATCAGGCATCGGTTTTCATCAGATTCGCTTCTTTTCAGACGTGCACTTATTAAAGACAGTGGCAGACACTGTACAATGCCGTATTTCAACGACGCCATCTCACTGGTACACTGCATAGAAGTAGCTCTGCTGTCGCAAAGAGGCCGCGCGATGCTTCGTGTCTGTCACTAGTTAGGTTCAACAGTACAAAGCGTCGAGTAGTCTTTTATTGTTAGTTACGTAGGCTACAGATTTGTCACTGCGTGCAGTTAAATGCGCTGTTTTGTTGTCTTTGGTGACTGGTGTAACGTTGAGGCTTCTTGTCATAAACATTTCGTCGTCTTCTCCCGCAATCAACACCGCCACTTACTACCAGCGATGTGTCACACTCAACTTGCGGGACGGTGGCCGTGGTCCACTGGCGACCGTGTTGACAACACCTGGCCTGTTGCAGGCGTTAACAGCATGCAGTTAAGCCAGATATAGGCTCAGAATCGCGATTCCTGCCTACCCCCCCTGCATTCGACGCCCCCGTTAGGGGGGGGGGTACTGTCGGAGTATTGCCATGCTGTTTGGTACGGAAAAACTAGAATGGCATGGCTACACGCCGGTGAAAAAAGTTCGAAGATATGTTTATTCGTTTTGACAGAATACACGAACGTGACGAACACACACACACACTCACACAGACACCGCATGACGGCATAGGCCGCGCTTGCATAGCATCGCGCGGCAAAAATCGTGTCAAGTTCTATCTGCTGAAGAATAGCATGCTATTGCTGTGTAAGCGTGTCATAGCATAGCAGGATGAAGTCAGCTCATCGCTGGTCCAGAAGAACAGCTCGCAAGCCTCGCATATTCACTCTTTCGCTCCCAGTGAATTATTAGACGAATAAGCGGCAAACACGCCCTACATACAACGTGCTGGGCGCGCCGCGCCGCAGACATACCAGCCGAGTTTTTTATGAATGAACGTAGGCGGTAATGTATCTACGTCATAGCAGGGCTGACTGGCCACGGTGGGCGTGGCCCAGCTAGCGCGCACTTGCTGGCTGGCCTGGGAATTCCATGTGCGTCATCGTCAGCATTCAGCGAATGACGACGTCACAGTCAGCCTCAGTCTGTCTGTCTCTGTGAATACTGGACCAACAACAGTGCACGCTTCGACCCAGTCTTTCCTGCCTACGTGCCGCTTAGTGATGTGCCTTTATTCGTTTTTACTGCGTGACGCGTATGCATAGCGCGTATATGTCGTGGCAAGATGTCTGTCTGTCCGTCTGTCTGTCACACGCCGGTATTGTGCATGAACGGTTACACATATCCTCAAAGTTTTTTTCCACCATCAGGTAGCCCCATCATTCAAGTTTTTCCACACCGAACGGGATGGCAATATTCCGACGGGAACCCCCCTCCCTAACAGGGGCGTCGAATGCAAGGGGTATGATAAAATGACGATTTTTTCACAAATATCTCGCTCTATCTCATAAACGGTTATAGTTAGGTAGGCACATGCAGCGACACAATTTGTAAGCATCGAATTCTCTTTCCATCCATAAAACATTTAGCGTGATTGCCCCAAGGGCGTCCCCAGGGGAAACAAAAATGTGGGCTGCGGTACGTGAAAACGGCGACTTTTACCGCGCGATGCATATGCATAAGCGCGTTATATGTCGGCATGCGGTGTCTGTCCGTCCGTCCGTCCGTCACGTTCGTGAGTTGCGTCAAAACCATTAAAGATATCTTCGAAATTTTTCCACCATCGGGTAGCCAGCCACACCATTGTAGTTTTTCCACACCAAACGGGGTGGCGATATTCCGACGGGAACTCCCCTAACGGGGCGTCGAATAGAAGGGGGGTATGAAAAATTGACGATTTTCGACCAATATCTCGCTCTATCTCAGAAACGGTTATAGTTAGATGGGCACATGCAGCGAGACAATTTGTAAGCATCGAATTCTCTTTCCA
>Ga0209149_1001068_pt1 | contig 13142 bp, 6 predicted proteins | sample WorMetTyACAVOLI2_FD_187423 | JGI IMG/M metagenome (GOLD analysis project Ga0209149, IMG submission 187423) | Marine gutless worms symbiont microbial communities from Max Planck institute for Marine Microbiology, Germany - Olavius algarvensis... ... | reverse complement strand
GCAAAACTTTTGCAGCGCGATGTTATGCAAGCGTGACCTTAGCCGTGATGCGGTGTCCGTCTGTCTGTGTGTGAGTCTGTCTGTCACGTTCGTACATTCTGTCGAAATGGATAAACATATTTTTTTTCACTATCGGGTAGCCACGCCATTCCAGTTTTTCCGTACCAAACGGTATGGCAATAATCCGACGAGAACGCCCCTAACGGGGGCGTCGAATGCAGGTGGTTACGCAGAAATCGCGATTCTGAGCAAATAGCTTGTTGCTTGCTGTCAACGCTGCAACCGGCCAGGATTTATCAACACGACACCGCCTGACCACGGTCCCGCAAGTTGTGACACTTATCTGGCAGTAAGCGGCAGAGTTTATTGATGGTGGGAGACGACGATGCAATGTTTATGACAGGAAGCCTCAACGTTACGCCAAAGACAACAGAACAGCGCATTTAATTGCACGCAGTGATAAATCTGTAGCCTACGTAACTAACAATAAAAGACTGCTCGACGTTTTGTACTATGGAAACTAACTACTGACAGACGAAGCATCGCGCGGCCTCTTTGCGACAGCAGAGCTACTTGTTTTGAGACACAGTGTAGATTCAGTTTATAGACGTCGTGTCCCCAATTACTTTGTAAAGTATTCGATGTCAACATTTCTCAGGTAATGCCTGGCACGAGCCATTCCAGTTCAGCGACGTCATCGTCATCATCCAGCAGCATGTCAGTTCGACTTATATTCACCTGTCTCGCTATCGTGATCGTCTTCACGCTGTGCTGGGTGCCACAGCAGACTACGCTATTCGTGACGATTGCCGGAAATATGGCGAGACCGAGGGACCTACTGCTTTGGTTCACCCTCTTCAGCTGTTTCAACTCCTGCGTCAATCCCATCATATACGGGTTGATGTGGCGCCCATTCAGAGCAGCTCTCCGAGACGTAAGTGCTGTCTATAACAAAGAAATAACTGATCACTGTCTTGACACGATAGTCGAATGGGGACTTGTCAGTCGATGTCGATTTATTGCCGTCGACAAAACAGACCAACGACGACTGGCAACACATCGACTGTCCACTAATTGTTGCCGGTCGATTAGTCGACGGTGTTACCGTGTGTACTATTTCGAGACCGAGAGATCAGAGTAACTAGTCCTCACAGAACTCATGAACAAACTGCGCCGTGTAGCTGATAGCTGGACGGCCACAGGATCTTTAAAGCCGTAAAAATACCCCACCCGTGAAATGCTTCAGGTTAAAAACTTATACACATTTTAACAGGTGAAGGGTTAAGGCCACGAGGTTAGCACATTTTTCAACTACAAATGCAACGAAGTTGCTAACGAGGAAATTTATGCTTGGATATGTTAATGTTATCTCACACAATACAACACAAGAAACTCATAACAAAATGAGAGGTGAACGTAACCGCTCGAACCACGCCATCGTTGTGTAACTTTACCACTCGTATACTCAATTTCCCCGTAACGATCGCCTAATCTCATCGGCGAATATGCCGCGAATCCCGACTTTTTTTTGGCGCAACGTGACTTTTTTTGATTTTGCACCTTATAAAAAATCCCGCTTACTTATTTACGGATGAGTTTCTTGTTAATAATATCTATGGTAGTTTTATAAATAACACGTGCAAACTAGAGTTTTTATTTAAAAGCCTAGAATGGTATAAAGATACTGAAATCATGAAATGAAAGTTTGCAACATTACACAAGGTGCTTGCAAGCCACTTGCAAACTTCTTGCTTACCGACTACCTCTCAGCTGACGTCATAGTGCAATTTGTAGTACCTTGACAAGTACCACACTTGATTTATGGGCGTAAGCAGCACCGGCAATGCTTGCCTAAGAACTAAAAAATGTGCAAGTCACTCAAGGTCGTTCAAGGTCGTTCAAAATTACACCGATGAGTAGGCCGCGGGCGTGTGCACGTTCTTATCAGTTGTAGGTTCGTTAACGACATAATATCAATGCCAAGTATTGGCGTGACCTTAAAATTAGGGTTCTGGGTCGTTCAAGGTCATTATAGATGATCTTGGTTAGGGGTCGTTGAAGATCATTGAAAATGGCACCATTCGATAGATCGCATACGAGTTGCTATTCGTCATCTACATTGTAACTATATGGCCGTATCTCCTACCGTTTTCGGAATAAAGCGAAATATTGATCGAAAAACGCCAATTTTTCATACTCCCTTGTACTTGCACGATCCCCTCGAACCTCTTCGAATTTTTCCCGAAATTTTAATACAAACTGCCCAATTCCCTGAGGGTGCAAAATATTGCCGAAAAGTTTTACCCTCTCAGCAGGGCGAACGAACGTTACAGACGGACGGCCAAAAGTCAAGTTTGTGACAAGTACTGCTGCAAACAGTATACCGTGCAGTCATTATTGCTAAACTCTTGTATGCATCGAGTGCGTGCCGAGGCTTCGCAACAGCATATCTTACACTGATTGACATACAACATTTCGGAGGCCTCTCTTCGTCGTGCTCAGGGTTCTGGAATTTGTCCCTGAGAAAAACCTACAGTCACTCAACTGGCTGATGACAGCCTGTTTCATACCATCAGCTCTCAGCTACACTGTTTTCTATCTGATGGAACTAACTGTTCATACAACCTGAGATATAGAATTTATAATTACCTCGCGACACGTATGCATACCACGGACTATGCTGTGGCAAGATGTCTGTCTGTCCGTCCGTCCGAGCGTCTGTCACACGCCGGTATTCTGTTTTAACGGCTAAACCTATACTCAAACGCTTTCCACTGTCGGGTAGCCACACCCTTCTAGTTTTTCCGTAACAAACTGTATCACAGTAGTCCGACGGGTACCCGTAACGGGGCATCGAATGCAAGGGGGTATAAAAACATCACGATTTTCGACCAATATCTCACTATATCTCAGAAACGATACAAGATACAGCCATAGTTACTATGGAAGGCAAATACTAAACCTTACCATCATTTCTAGTGGTACCATCTTCAATGACCTTGGGTGACCCTTAACCCAGATTTCACGGTCACAATATTATTCAACGTGAAACTCGAAAATGGTACAAGATAGAGCTGTACTTACAACGGCAGTAAATTAAGGCGTATAGGATCTATCGAACGGTGCCATTTTCAACCATTTTGAACGACCCCTAGGCCTACCTCCGATTTCAAGGTCAGGCCATCATCTGGTGCTGAATATCTCAGAAATGGTACGAGATACAGACAATTTTAATATTAATATTTTCGAGTTTCACGTTGAATAATATTGTAACTTATAGGGACTTACGTCTAATGAAGGATGTCATTTCGAACGACCTTCAGTGACCTTGAGCGACTTAGCGAAATATTCAATGACACGAAGCGTCGCTCGGTCTCTCTGCGACAGCTGAGCTTCTTGTGTTAAACTTACTTTTTATCATGACGACCGTAATTTTATTTACAAAAAGTTGTTTTAGAAAGTAAACCATACAAACATTACTCATTTGTCACAAGAGTCTTTATGTAATTTCAGTTAACCTTATTATCATTTCATGTTTTGAAGCGGTTTGTCATCATTTTCATTAAACAATGTATGTGCATAATATGTGATATCGAAATTCATATATGTAATCTTGAAATTACGGACAGGACCGCATACCGTATCGGCCTCGGCCATCGGGGCCGTTGTTTATTCAGTATAACTATAGCTGTCATGTTATCGTTGGTTGTTTTCAGATGAGCAGGGGTCTCAGTGAACGGCTGAGTTGGCGTTAGACGGAACACGAGCAGTGTCAGATTAGCGACTTACGCTATCAACTTTGGTAGTTACTGTAGTAGACGTTGTGTTGTGAACAGCATCTTTTAGGCATGCACTTCTGCACCCTGAGCACAGTTGTTTAATGTCTAGGTTTAGATTGTGTAGGTCTGTCAGATCTATAGACTACACATTTTGGCTTATCTCAGACTGCTATTGACACGAACAGTGTTTAAATGTGGCCGCTGGTGACTTATGACATTCATTTGACATAGAAAAGAAAGCGAATGGAAGCTGATCATGGCCGCTGCGTACTGTCAGTCAGAGCAGGCAATGGGTCAACGAGAGTGACCCATGACCCAGTGACCCATCTGAACTGTGACCCATGACCCAGGCTTGTGACCCATGACACATATCAGTTAATATTGCATAGAAGCATTCAAATCCAGTCATACATATATATGCCAGAGTGTACAGTCGTAAGTAAATGAAAGCGACAATTTGACAACTGTTATGAATTATTGTTTACATTAACCGTGCAACGTTGTTTGCTTTACCAGACAAAACTGCTCTCGGCCAAGTGAAAACCAATCGTTAACTTATCAAATTGTATTTCCACTTTCCGGATATGTTGACGTATATCGAGATAAATATAAAAATTCACCTGTTTCAAGTTGTTAAATCGCCGAAAACAATAGATGGAATCTACAGTGTTACACTTCCTGTGATCATAACAGTTACGTTGCATACAGTCACTCAACTCAAATCCAAAACCATACATATTTGCACATGTACAGTTTATTTCATCAGTTTGTTTTTGTAACCCTCATGTACAACTGATAGAGCTTGTACAGTTTCAGGAAACACGCTGTTCTGCTGTTCATGTTGCGAGCATTGCAGGCGCTGAAATGTCTTTCACATTCAGCTGAGTTAGCTGGACATGCTATACGTTGAATTGTTCATTGTTGAAATCTATGTAATACGGATCCAAAAAATCGTCTGTCTGTATATGCGGCCTTTCAGCGAGTTTGTGCAGATCCAGAAAATGAAGACATATGCTGTGAATGGTAATGGGTTATGGGTCAACATACCCATGACCCATGTGACTCGTCCAAAATTGTGACCAATTTGACCCACTGACCCATGACCTATCGACCCATTGCCTGCTCTGCTGTCAGTGTTATTTGAAAGAAACGACTTGATACTTGAGTCTTGATAGATCTGCGTTTGTGTGATGTCTCGTATATGCAACCGTTTTCCACAGAAGGGGGGGGGGGTTGTTATGCATAGAAGGGGTGGAAACATCGCGATTTTCAACCAATATCTCACTTTATCTGGGAAACGATACAAACTTGTTGCAATGCAAGATGAATAGGAACTCGTATGCGTTCTATCGACTGGAGCCATATCCAATGACCTCGAGTGACTCCTAAAGCTAAATTTCATGGTCACGATATTCTTCTACGTAATATAACTCAACAAGTAGCATGTTGGCTGAAATAGCCCCGCGCTCTTGTAAAATGTGACCTAATTATCATAATTAGTGCAAATATTCAAAATCCGCTCTGCAACTTTCTAGCCCCTTGCCCTGACCTTTGTTACAGCGGAGCTAAAATGGTACAAATAACTCGAAAATGATTTTTTGCCGCGCGATGCTAGCATCAAGCGCGGCCTTTACCGTCATGCTGTGTCTGTTTGTGTGTCTGTCTGTCACGTTCGTGAGTTGTGTCAAAATGAATAAACATATCATCAAAATTTCTTCGCCATCGGGTAGTCACGCCACTCTAGTTTTTCCATGCCAAACGGCATAGCCACATTCCGACGCGGACCCCCTAACGGGGGCGTCTAATACAAGGGGGTGAGAAAAAATCACGATTTTTGACCAATATCTCGCTTTAACTCTAAAATAATGCAAGATAGAGCCATAGTTACTATGGAAGGCAAATAAAAAATTCACCAAAGCTTTCGAATGGTGCCAGTTTGAATGACCTTAAGTGACCTCGAACCCAGATTTCAAGGTCACGACTGTACAGCCTTAATCCACTTAATCAAATCCGGATTGATGAAGTGAGACTAAATCGAATACGGTGTACGTTCAAACTGCATATTAAAATGACCCTTTTGACCAATTCAGTTCTGTCAATGTCAATCACGTGACCAATCGTTCTTCGTCCTCAATGGTCAATAGCCTTGTAGCTAATCTGTACCGTTATGACAAATCATAAGTATGTAAATGTACACAGATATCAGTTGTTGATCCTTAATAAATTCAACAATGGATGATCGATGACAGTAACTGTCCTTCAACGCAAAGCTAGCACGCAACAAATAGGTCTCCTATTAATGCCAGCAATTAAAAGAGCTATCTATATTAACACACATTGTAACTATAGCCAGCCTGAGCCAACTAAATTATACAATGAAAATATTGGTGGGCATCCTTACACCTTTACAGCGGACCAATAGAAAGTGGTATATGGTCTATCGAATGGCGCCATTTTCTATGACCTTGAACAACCCCTGACCCATTTTTAAGGTCACGCTATACTTTGACGCTGAATATCTCATAAACGGTTAAAGTTACGGCCGTAGTTACTATGGAAGTTGAATAGGAAACCGCATCCAAGATTTCGAATGGTGCCAGTTTGAATGATCTTGAGTGACCTCTAACCCAGATTTCAAGGTCACGATATTATTCAACGTCACGTAACTCAAAAACGGTACAAGATAGAGCGATATTCACAATGGCGGACCAATAAAAAGTCATACATGGTCTATAAAATGGCGCCATTTTCAGTGACCTTGAACAACCCTAACCCAGTTTTCAAGGTCACGCTATACTCTGACGCCGAATATCTCATAAACGGTTAAAGATACAGCCATAGTTATTACGGAAAACGAATAGGAAACCGCACTCATCCCAAGCTTTTGAATGGTACCAGTTTGAATGATCTTGAGTGACCTCTAACCCAGATTTCAAGCTCACGATATTATTCAACGTCAAATAACTAAAAAACGGTACAAGATAGAGCTATATTCACAATAGCGGACCAATAGATAGTCGTATGGTCTATCGAATGGCGCCATTTTCTATGACCTTGAACAACCCCTGGCCATTTTTCAAGGTCACGCTATACTTTGACGCTGAATAATAAGATACGGCCATAGTTACCATGGAAGGTGAATAGGAAACTGCACTCAAGCTTTCAAATGGTATCAGTTTGAATGATCTTGAGTGACCTCTAACCCAGATTCATGGTTACGATATTAGTCAATGTCAAATAACTAAAACAAGAAGCTCAGCTGTTGCAGAGAGGCCTTGCGATGCTTCGTGTTTGTATGTGGTCAGCATCAACATACCTACAGTGCAGGTTTTTTATTACCAGTTACTGCGGCTTCAGATTTACTAGTGCATAAAATTCTATTAAATTCTGTTCTGCTGTCTCCTATTGTTTCCGGCGGTGTCCGACGAAGACACCCCGGACAAACACCCCTAGGACATAATTTCCCTTGTTTGCTGCCGTTGCATGGTGGGTCGGTTGGGGTCAGGACCCCGCCTCGTGGGTCTGATAGGGTCAGGAGTATGGGTTAGTGTCAGTTTTCTACAAAAATACCCGCCGGGTTCTGTCCTATGATGTCCTACGGCAGCAGAAAACGGGGGTTATGACCAAGGGCGTTGTGTCCGGGGAGGTTTGACCTCCTCTTCGGTGTATAACGTCGAGCCCGTCACAAAAACTTCGTCGTCGTCTTGTGCGAACAACGGAGACGGACGCCGCGGTTAGTGCTCGGCTCGACACTCGACGCCGTCCGTCACGGCTTTGTTTTTCACAGTTCGCGACTCTTACGGTCGACTACACTGTAGACCTGTATGCATGTAGTAACGAAGCCGTATATTCGTCCAGAATCGCGTTTTTTGCCTACCCCACCTGCATTCGACGCCTCCGTTAGGGGGTTCCCGTCGGAATATCGCCATCCCGTTTGGCACGGAAAAACTAGAATGGCTGGGCTACCCGATAGTGAAAAAATTTCGAAGATATCTTTATTCGTTTTCATGCAACTCACGAACGCGTGACAGACAGACGGACACCGCATGACGACATAGGCCACACTCGCGCGGCAAAAACGATACAAAATAGAGCTATATTTTTTCAGCATCAGGTAGCGAAACCATTCTAGTTTTTTCGCATCAAACGCCATGGCAATAATCCGACGGGACCCCCCCCCCTAACGGGGGCGTCGAATGCAGGTGTGGAAGGCACAAATCGGGATCGTCGGCGAAAGATGGCTTGGCTATCAATCGATGACGTGCTAGACCTGTGAACAACAACTGTGACAATCCGCCGTGCACATACGGCAAGGCATCAGTGAATCTATATTTATCGCAGCCTGCAGCATGCACGACTACGACGAAGACAGAACAGAACAGTGTACGCAGTGTTAAATCGGAAGTAGAACTTGCGGTCGACGTATTGTGGTGAAGCTAATGACAGACACGAAGCATCGCGCGGTCTCTTTGCGACAGCAGAGCTACTTGTACAAGATAGAGCTAAACTTGTAATAGCAGAGGAAAAGTCGTATATGATCTATCGAATTGTGCCATTTTCAGTGACCTTGAATTACCCTTAAGCCAGATTTCAGTGGTACGCCAAGATAAAGAAGTGGTTATACAATGGAATACTCAAGAACCTGCACTGACCATCCTTGGAACACCGTCGACAAAACCAACGTCTGATCTTAATGTATACAAGTAGCTCTGCTGTCGTAAAGAGGCCGTTTAAACACAAGTTTATGGCGAGTGACACATCTAAAACTGCAAAAATCACAAAAAGGTGATATTACTCAGCAGCACATTGACATTTAGGCGATGTGCTGGTGGGTAATATCACCTTTTTGTGATTTTTGCAGTTTTAGATGTGTCACTCGCCGTTAACTTGAGTATAAACTGCAGTTTTTTTACATTTATCTTATTATAATGGATTGCTGAAAATACCGCAAAGGGTACAAATTTGATCTGTCGGTTGCACGTCCGAGAGCTAACAAGCTTTCAGCTGCAGGGGGGCTCTGCCCCACTGAACCCTGACCAGGGGCTCTGCCCTTGGACCCCGCTGTGGGCTCTGCCCCCAGACCCCCGTTATAGGCTCGCGCTCCACGCGGTCGCCATGTGCCCCCCGAAAACTGCCCATGCCCCTCCCCCTTGTTTCAGTACTCTGGCACCGGCGCTGATAAACATGATCAGCATAATCAAAAGCTTGGACGAGTTCGAGAGTGGCTACATTCCGATGTACTGCGTCGCGCCGGTGGCGATTTAACGTCTATACGACGTTCTAGTTTTTAGGCGAATGTTACTATTGTTACGTTCGGCTTATTTCAATTCCGTTTGTCTGTTGTCTGTGACGTTCGTGGCCCCAAAGACGTTAGGCCTACATAACGTATTCTATCAAAGTTCGAAGGGGTTCTAACTTCTATATAGGTGATCGTGCAAGTTGAATGGAATGGGGTATGAAAAATGGCCTTTTGGGACCAATTAATGTCTCGTTTTATCTCGGAAACGATACAATATGTCGCAATAGTTACAATGGAAGACAAATGAACTCGTATGCGATCTGTCGAATGATACCATTTCCAATAATCTTGAACGATCTTGGGTGACTTAGCATATTTTTTTAGTTAATGGACTGAACGGTAACTTGCTTATGGCCAGAAATCCTCGGACTTTAGGTTACGTTGCCGTATGTATTTGCGTCTGGTAGCGACGCCCACGCAAACGACCAACAAAGTAATCTATATATAGCACACACACACACACACACACATATATTTCTGTACCGTCATACAAAACTAACTGCCGAACTGAAAGATAGTGACAACTACTCGACGGTCTGCAATCCTCGACAATGTATGACGGTACAGAAAAAAATATATATGTGTGCTATATATAGATTAAGCTTATACTCAAGTTAACGGCGAGTGACACATCTAAAACATTGTCACTATCTTTCAGTTCAGCAGTTAGTTTTGTAATGTCGTAAGCTCTCATTTGAGTATCTTTATAGCATTTCTAGGCCTTCTAATAAAAACTTTTATTTGCACGTGTTTCGCCTTAGAACTGCCATGGATATTTATCAACAAGAAACGCATATGTTAGTAAGTAACAAAGTGAGTAAGTAAGTAAGTAAGTAAGTAAGTAAGTAAGTAAGTAAGTGTATTTATAAGGCGCAATAATAATAATAATAATAAATCTCAATGAGCCGAAAAAGTCAAGATGGGCCGATGAGGTAGGCGAACGTTACGGGAATTGAGTAAGTTTATAGGGGTGATAAAATTTCACAACCATGGCGTGGTTCAATTGGAATTTCCACGTAACGTTCGCCTATTCATCTACAGATTAGAGTTTCTTGCATCTGTATTTTCACATCTCTCTCACTTTCAAGTTCAAGCTGGTGAGCTGTTGGCACAGTAGTTCGGTCCAAGAACGGCAACTTCATTCGAGATACGGAGAGAGTTTATTTATGATATCACCAATCGCCATTCGCCAAAGCTAAGATTATACCCGAAAGCGCCGGTCTAAACTCTGAAGTAATGGGCAACCAGCGATGTGTCTAGTGTCTATAGGGCGCCCAGCAATCAATGGCACCCAGCCAGACAGACTGGCCTAGCCTTGCCGGTAGATGGCTAGTTTTACATACTAAAAATTTTCCGTTCCACCCGACGTTTAGGAACATTTTGTTGTTGAGAAATATGGCTGACGCACGTATGTCAGCGGAGGAGCTAAGAAAACGGTTGAAGGAGTACGGTATTTCGACGGGCCCTATTACGCCGTCAACTTTTCCGGTTTATCTCAGCAAACTGAACAATTTCCGCAATCGAGTTAATCAAGGGTCGCGTCGTACATCTGCCGGACGGTCTAGTTCCAGTACGGTCTCTGCTGCCGCTGATTTGAATGGCTTCAGCTGTGACGAAAGTGATACAGAAAGCGAGGACCGATGGGGCCGCCTGTCGATGTCTGCTAATTATGACACTGGTAGAACCAGAAGAAACCACCAGTTTGACGTGACTCGATCGTCTGGCACAGTACTTGACACCGCGCAGCCGGAAGGGAGCGGTAGCGGTATGAGAAATTTATCAGCGTATGAACAGTTGTCGCTAGTACGACCTAGTATTCGAACATACAGCTACGACGGTTCTACGAGTACTGACAGATATGGTGTCCCACAGTATGGAATAGGTGCATCACCGATGCAGTGGAATCGCCAAACACTGTTGCTGGGCAGCGGAAACAGCAGTGCTGCAAGGGCAGGCAAAGCAGCATCCAGTGGTTTAGATGAATCTCGTCAGTCTTGGCTGTTGATATCAAGAGTCATTGTATTACTGTTGCTTTTTGTTGTGGTTGTCGTCGTCTTGTCATATTGTTTCATTACACGGTCGTCACTGCTTCTGGTCGACACCCGCTCCGACTATATATTGTGTAGCGATGATGCTTCTTCGCCACCAAAGTGCACTTCTCATTCAGAACTAGGTTTAATTCAGAAGATGATCAGAGAACTGCTGGATGCACTGAGTACTCGAGCTGGTGAATATGATTGCGGTTATCAATCTGATGCTCGGAGTATGAGCCGATCAGAAATCATACAGTTGCTTGATGATGGAGTGCTGATCACTGCAGACAAACAGGCAGCTGATTATCTACCTCTGATTGCTGGTATGTGTTTAAAGAATGACAACTGGGGTGTTGAGGTACATGGTGACAGCAGTGACAGGGATTTTTCTCTTGAGTCAGTCGTTGGCAAAAAGTCTCTGTGGTGTCGCATAACGGACTCCGCTCGGTACATATTCAGCATCGTTGTTCTGACGTTTCTCTTTGTTGGAGCTGGCTGTGGTTTGTTTGTGTTTATTCGTATTCGGCGCACTGCAGCAGATGCAGAACACAGGGAAGTTTTGGACTTGGTGGAGAAGATCATTGATATGTTGCGCCAGAATGCTGAAGCTGCGGCCGTGGATTCTCACGAACGACCAGTGCCTCCATACTTAGCAATACCGCACGTACGCGATGCATTGATACCACTTCATCTGCGACGTGTCAAACAACACATTTGGGATCAGGCAGTGAAATTTCTGTCAGCACACGAGTCCCGTGTGAGGCTTGAATACCGGCAGATTTCTGGGGAAGGTCAGATTTAAAACTAGTTATTCTTCCACCAGCTTTTAAAAATTGGTTAGATATAGTGGTAGATCTGCGGTCTGTGTAGTGAAAATGTGAAAACTAGCACTAATGTCCGGTCCTGACTCTAAATGGCACACAAGGCAGGGTCCTGACCCTAACCAACCCATGATCTACCTCTATCAATTTTGTACCCATTAATGGTAGCTTGCTGATCTGCCACTATAATTATTATTTTTAATTTGCTTGTTTATTTAGCAATTTCATATGCAGCATGGAGCACATAGATAATGTAACAAATCCAATTTTTGGCACTTAATAATTGTCATTTCACTGATGATTTCAGCATAGTAGTAGTGAATGTGTTAATTGTTTTAGCTGTGTTGTCATTCTTTTTGTTGTTTTTGTGTATTATATGTATACTAGTCTATACACAATATCCTTTCTAGCAGCCTGCCATTAATATTTTGTGTTGTTTTGTTACATTATTGTTTCTTTTGTGAATAAAGTGTGTTCTGATCATTGGTTGTTTTCAGAGTTTGCAGTGTGGCGCTGGATTCAGCCAGCTGTTGATGGTGCTAAGGTTTGGCAGGGTCAGGCATTTGGTGAAAATACGACTGCTTTGAGGTCTCGTCATCGATCTTCAGTTCCTCAGAACCCACTGACAACATGCTTGAAGATACGCAATATGTTTGATGCAGCTGTTGAGACTGGTGGTGAATGGCAGCAAACAGTACAGGATGCTGTACTGGAAAAATGTAGCCCTGCAACAGTTGTTCACATAGCAGTTGACTCATCGTCAACAGAAGGCTGTGTTTATGTCAGGTGACTGACTTTTCATATTTTATGTCTATGTCACAACTTAGCCAAGAGTTATGTCCTATTTATTATCCAACAAATGCAATGCCAGTGTGCATTTTGTCAGATAAAGTCTGGGGACATATATCTATGGGACGGTGTCACCGATTGACGTGAAATTTTGCACAATGGTAGAGCTATCATCCAGACAGGTCTTCTCCCCTTTTGGTGGCAATATTTTTTGGGGTCACCAAATGTGGGGTCAAATGGGGCTTTGGATGGACAATTTTTGGCCTCTCAGACAGCAATTTTTGCCATTTGTACTGTACTTGGGGATGATGAGCTGCAGAGCCAATCAGCTGTAGACGCCCATATCTTTCCAATGCTTGTCCAGACGGTTTTTGAACATATTAACTGATGTTGCTTCGACGACATCTTGAGGTAGTCTGTT
>Ga0209149_1001067_pt1 | contig 13144 bp, 8 predicted proteins | sample WorMetTyACAVOLI2_FD_187423 | JGI IMG/M metagenome (GOLD analysis project Ga0209149, IMG submission 187423) | Marine gutless worms symbiont microbial communities from Max Planck institute for Marine Microbiology, Germany - Olavius algarvensis... ... | reverse complement strand
CCCACTCGCCTAGGTTAAACGGTTCAACTGGTTAAGTGCTCTAGATTAAGCTCATCTAGAAATGATCGAGCTTTTATGAGCACTATAATCTCCTTGACCTTTGACCTTTTAGTGAGAAAACGGAATAAAAGATAGTTGTGTTTCTTGAGCAACGAAACAAAAAAAATTATCAACGAAACAGAGCGAATGTTCCGGATATATTGTAAAACAAGAAGGGGCAAAGATTTCGATAAGTACCGGAAAATACGAAACCGAGATAACGCTGCCATTAGAAAGAAGTCAGAAGAAGAGGAACGCAAATGCCAAGTTTTCAAGACTAAAAAGAAAACGTTCTATGGATGTGATAAATCCAAACAAAAAAATTACCAGTAAAAACCTACGTGTACGTTCTGTGAATGGAACTATATCCAAAACTGAAGTAGAAACTGCGGAGGAATTAAGCAAGTTCTTCAAATTAATATACATTCAAGAGGACGATTGTCAAATACCTGATTTCCATCCGACTGGCTTACTGAAACCACCCGACCAGGACAAAATGTTATTAACGAAGAAGACTTTTACAAACAGTTGTGTACTCTGGATGAAAACAAAAGCCCGGGTCCAGATAACATTACATTCACCCTGCCGTATTGAAGAATATGGCTGGAGTGTGGACTTACCCGTTAACAACATTGTTTCACAAATCACTGCAAACTGGAAATTTACCGAACGACTGACTGCTGGCAAACGTTAGGGGCCTACGCCGATTTTCAAAAAAGAAAGTAGATCCGATGTAAGTAATTAGAAACCAGTTGGTCTCACCTCTGTACCATGCAAAATCCTTCAGCGCATTATTAGAAACAGTTTAGTTGAACATATAGAGGTCAACAACTTGTTTTCAGAACATCAGCACCCTTTTTCCACGAATAGATCATGCTTAACAAACTTACTTGAAACCATCGAAGAATCGACTGAAGCTGTAGAAAACGGCTACGGTTTGGACATACCGTTTTGACTATCAGAAGGCGTTTGATACTGTACCTCATGAAAAAACTGCGTTGGTATGGAATACATACTCTCGATGAGAGCACTTGTTCAAGGAAGTTGCTTAACTTGGAACACTGTTATGAGTGGAGTACCCCAAGGATCAGTCCTAGGACCTCTGTTATTTTTACTATATGTTAACGATATCCCAAGTCTTATTCGTTGCAAAGATAAACTGTTCGCTGATGATATTAAACTCTGGCAACCAATCAAGAATTATGATGATAATATGCAACTACAAAATGAGTAAAAAAAGTTAAGGTGGAAAGGAATTGTTGAAAATGTAGATTTTGAGCCTCGAGTGAACGAGTGAAGGAGTGATGGATGCTGAGAGTGGCGATGATGACAAGGATTGGTTGACAAGAGGCGAATCGAGACAGGATTGATTAGGCTGACGAAATGAATCTGGAAGTTGATTCAAAACACGAGGTGATGCATATCTAAATGAGCGATCTGTGATTTTTACTGAGGAGATGGTTGGTGGGCGAGAGAGGGTAACAACAGATGAGGAGCGGGTACTGCGAAGAAGTTGAACTTGAAGGGAGATCAGGTTGTGAAGATAGCTAAGTTGACTGGTTGTGAGAACTTTGTAGGTAAGAGAAAGAACTTTATATTCAATGCGTTCGTTGACCTTAAGCAAATGGAGAGATTTGAGAATGGGAGTGATATGTGTGGATTTAGGAGCCTTGACAACAGCGCGAGCAAGAGAGTTTTGGATTTGTTGAAGCCGGTTAAGTTGACAGTTTGGAAGGTTGTGATAGACAGAATTGCAGCAGTCAAGTTTAGAATGGACAATGGAGGTTGCAATGATGCTGGCTGTTTTGAAGTCAAAATATGAGCGGATACAGCGAAGTTCACGGATGTGATAGTAGCAAGATTTAGAAAGTGCAGTGATTTGGTCCGAGAAGGTGAGGTGTTCGTCAAAGATAAAGCCAAGGTTACGACCGGAGTGGGTTATAGTGAGAGATGAGTTCTGTTTTTTAGAGAGTTTTTGTTTAAGTCCAATAAGAAGAAACTCAGTTTTAGAAGAGTTGAGAGTGAAAAGATTGGCAGATTGTGTTGTAGAGCATTTTTAAGTGAATGATGTTAGAGTAAAATTTGATGGATGGAAGGAGAGGAAAAGTTGTGTGTCATCTGCGTAAAGGTGGTGATTTACAGAAAGAGATGAAACAAGAGTACTGAGCGGGGTTGTACATATGACAAAGAGTAGAGGGCCGAGAACAGAGCTTTGGGGGACATCACAGAGGGAAGTGTGTGGGGAGGAGAAATCGTTATTGCATTTGATACGAAAACAGCGAGAGGAGTGATAAGATCTGAACCAGTTTAGAGCAGTGCCATGAATGCCAAACCAAGAGGACAGACGAGTGAGTAAGATATTGCGGTCAATGGTATCGAAGGCGGCCGATAGATCGAGAAGGCAGAGACATGAAATCTTTCGTGAACCTATGGCGTTAGTAAGTTGATCATGTATGTTTAGCAGAGCAGTTTCAGTGGAGTGATGTTTACAATAAGCAGAATGGTGAGGATTAACCAGCTTGTTTGATGTAAGATGATCAGAGAGACGAGTCGCCCCCGTGCCAAATTTCACGTTTATCGGGGCTGAAATGTGGGAATACAGCCCCAAAGCCGTCAAAATTTCGAATTTTGCCCACAAATTTGCCCCTCAGGGGCTACTTGTTTGCACAATTTTTTTCAGAAATTTACAGCATTTGTACGAGTTTATAGGCAGCTTTTGAGTTTTTAATGTGATCGCTTTTGGGGGAAAACAAAGAAGTTATAAGCATTTTGCCGCGGTGGGGACATTTTCTCACAAATTTTCAATAGCTCCTAGCCCCTAAAAGTTAGGGAGTGCAAAAATGGCACAGATCTCCTCTATCACCGTGCCAAGTATGCTGGGGATCGTGGGTCGCGCGTCCCTGTAGACGAAAAAAAACGTGATGTTTTTTGTTTGTCTGTTTGTCTTTTTGTTTTTTGTCACGCTTTGGAATTACTAAATTTGTGAAAAAGAAAACGCTATTAAGCAGTGTAATTTTGAAAACAATTATGATGTGATTGCATATAGGAAGGATTGTAGTAGTGCACCTATGCTCAAGTTTTTCTATGGACCCCAGGATTTTCGCATGGGGGCAGATTTATACCAAAAATTGCCATTCTTGGCGATATTTGGGTCTGTAAGCCCACACTTTTTAAGCCACAACGGTAAAATTTGGTGCGAGGGTGCGGACCTTAGAGTCCCTTCCGAGTGCCAAATTTTATTAAAAAAAATATACCCCTTTGGAGAAAATTTATGCCAAAATAGCCATTTTTTCGAATTTGGGGCCCTAAGCCTACATTTTTAAAGCCACAACAGAAACTTTGGCGTGACGATGCAAACCTGGGACTCCCTCCCTCATGTCAAATCTGTAAAAATAACTTAAGTGTATAACCCCGTTGGGCAAATCTGTACCAAAATTTACCAATTTTGGCGACTTCAGGGGCTATAAGCCCACATTTTTAAGCCAGCGCGGTAACATTTGGCGTGAGAGTACAGACCTTGGACTCCGTCCCCCGTGCCAAATTTTGTAAAAATCGCTTAAGGAGATTGGCCGCTTACGAATTTTGACGATTTTGTGGGCAGTAAGCCCACATTTCTCAGGCCACGATTGTGAAAATTTGGCGCGAGCGTGCAGACTTCGTGCCGCACGCCTAATCTTGTAAAATCGCTCAAAGGGATTCGTTCCTTACGGGGAAAATTTTTACAAAAAAATTGAAATTTTCGCGATTTTGTGTTACTTTAGCCCACATTTTCTATGTTAATATTTGGCTTAAGAGAACAGACCTAGAAAATATTAAGAATCCCTCAACGACACATTGCAAAACTTCATCAGAATCGCTCAAGCGATTGTACGGCCTGCCGGTATTGCATTGCTTGGGAGGTGATGCATATTGATTTCTTGTTTATTTTTTACCGCGCGACGCGTATGCATAGCGCGGGTTATGCTGTGGCAGGCAAGATGTATGTCCGTCCGTCTGTCCGTTTGTCTGTCACACGCCGGTATTGAGTCTAAACGGTTATACAAATCCTCAAAAGTTTTTTCATTATCGGGTAGCCCCACATTTCTAGTTTTCCCACACCAAACGGGATGGCAATATTCCGACGGGACCTTACCAACGGGGGCGTCGAATGCAAGGGGGTATCAAAAAATCACGATTTTCGACCAACATCTCCCTTTATCTCGCAAATGATGCAAGATAGAGCCATAGTTACTATGGAAGACGAATAGGAAACCACACCCAAACTTTTGAATGGTACCGGTTAGAATGATCTTGAGTGACCTTTAACGCAGATTTCAAGGTCATGATTATTCAACGTCACATAACTCAAAAACGGTAGTACCAGATAGTGCTATATTTACAATTGCGGACCAATAGAAAGTCGTATATTGTCTATCGAAAACGCCATTTTCAATGACGTTGAACAACCCCTAACTCAGTTTTCAAGGTCACACTATTTTTGACCCTGAATATCTCATAAACGGTTAAAGATACGGCCATAGTTACTATGGAAGGCGAATAGGAAACTGCACCCAAACTTTCGAATGGTACCTGTTTGAATGACCTTCAGTGGCCTTTAACCCATATTTCAAGGTCATGATATTCAACGTCACATAACTCCACAAAAACTTAGCTATCGCAAACAGATCGCATCGTCAGCTGCGCACACAATTCGTCGAAGGCATCACCTTGACCTTGAAATCTAGCTTAATGGTCACTCAAGGTCACTAGAAACGGAACCATTGGGTAGACCTTACACGACTCACTATTAGTCGAGTTACTTGACGTTGAATAATATCGTGACCTTGAAATCTGGGTTAGAGGTCACTCAAGGTCATTGAAACATTGAAACTGGTGCCATTCAAAAGCTTGGGTGCGGTTTCCTATTCGTCTTCTATAGTAACTATCGCGATATCTTGTATCGTTTGCGAGATATAGCGACTTATTGATAGAAAATCGCGAAATTTTTATAACCCACCTGTATTTAGCGCCCACGCAGGAGGTGACCGCGTCGGAATTTCGTGAATACGTTTGATGCTGCTAAAACTAGAATGATTGGGCCACCGTACGGTGAATAAACTGTGACATTATGTTAAACAGTTTTCATCTGATACAGGAGCGTTAAGGACAGACAGACGGATGGACAGACGGACGCACAGACGGACAGACAGATGGACAGAATTGCTATATCAATATCGCGCGTCAGTGTGCTTACGCGCGCGCGATAAAACGGTACCAGATAGAGTTATATTTACAATGGCCGACCAATAGAAAGTCGTATATGGTCTATCGAAATGCGTCATTTTCAATGACCTTGAACAACCCCTAACCCAGTTTTCAGTGTCACGTAATACTTTGACGCTGAATATCTCATAAACGGCTAAAGATACGGCCATAGTTACTGTGTAAGGGAATAGGAAACCCCATCCGAGCTATCGAGTGGTACCGGTTTGAATGATCTTGAGTGACCTCTAACACAGATTTCAAGGTCACGATATTATTTAACGTGAAATAACTCAAAAACTGTACAGGATAGAGCTATAATTACAATAGCGGAACAATAGAAAGTCGTATGTGGTCTATCGAACGGCGCCATTTTCAATGACCTTGAACAACCCCTAACCCAGTTTTTATGGTTACGCTATTCTTTGATGCTGAATATCTCATAAACGGTTAAAGATACGGCCATAGTTACTACACCCAAGCTTTCGAATGGTGCCTGTTTGAATAACCTTCAGTGACCTTTTCAAGGTCATGATTATTCAGATGGACAGAATTGCTATATCAATACTAGTTTGAATGACTTTGAGTGACCTTTAACCCACATTTCAAGGTCACGACATTACTCAACGTCAAATAATTCAAAAACGGTACAAGATAGAGCTATATTTACAATGGCGGTCCAATAGAAAGTCCCATATGGTCTATCGAATGGCGCCATTTTCAATGACCTTGAACAACGCCTGACCTAGTTTCCTAGGTCACGCTATTCTTTGACGCTGAATACATCATCAGCGGTTAAAGACACGGCCATAGTTACTATGGCAGGCGAATAGGAAACCAAGCTTTCGAATGGTACCAGTTTGAATGACCTTTTGCGACATTTTTCAAGGTCACGATTATTGAACGTCAAATAACTTGAAAATTGTACAACACAGAGCTATACTTACAATGGCCGACCAATAGAAAGTCGTATTATCATCTATCGACCGGCGCCGTTTTCAATTACCTTGAACGTCCCCTATTCCCAGTTTGAAGATCACGCCATTCTTTGACGCTGAATATCTAAGAAACGGTACGAGATACAGACATAGTTGCAATGAAATACTAGTAGAGACTTACTCAACATTGTCATTTCGAATGATCTTGAGTGACCTTGAATGACTTAGCAGAATATTCATGACACGAAGCGTCGCGCGGTCTCTCTGCGACAGCTGAGCTTCTTGTTGAGATTACAAGCTGGCCGCTCTAGTTTACAAAACGTCTTCATGGCCTGACACCGTCATACCTCGCTGACGAACTTCGTCATCCAGCAGAGTCGGAGTTTCGAAGGCGTCTGCGTTTCGCTTCGTCTCACGAACTGTCTGTTCCCCGTACCCGACTCTCAACCTACGGCGACCATACGTTTCCAGTCGCCGCTGTACGGATGTGAAACAGTCATCCGCAGCAAATCACATCTCCTCCGTCATCTCACGTCTTCTGGTGTCACTTTAAGACATACTTTTTCGAACTCTAGTTGTTACCCGTAATTACTGTTGTCGTGCCCGCGAAGTGACATTGTCATTTATGGACACGTTAATCGCTCTTACTTACTTACTAACTTGTGTAAATGCGGGCATGGGTATTTCGCGAAATGAGTAAATGCGAACGCTTATTGTTCGAGACGCTTTGCGCGATAGCGCCATATTACAAAGCCATGGAATATAATGAAGTGACTTTATCTAGATTTTATTTTTTTGGATCGTGCGGTAGACAATTTGTTAGCATTTAATCGCACGTTAATAGCGCATCGGGTCGTATCATATCGTATCTGTAGGGCATATGCCGTTTTTTTGTAAATCCAGACATTTTATCGATTTATAGTGACTTTCTGTCGTATACAGCTTGGAAGAGAGTACTACTAGTCGTTACTGTCTGTCTGTAGACTGCACACTTACGTTGACTGAGTTCGCAAACACCAGAGTTAGCTGTCCGGCTGCGGGGCAGCAGTGTCAAGTGATCATTGCATCAACTAGCCAGGACTGTCAGGCAGCGTGCATTGGCGAGTCGCGGTGTACCGGATACGACTGGAATCCTAGCCTTGCACAGGGTACAAGATGCATCCTGACAGGACCGTGGTCTTCTACGAGGGTGCAGGGAACCGCACAGGGTTTCACTCACAATGATTTGGCCAGAAAATGTCCAGGTAATATCACCCGTTCACAACATTTAAAATCAGACCTGCCAACTGACCCGCATTTGAATCTGAAACCCGCCTTACCCGCGCAGTCGCTGGAAACCCACTTTAAATGGCAGATTGCTAAATTAAATACCAAGTTAAATACAACAGTTATTTTGCCGCAAATCGTAATAAAAGTGACTGCTACACAACGTATTTGATCAGCAGCATGATAGAAAGGTGGTTAAACTGTTCATTATAACATAACCTTGGCTGCATATACACTGTGTCCCCAAAAAAATTTAAAAAAGTAGAACACCAAACTCATGGCGATAACTTTGTCAATTCTTAACGGAATTTGAAAGTTTTTTCACTGCTGAAAGCGAAATAAATTTCCAACAAAATCCATATAATACTTCCCACCACACCTTCAGTATGTTGTCGCACTACCATGCGAAAGTTAGAAGTTCCAGTTTTGGCATATCTGGAACAAAATGCCAACGAAAATGTAACATGCATTGATTTTTGAACACGCACCCAATTTTAATGCACTTAGCTTACTTACTTACTTATTGTTTCAATTACCGGTTCCTGTTAAATATTATTTGTAAATAGCAGACGATTTTATCTAAACAGGTGTTGTGGATATGGATGGGCGCAGGTTAACCAGTTAACCGAAAAATTCTCGGTTAACCGGGTAGTAAATTTACCAAACTCAAACCGAAAATGGCGGTCAAAATGGCGTTGTGACTAAAAAAATTAAAAATTCAGAAAATGAGTAGAATATTACAATCAATTTAGTCACTTATTGTCTAGTATTTGTAACAAAAGCATCGTTTATTTCATTCAATCATGGTTTGTGACACATTATCAAACTGTGAAGGTTGTCTTATACGCCCCTCTAAGGCTAAGCGTACCTTACAGTGAGTTGACGACAGCCTCGGTGAAGCTACAGTAACTGTTTTCAGTTAAACGGCTAGCAGATTGACAGAAACACCCATTCCTGGTTGTGAACAGTTACTGAAGCAGCGTTTTCTGCATGTTTGGCATGACATTAACCAGACCATTATTGTCAATTAGCATTTTAAGTGGCATGGACGGCTTCGCGCATATGTGCGGGCAAAAGGCGGACACTTCGAGCAACTACTGTGACAATACTCTGCCATATGACAAGAGACGTTTCATTTTTTGTCAAACATGACACGATTTTTAGATTGTTTTTCCGAAATTACCACGAATTCGAACTTATAACTTTCGCGGGGTAGTGCGGCAACATATTGAAGGTATGGTGGGAATGTTATATAGATTTTGTTGGAAATTTTATTTCTCTTTCCAGCAATGTCGTTGCGACATATGGCGCTATAGAAATGTGTTTTGATTGATTGATTGATAAAAGAATTTTAGAAATCAATAATAACTGACAAAGTTTGCCATGAGTTTGGTGTACTACTTTTTTGGGACACAGTGTACTTCTACAACAGTCTCAGATTCAGAGTCGGATCCTGACCCCCATTGTCACCTACGTAAATCACAGTATAGCATGGTAGTGCTAACTGTTGTAAGGGTCATAATCGCTATGTATAAGAAATAGGGAAATTGGGGGTAACCCCTGAACCGATTGAGCTGAAATTGTGCATGAGTGATTACGTCGCCAGTAGGACCCCACATGCACAACGGGGTAATAAGAAATGTAACCCTCACGGCGTAGAGATTCCGTTTTTTTGTGATTTCTTTACCGCGCGTACAGACTAGGGTCTATAGACTCAGTGCCGACAATTTCAGGAAGACGCTAAAGACTCATCTGTTTCGGAATGCACTTGAACACTTAGCGCATTAGAGGCGTTGCGTAATGCGCTATATAAATTTAAGACTTACTTACTTACTTACTTATTGAGCATATCCGCAATTTTTTCACCAAACGACGTAGATCGTCGGCGGTCATTGCATCCTAGGGAGGTTCCCCACCAATATCTTAGCCCATCCCCCAAATCCCCAAAAAACCATTTTGGGGACCTTTCAATGCAAAAGCTATTATATTTTTTTTTCATTTCTCTCTTTTTATATCTGCTTTTTGTGTATTGTATACTGTCATTATGACGAATAAACTTTATTATAGAGAGAGCGCTTCGTTAGTCCCGCGTTAGAGCTACATGTAGTACGAAGCTGAAAATTTACAGATATACATATATATATATATATATATATATATATATATATATATATATATATATAGGCACGTATTTGTGCGTATGTCAAATTTTTCCGCTAGGGATCTCCAGAGGGCGCAGGGCTCCTAATGTAAATTTGGGACCCCCTAATACCTCGGAAAGTACTAAAGCTAGAAAGTTGAAATTAAAAACACAATTAGATATGACAAAGTAAAGTCAGGTTTGAGTGCAAAAATTTTTCCGCTAAGGGCGTCTAGGGGGCGCAGGGACCCCTGATGTAAATTTTGGACCCATGATACCTCAGCAAGTACTAGCTAGAGAGCTGAAACTAAAAACACAATTGGATAATAGGTAATAGGTAAAGTTGGCTTGGGTACAAAACGTTTTCCGCCAGGGGCGCGCAGGGGGCGCAAGGCCCCATAATGTACATTTGGGACCTCATAAAATCTCGGAAAGTATTCGACCTAGAAAGTTTAAATTAAAATGCAATTATATATGGTAAAGTACTTGGTTCGAGTACAAACATTTTTCCGCTAGGGGGCGTCCAGGGAGCAGGGCCTCATAGTGTAAATTTGGGACCCCCTAATATCTCGGAAAGTACTCGAGCTAGAAAGTTGAAATTAAAAACAGAATTAGACATTGAGTACTCGTTTCCGATATAAAATGTTTTCCGCAGGGACGCCCAAGTGGTGCAGGACCGCTGATGTGAATTTGTGACCTCCTATTATCTCGGAAGCTATTACAGCTAAAATGTTGAAATTAAAAATACAATTAGATGTGGTCAAGTACTTGCTTAGGGTATATTTTTCCGTTAGGGGGCGTTTAGGGGTGCAGGACCCTCTAATGTAATTTTAGGACTGCCCGCTGTTATCTCGATACTATCAGCGGTGGGAAGTTGAACTTTAAAACGGAGATAGGTATTGTCAAGTACTCAAGTGTCGTATATAAAAATTTGTCCCTACAAATATTACATTCAAATATGAATGTAAAAAACTTCCATAGAAGTTTGACAATTTTTGTAAGGGTAGAGATGACACATCTAAAACGGCAAAAAATTACTTTGTTAAGATAGAAGTATCACAAACACGACCTTGCAATATGCAGCGCTTGACATTTCGGCACAGGGCTCATATGTAAGGTCGTATTTATGCTTCTTCTATCTTAACAAAGTAATTTTTGCCGTTTTAGATGTGTCATGTCTACCCTTATAAAAATGTCAAACTTCTATGGAAGTTTTTATCGCGCGTCAGCACACTGACGCGCAATATTGATATAGCAATTCTGTCCGTCCGTCTGTCCGTGACGTTCCGGGATTAGATGAAAACGGCTTAACATATTGTCATAGTTTTTAAAGCATACGTAGCCCAATCATTCTAGTTTTATCAGCATCAAACATCTTCACGAAATTCCGACAGGGTCACCTCCTGTGGGGGCGATAAATACAGGTGGGGTATAACAATTTTGCGATTTTCTACCAATAAGCCGCTATATCTCGCAGACGATACAAGATAGCGCCATAGTTACTATGGAAGGTGAATAGGAACTCGTATGCGATCTATCAAATGGTGCCATTTCCAATGATCTTGAACGAACCCTAACCTTGTTTTCAAGGTCACACCACTCTCTGACGCTAAATATCTCACAAACGGCTACAGATACGGCCACTATAGAAGGCGAATAGGAAACTACACCCAAGCTTTCGAGTGGCAATTTCAATGATCTTGAGTGACCCTAAGCCAGATTTCAAGGTCACGGTATTATTCAACATCAAATAACTCGCAAATGGTACCAGATAGATCAATAGTTACAATGGCGGACTAATAGAAAGTCATACATGGTCTATCGAACCGCGCCATTTTCAATGACCTCGAACGATCCCAAATCCAGATTTCAAGGTCAGGCCATTCTTTAACGCTGAATATTTCCGAAATGGCTAAAGATATGGCCATAGTTACTATAGAAAGCGAATACGAAAGCGTACCCAAGCTTTTAAATGTTACCACTTTTAATGACCTTCAGTGACCTCTAACCCACATTTCAAGGTCACGATAATATTCAACGTCAAATAACTCGACTAATAGTAAGTTGTGTAGTGATCTATCCAATGGTTCCCTTTCCAGTGACATTTAATGACCCCTAACCTAGATTTCAAGGTTACGGTGTAATATTTAGGCCTATAGATGCCCTCAACGTATTGAACGCGCGATCTGTTTGCGATGGCTAAGTTCTTGTTTTACATTAATTTGTATAAATATTTACCCATTTTGCAAGGCCATCAACCCAGCGCCATATGCTCAGTTTTGGCATTCGTTGCACCAAAATGCGTTTGGCGGCCGGGCTCTGCCCGAACCCGATAGGGGAGCTTACAGCGTCCCCCAGATTCCCTAGCAGGATTTGGGGGATGGGGCAAGGGGAGGATACGCAGGCGATGGATATAGGAGAAAGGGGTAACGTAAAGAGCAGGAGGGGAGGAAAAAGTTGCGGCGAAAAGAGGGGTAGGGGAAGGGATAGGGAAAGGGGGCGGTATGACGTGCTTGACAATTCACCAATGTTGGCAGGTCTGGCATTTGCTAATTATTTTTTTTATACAGCGAGGCCTTATTCAGTCCTCAGTTGATTATGTTGAAAAGTTTTTACATTACAAATCGCTGCATCGACCCGCACAGCCTACCAGATAGCGTGTTAAAGCATTATTCATAGTGTAACAGGATCGACTCTGTTAATACCGCTGAACAAGGTGCACAATGTTGGCTGAGAAGCACTTGGTCTGGTGCAAGGAACAACGGAGGCGCGCCGGGCCTCAGTCACTATCTCGATCAGTAGGCCTATGACTTCGATAGAAACTGTCAAGGTCAATGTAATAATGATGGTAGAAATTAACAATGTTAACTGTAGTTTCGCCAAACATCTAGGCGGATTTCGCAATTGAGAAGAACACCATTCGTTCTAGTTGCGCATCGTCACAGCACAATGCAGAGCGCGACTTGGCTACAGCGCGGTTCGACTACACACACATGTTCGTTTATTAAAAGTTGTTAGACGCAACCCAACGTAAAATAGTAGATAAAATACAGAGTTTGTGTAACAAAAATTAATACAAAAGTAAATGTTAATAACAATGCTTGTATAACATTCTGATAAGAAAGTCTCGTTCAGACAGCTCACTGGACTTAGTTATCAGTGACTTGTTATGTGAACGTTCCCTCAGAGTCAGATTGTAGTGAGTGTCAGGCCTGTCAGGCAAGTAGCGTTGCAGTACGTGTTGCGAGTTAGTGTTTATTCGTTAAAACAGCCATCCTCCTCCACTGGCCTGTGTCATGTAGGCCTGAGTAGCCACACACACACACACACACACACATATTTATTTACCAATAAGTAACTAATACAATGAGACACAATTAAGAATGGTGGGCTGCCAGAAGAGCTAACCGCTCAATAAAACTGGCCGCCCTAAAGAAAGAAGAACATACAAACAAGGTAAGAAGCAATAGCATGGAAAATGCCATAGTGCAACAGTGCAGAGGAACGGGTTGGGGCTAGA
>Ga0209149_1001066_pt1 | contig 13150 bp, 7 predicted proteins | sample WorMetTyACAVOLI2_FD_187423 | JGI IMG/M metagenome (GOLD analysis project Ga0209149, IMG submission 187423) | Marine gutless worms symbiont microbial communities from Max Planck institute for Marine Microbiology, Germany - Olavius algarvensis... ... | reverse complement strand
CTAGGCCTATAGTTACTATGGAACACTAATAGGAAACCCTACCCCAGGAATTCAATGGTACAACTTTCGACCCCCTGGGGTGACCCGTAACCGGGGAATGGGCCCCCCGTGAGGCGCTTTTTGTCAAATTACTTTGACCTCTTGTTCAGAGTAGGTTAGTGTATCAATTTACGTCACTGTTACCGGACGTAGTGTTTTTTTCAGAATTGATTTATACAGGGTGCCACAAAACAGATGAGATTTGAGGCAATGCCAGAATGTTGTGAACATTGTATGACTAGTTGTTATATATGTTGCTGTGCACAGTTGGTTGATGCAACACCAATTATCGTCGTTCTTTGAATCATTCAACAAAGTTGATCTCATCTTTATGAAGCAGCTGAACTTATTCAAGCTTGCCGTAAGTGTGAATATCCATGGAACTATTTTGTCAGTGCATTTGTCAATATTACTGTCGCGGGAGCAGATCGGTCAAGGATCGCTCCAGAAAATCAGGAGCGATCTGAGCGCTCCTTAACTAAACTTGCCCTTAGAGTCCTAGGTGTAACTTGGCCGAAATGTTTGATGTGGCATGAAAATATCATGGAATATCAAGGCACTGAGACTGAGACGTAGTGTGAGACGGCAGCATTGTATCAAATTAGTCTTGGGCAATTTATACAAGCCAGTGATTAAAATAATAATAATAATAATATAAAAATCAATATATTTTGGTAGAAGAAATTAATGACGTAATAATTACATTTGGTGGGTGTTGTGGTTGCCTCAATGCAGTTATTGGGAAGAGTAATCATAAGTGGATTTATATAGTGCCTTTACTGTAGGCTTGCACTCATGTGTGGATCACACAGCTTTGCCTGCAAATCACACCATACCTGCCTCTATATTATAAGCATTCATCAGATGGCGCCACCACTGATTGAGGTGGCAGACATCTAATTGCAGCCTACTACTCATTTATCGACCCCAAAAGGATGAAAGGCTGACGTGGTTGGCTGACATATAGGACATAGCAGACAGTAAGTGGTCACCCGTCAGCTGCAGGTCGAGCACAGGACAGGGAAGTTCACTGGTCAAACACCAGCGTTCTACCACTGACAGTGGCATGCAACCAAAGTACGTGCCCCATGCTCTGCAAAACTTAGTTGTCTGAAATTTTCTTTCAGATTATGTTTATGAATTACGCAAGAATCAGAAGGCGTCCTTTTTTCTGAACACATTTTATAATGATTTAGCGTCTTGCAAGGTGGATGTTGTTATTTTTGCTTTATGCACTGGGGTCATTGCACTTTTTGGATTAGTCTTTCGCTGAGCGAAATCGCTGAGCATACTCACAGGCCTCAAGGAGTAAATTATCACGGATATTTACATGTCCTCAAATTTTTATTGTTATTATATTTAAACAGAAAGGCGTGATGCAGACGAATAGATAAATAAATATAACTTGCTTGCAGACGTCTAACTGCAACATTTTCGCGAAAATGTCGCAGTTAGACGTTTGCATACCTACTCGCCTGACCCCGTACTGCTTACTGATTATGTCACTACAGGAAACGGGCGGGAAAATGGCGTCTACCGCCGCTATTTGATCGCGAACTTTAACTTCAACTTGACAGTAATACGTTGCAAAAGTTAGATATTCTTTTGCACAAGCAGGCAATATTTCGCGGAAAATAAACGTGTTAATAGCGTCCCGTCTTTTGAAGTGTCCTCCATTTTTACGCCCGTGAAAATTGGGGACATTTTCCTAGTGGAAAATCCCAATCAGTATGCAGTCTAGAAAATTTAATATTCTGTTGTCTATGATAATAGTAATAATAAATATTTTGAGGGCATGTAAAAATACCCAAGATAATTACTAATCCAAAAAGTGAAATGACACACTGTAAAATATTTTCCTACATCCATGAACTCCGCTTGTTGTGTCACTGAAGGATTTTGAAAGACTTGGTTTATCCGAGGACGATCTCGCAAAAGTATGGCTTGCATTTTCAAGACTTCAGCGGCATGTTGATGATGCAGATCAGACGACCTTAAACGGCGACGACGTGCCTTGAATGGCAGCGTACGGGGTGATCCAAAAAGTGAAGCCACTGATTGCTCGCATATTGATTGATTTATGTGATATTTTGCACCTGTCAGAACTCTAGTGGTGTAGTCCTCGAGGCCCGACCTTGGTTTCGAGGCCAAATTTTTATGGCCTTGGTGTCGGGACCTCTGGCTGTGGCCTTAAAGGACGAGGCCTTGGCCTTGAAAGCTGCACCGACAATTACACAAGCTGGAAAAGCGAGATAATAAATTGACGATAGTTGTAGTAATAGATCAATAATAACTGCTGAACCGTTTTCGCACGGAACAGGGACGTTTACGGTCGAAACAATGTGAAAAACCATATACACGGAATTAGCCATGTCTGCCATTTGAGATAACATAAGACATTTGCGTTTCTTTCGTCGACATATACCCCATTTTCCACCAAACAAACCAACATCAGTGATCTTACTGAAGCAACAATAAATAAGAGCCCAGTTTTACTTATTTTTACTTAACAAACATTTCATTGTAAAGGTGCGAGCAGTCAAAACGTGTACTCCCTTTTTGGGCACCCTGTAGCTGACAGTGAACAGAAGTCAGTGACTTACATATCGACGTTGTGTTTCGAGCTGTTTACAGCATGATAAAGTGTTGCAGTTTTAAAGTTCGTACTGTTAAGTTTAGTGTTGTTTTTCTTTGCCGAGGTAACATTGCTGGCCTTGATACCTACGGACTAATTGGCCCAGGGTGTGACAAGGGCGCCACACAGTGGCAGATATTTGAACTATATACAATTGCAGGCCACCCGCTGTGCTTTTCCGATCTTCTGCAGCAAGACGAACCACAGAATGTTTGGGATACACAGCCCTGTTGTACCTTAGTGCTAAAAAACATCAGGAATCTGGCTTCCTTACATGTTCTGCCAGTCCCAAATTCTGATTACCACCATCACCATAGCATTGACTGTTTTCCAACTTTTTTTGTAATTTGTCCTGCATTACTCTGACATTATTCTTCTACTTTCAAGCTTTTTCCAGTCGTACTACTATAGTAGTTGGAGGTTAGGTAGCAGTAAGGTTTGGAGTCAGACGTATCATGCCGTGGGCCAGTTTTTATGCTCCATTCGTTATAAATGCAACAGTGTACAATATCATTTGCTATGCTTAGCATATAATTATTAGTTAGTTGTTTTGTTTAATTTGGTAATTTGTGATGCCAATTTGACTGATGTGAGTGATATCTGCATTTGCAGTCACTGCAACTTTGACTGAGACTATTCTCAGGGTGGCCACTCTCCATTTCTATCAGCTTCCCCTTGGCTTGGCTACAGGCCTGAAGTATGACAGCTATATTCTTGAGTCTTGAGTGAATATTGATACATTTATTAACATTTTCTGCATTCCGTTTAAAGTCCCGTTCAGTCGTTGTTCCTGACTTCACTGAATCAAAACATTACGTCACTTGTAGTACTCTGGTTAATGTTGTGTCCATCGCACTACTCACGAAAAGCACACCACGGGCAAGAAAACATCTAACCTTTTTCCATTTTTCCTGACCACTTTAAATCCCCTTATTTTTCCAGGTGGGTGGCCACCCTGTAATGTGTATTCTACCGTGCATATTGTTTTTTTTATTATTTCAGATCGTAGTGTGATGTTTGATGTTTTCGTAGTTTGAATTGTCCGACTTATTCTGGCGGTTATTTCAGTTCTCGGGGTTTCTTAATTAATACCACAAAAAGTTTTAATCTTCTATGAGAAACAAATGGTGTGAGGCACAGTACACCTTCATGCCCCACTGCAGGGTGCTGCCACCTAGCAGAGGTAATAGCATGGTCCCAGAGACATTGCCCATCAAATGTGAGAATTTTGTGATGATACTGCTTTCCCATACTGTTGCATGGTAACAGAGTTACATAGTAATAAAGACCCATTACAAAGTTGTGATCTGGACATTTCCCCCAGGGACATATTCCCCCCTTTACATGGTGTAAGACATTTCCCACGTTCCACCAACGCCTGCCAAATTGATTGCGGTACATCAGTTAGGGTCAGGAATACAGGTTAGTGCCACTTTTCGAAAAGTTACCCACCCGGTGGGTCAGTTAGGGTCAGGACCCCACGTCGTGGGTCGGTTAGGGTCGGAAATATGGGTTAGTGCCAGTTTTCAAATTTTCACTTCTAACAGCGGAAGAATGTGCTAGGTGGGCAGGAAAATTGTCCGGGTGGGGGAATATGTCCTACACGCATGACTAAAAACAGATACTATACTATTTGTGTTGCAAATAAAATACACAACTGTCCGATTTACTGCTTGAACCACCTGCTTGGTAGTCATTTTGTTGATGGCATTTTCAGGTGTTCTCAAAAACCAGATGAACATTGATTTTTTATTAGCTCCGCTGCTTATATGTGACTGATGTCTGGATGTTTTCAAACTGTTTTCAAATCGCTACTCTACTCCTCCTACAGTTTTTCTCCCGATTCTCGCGACACTTGGCACGTGTTCTATGTCCCAATATGCACAAAACTGTAGAACAGATTTTTGAAGTTTTGCTCTTAAAATTTTTGAGGAATTTCTTAAATTTTATGTCTGCAGCGGAGCTATCTAGCCAGACAGGCCTCCTCTAGTTACAAATTACTGAGAGTTTAACGCGAATGAGCACAGACATTAGAAAGTGTATATTTTACAATAATTACTGAAGATGTTTTGGTGTGTGCAATGTGCAGTGCTAATTTCTTACCAATAGTTGATTGTTATCGTTGAAGCATAATAACTAATTTGGTTTATTGACAGACGTAATCTACAGTATAATTACAAGTGTGGCGCTTTCGTGGGTGCCACGAGTAAGCCCCCACCACTAGCACGGGGGGAGTTTTTCACGAGGCAGTAAATATCTGGGACACCCACGATGGTGGCCGCAACATTACAGGAAAGTTAGACAGATGGACATTGGGCAAAGACTAGGGATGTGTGGATGTTTTTAAAGACCGAACCGTCCAAAAATTTAATATCCGTTCAGAAGGTTTTCCTATATAAACTGCATGCAATCCACCATTCAAATAAAAGTGAATAGAAGTAGCTTTATTTGCATTAAATGTGCAGAAAAAAAACGTTTTAAAACACAAACGAAACAGAGTTTAGCGCATAGATTTTAGAACACAATTACATTATTTGTTGTTGTTGTTGTGAGTGACGTCAAAGTCGTGTCATCCACTGTCGCTGTAAATTACTCAGCTATTACATCAGTAGTAAATAACTATCCGGACCGAACCGCTTTTTTAGCCGAACCGAACCAGAGTCTTTTTCAAACAAGTATCTGGTAGCTCTGCTGTTGCAAAGAGGCCGCACGATGCTTTGTGTCTGTCATTAGCTTCACTACAATATGTCGACCGCAAGTTCTGCTTCAGATTTAACACTGCATACACTGTTCTGTTCTCGTGCATGCTGCAGGCTGCGATAAATATAGATTCACTCGTGTGTCGCCGTAGGTGCACGGCGGATTGTCGCAGTTGTTGTTAACAGGTCCAGCACGTCACGCGATCGATAACCAAGCCAGCTATTGCCGACGATCGCGATTTACCTTCTACACCTGCATTCGACGCACCCGTATAGGGGGGTCCCTATCGGCCTATTGCCATGGCGTTTGATATGGAAAAACTAGAATGGTTTAGCTACCGGATGTTGAAAAAATATAGCTCTATCTTGTACCGTTTTTCAGTTATTTGACATTGAATCGTATCGTGACCTTGAAATCTGGGTTAGAGGTCACTCAAGGTCATTCAAACTGGATGCGGTTTCCTATTCACCTTCCATAGTTACTACGGCCGAATCTTTTTTAACCGTTTATGAGATATTCAGCGTCAAAGTATAGCGTGACCTTGAAAAATGGGTCAGGGGTTGTTCAAGGTCATAGAAAATGGCGCCGTTCTATAGACCATATATGACTTTCTATTGGTCCGCCATTATGAATATAGCTCTATCTTGTACCGTTTTTGAGTTATTTGACGTTGAATAATACCATTGAAAGTTTGGGTGCGGTTTCCTATTCGCCTTCTATAGTAACTATGGCTCTATCTTGCATCATTTTAGAGATACAACGAGATACTGGTCAAAAATCGTGATTTTTTCATATGCCCCCCTTGTATTGGCCACGTTAGGGGGGTCCCCGTCGGACTATTGCCTTCCCGTTTAGTTTGGGAAAACTAGAATGATGGGTCTACCAGACATGTTTACTCGTTTTGACAGAATGTACGAACGTGACAGACAGGCACACAGACGGACACCGCATGACGGCAAAGGCCACGCTTGATGCAAGCATCGCGCGGCAAAAACCGAATCGAAACAGAACCGAAGTAAAAAAATCTATTCCACACATCCCTATTGCGCAAAGACCCTGCTTTTGCAGTGGGGTCTTAAAAAGCTGATGAATAACACATTTTATTCAACATTACAGAGAGTTCACTACCACTGTGCAGATGTTCTCTCAGCTATTGTGAACATGACAACACACAAAACTTAGATTCTTTCCTTGGCAAAAACTGCGAAATGTTAGTTCAGTTATGCTGTCACAGTAAAACGGTATGAACTGACACACACGTGACTGCTCCATGATTAAACACAAGTCTGCACTAAAGCTGATGAACGACGCGTTTCTATTTAAAATTACAAAGTGTTTAATATCAGTGTTCAACACAATCGTTCTCATTCATTGCTACTGTGAATATGATAACAAACAAAACTTAGACTTTTCCTTGGGTAAAAAATGCAAAACGTCAGTTACAATTAACTTGCAGTGAAACAGCACTGCACAGTAAAACGGTCTCATATGAAACACACCGGACTGCTCAGTGATTAGACACGAGTCTGCACTTCTGCTAGTCTTCAACGCTGTTGTCCTTTAAGTACAGACGTTCCGTTGCCACAACATGGAATCTAACCGTTCAACAAATACCCTCCGTCGGGCGAAACGTCCCCACTGTGTTTGTAGACTGGACCCCTAGCAAAAAATTTGGACTACATTCAGTAAACGGTAGTAGTTATTCATGACGTTAATCTGGTAAAATTTGACAAGCAACATTCTGAGGCACGGGATTTTGTTATGTTTACACTCGTAGCATTACGTTATTGTTATTATGTCTCTGCAGGCTACGTTTTCACCATGTTTGTCCTGCTACCCACAGGGTGACCAATCTGCAGACAATGTGAAATTCCCTGATGGTTCGTGGCACTCGGCATGTTAAGTGTTACTCACATCATGCCCGTACTAGTGTTACTGTCAGTGGTGGGGGTAGGAATGCAACAGTGCATGATCCGAAACCATATATTTAACATTTAACACAGAATAGACTCCTACTAAATACATGTATGGACACAAATATGCAGCTTACAGTAAACAGTTTTAGGCAACTTTTCCCAGACATATTTTCCCTGACTTTTAGTAAAATCCCTGACATTTCCCTCACAGCTGTCAAATTCCCCGACATTTCCAGGTTTTCCAGACAAGTGGTCACCCTGTATCCGTCCTGAAGTCCCATGCTGGCCATACATGAGCCGCCAGCGAGGCCACAGTGGCCGTGCGGGTGAGTCCACTGCCATGCCAACATGGACTCGCCCACAGATGCTACCATAGAGATCTTAAGCTCTCTAATTAACTTATAATGTGTGTGTACACCGAGAGACATTGGGATTCTCAAAAAAATGTATTAAATAAAGTGGAGATGTGACTCGACAAATCTGCGAGATTAAACTTTTACAAGTGCACGTTATACAATAACATATCTAAACTTCAGTATAAATTACACACCACAAGCAATAAATATCTGAAATAGCAAAATATCGCTGACTACAGTCTTCTCGACTCAGTGTCATAATAAAACTAAATAAAACTCTCGTGGCAGCACCGAATGCACCAGTCAAACCTCGACCTCTGCACTGTCATATCTCACACTAAAACAGAAAATAAGTCTATCACATGCTTCTGGTCTTGTTTGACCAACGAACTATAGACGTCCAACTGTCGTTGACTAAATCTGTATATAAATGATGCACACCACTTCTGTTGTGGCAAGACTATGCTTTTTGAATAGTAACTGCTAACCACATTACAATGTACTTAACCAGTGCCGGATTAACCCTGCGGGGGGCCCTCCTCTCCCCTTTCCTTCCCCTCCCTCCCCTTCGAAGTAGGCCCCCTTAAATACAGCTAGGGGGTCTGGAGGAGCGCTGTAAGCTCCCCCAGCAGGGTCTGGGGCAGAGCCCCAGCGGAAATCGAATTGGGTGCATTTTAGCCTTAAAATCTGACATCTGGTGGCACCAATTTTTCTAATTTTCCTGAGAATCAATTGACCACAGTATATGCATTTTTTATATTGCACAAGAAAAAACGTTTAGTTTGAGGATTTTCTCAGCCCATAGCGCCAAGTCTAACACACTGATGTTGTCAGAGAGATGGAATCTGTCAACAAAAATGACGTCATACCACAAACTGTAACAATAACGTAACGTAAAATTTAGCAGGTGCTCTATCTCGTGTACCCTATCTTGTGGCCCTGGATTCGGGGCCCCCTTTTATAAAAAATGCCCGGTGCTTTTTAAAACTGGTGCAATCTGGTAAAACAATCCAGTACGTCTTCATACTCGGATACTTCCATAATTATAAAACGTTATGTGATAGGAAAAATTTAACAGGTGGCCGCGGGCGGCCCTAACAATGGGGGGCCCTATGCCATGGCATAAATGGCACTATGGTTAATCCAGCCCGGTACTTAACCCTTTATGGGCACATTAAAACTCCAGAGCAATGGACCATCATACAGCAATACTGATTAGTATACTGGCCGTTGATGGGTGGGCTGTTACATTTGGTACAGCGAGGACGGGCCTGGACAGGCTGCAGCTCCACCCAGTCCCCTCCTCGCTGTACAAAATGTAACAGCCCACCCATCAACGGCCAGTGTACCAACTTCGTATTATTCGATGTGGCACTATTAAGTGCCTCTGCATTCTAAAGGGTTAGTCTCAACTTGCATTGCCACTGCATATGCCCACTAATTTCCAGTGCTCGATTTATCAAAAAGCACGGGGGGAGGGGAACCCAAGGCCGAGAGCGGGAGTAGGGTTCTTGCGCAGCACCCTCCCCACCAGCTATGGGGTCTCGGGAGCTCCGGCCGCCCACAGCTTTTGAAGCATTCTGTTGCTCAGGAAATATTATAAACGTATCGAATAATACCAGTATATTACCGAAATCGACCCCCAGGCCACTATTTTTGTCACCAGTGAGAGGGTCATTCTCAACCAGTGGGGGTTAAATTCCCAACCCACTTCCCCCAGCAAATCTAACACTGCTAATTATACATACCCAGAATTTTTTTCAATGGGGGTTTAGCGACAGAGCAGAAGAAGCAAGGCCAAAAGGGCCCACAGGCCACAACACAGTGCTGTTTAAGGTTTTTCTGCATTCTAGTTACTCCGGGGGACGAGTTTAATAAAGGGCGCTCTTGCAAGAGCGCTCTCGTCAACTCCAAGAGCGGTCTCAATCATTCTCTAACCCTTTTGCTCCAAGAGCGCTCTCGTAAAAAAATAAAATGGCTACCTTAAACGAACACACATCTGTTCTGGCAGCAATTTCGAGTGACATTTCTGATCACAGTGACACGGATTTTATTTATATATTGTCAGCGAACAAATGTCAACAACAAGTAAGAAAGAACAACAGAAAGAACACTTTAAAACAAACAAAACACTGAACAAATGTTTACAGAAAAATATCTTGGGTCATGTGACTTAAGCTGCTAGGATCCAAGTCTTTTAATTATCCCAAAAATGAGAGCGCTCTCGCGGGCACAAATTGTTTAGTTAAGGATCGATCCTGAAAATCAGCATCGATCCAAGAGTGCTCCTTAACTGTACTCGCCCCGAGTGGCATCTCTTGACATCTGAAAAGTCTATTTTGCTGGTCTTTGATCTGTCCAGTGGAGGTTTCACCCCACTGCCGGTACACCATTGATCAACAGGGCATAAGACATAACTGGACCCAGAGAAAACATCTTAGGAATGAAAACTGGTAAAGTCCTATACAACAGAGTTGGGCAATAGGCCTACACCATTTGTAAAACAATTCAATTAACCCGTTTTCAACCAATGTTTGAACCATTAGAACATACCAGTTGGCATTTTGCAAGCCAACTGTGTGGTAGAACAGACACACTAGTGACGAGATGACAGCCATGTTACTCTAAAAAGAAAGTCTAAACCTCTGAAACGCAAGCACTGTACTGTGCTGTGCTGTCATACATGTGTCATACACACAGAAAATAAGTCGATCACCACAGCTCTGGTCTTATTTGACCAACAAATTATACACATGAAACGCAACTGTCATTGGCTAAATTCGTATATACAACGTCACTTCTGTTGCAATAAGACCTTTTGTTCAGAACAAACTAAGCTCGCAGAAACTATGGATTACTCAAATTTTATATAATTTATAAATTATCTTGGCAGGTGTTGGAAGTCTGTTTGCTCGTCTGGAATTGCAAAAAATGAGATCTTAGAAAACCAGCAACTGTCAAATTTTGCTAAGTAAATACGTTTGCTTGAATAAAAAGTAGAGCCCGATTCACTGTGCAGAGGTAACTAAATTTATTAGAATCAATTTTTCTCGGCTCTATTACACAATGATACCCTTGAATGATAACACTATTACTTAACCTAACCGCAGTTGTGCAGTGTGCCCCACTAATCTGCTGTGTCCCCTTGCTTGAGTTTCTACAGATGATGGGCAATGGATTGTTAAGCAGATGATGCTGGACCCACAGAAATAAACTAACAATTCTGAATCCTGACATCATGAAATAGCCCGACTGGATGCAGGATGGATCAGAATGTGACGTCGAGGGGAGCCTGCTGCATTGCAGCAGGACAGCGTCGACGATGCGCTGTGAGATGATCGTTGCGGCTCAGAATCTTGCCGCAGCCGTCGCAGCGGTAGACGATGCCGAGATGCGACTTCTTGTGTCGCAGAAACGAGGAGTTGTTGTTGAACTGTTTGCCGCATCTCTGACACGTGTACAGTGTAACATGAGACACCTCGCCACTCTCCAAAGAACACCTTTTACTGCCCGCTGCCGCGTCAACGTCCCCTCCATATTCCTGCTTCACTGTCGGCATGCTTCGGACACTGGTCATCTTCTGCCGCGGTGCACGTTGCAAAACTTGTCCTCTGCCTCTACCTCTCCGTGGTCCAGATGCTGTGACTTTTTGTCCTGCATTAAATGCCGTTTGATGTCCATAATGTTCAGTCTCATAACCAGAATATGACCCATTGCCTGCAATATGTTGATTTGTAGTTTGGTTGGAGGTTATGCTGCTATGTGGAAAAGCATCACACTGTCCGATATTGTATTGTATCACTGATGTTTCCTGCTTAACAATTGCCTGGTATGGAACAGAAGCATTATACTGTTCGTCATAATTACCAACTTCATTTTTAAACACGCTGTCATCACTGACAGTGGTTTCATGTACGTCATAATCGGGATAACTGTCGTCAGCTTCTGTGTCGTGATACTGTTCTTCTGTCTCATACCGGTACGCCTTGGCATCAGTTGCACTGATCAACTCGCTAATGCTGACAATAATGGAATCCTCACCATCGTCGACTGTAATGCCAACCAATGCCTCAATGGACAGCTTTGTATGATGTGGCACTGTGTTCTGACAAAGAATGCGGATTGCATCGCGTAACATCTCTCTGATCTTGTCTTTATCGGCTGCTCTCCGGCTGGAGTGTGGTCCATCCATTTCTGTTCCCTGTAACATCACACGGTACGAAAATTAACGATTCATGCATACTTTATACTGCGGAATTTTAAATACCTGGCCGATACTAGCCTACACTATAAGCCGAGTAATTATTAATTATTATTAAGCAGATATTTCGATGATACAACTTCTCGATATGGGCGAACCAATGCTCAGCATTCAACTGTGAATCGGTACATTCACTGTTGGAACTAGGCCGATACGTGCAGAAAGGACAGAACTGAACTAAACTACAGTAGAAAACGTCTGCGCTTTTTAGGACGCCCCACCCTGAATAAGCAGCCGGGTTTGGTAATTTGCGAACTGCGAAATGGCGAACCGGTAAAATGCGAACTGAAAGTGCGAACTGTGGGTGCGAACCGCTGGTGTAATGCGAACTAGAAAATGCGAACTTTTGGCCAAAAGGAAGACGGTCGTGACTGATTTGAGACATACCGAGGCCACTGCTATACAGGGAGCGTCGAAAAACGTCCCCTGACGCAAACTGCAATTTAATTCTCAGAAAGAGCTTGTTGTTTCAATACCAAATTCTGCGTCGTAAATAATTTTTAAAGTAATCACTCATTTATGTTGCAAAATGTTATTTTTTCTGAGGAAATCTGGCTTTTCTTTTGGTATACGCTGTCAAGTAAATTTTCTGCATTGCTGGCTGGCCACAAAAATCACACTTTGTATTACAGATCTTGCCATTGACAGAATTTTATTTTTTTAAATGTGTAATACTAATGCAGAAAACCCGTGAGTATAATCCTAATTTATGTGAAATTGCAGGTTTCAGTGTGGCACGTTTTAGCCGCATTGTGTATAGCGTATATTTATCATTACGACTTTAGTGTAAATTTCACATCGCGCCATATCTGTTTGCAATCCACTATTTCGTGGCAGGTGGACCTCGTCTATAGGCTTTTGCAGCATCAGGGGTGTGTTGAAATACACTGTGTCCAAAATATGCGCCTACTTTGGCAAGCTGTAGCTTTGACAAGCATGGATCAATTTTGATAATTTTCGGTCAACATCATCAGCAGTCTTTCAAAAATAATATGCATATTTAACTATCCTTTTACCTTCACTGAAATAATGTGAAAGAATTATCAGCATTTAAAATCGGGACATTGACAAAAATCCGTAACTAGCTTTGTGCGAACCGCGCGAACCTGTGCGGTAATTTGCGAACCTGCTGTTACATGCGTGTGACGTCACGCCCAATCACAGTCCGAGTTCGCATTTTACCAGTTCGCCATTTCGCAGTTCGCAAATTATCAATCCCCATAAGCAGCAACAGCGCACACTG
>Ga0209149_1001065_pt1 | contig 13155 bp, 7 predicted proteins | sample WorMetTyACAVOLI2_FD_187423 | JGI IMG/M metagenome (GOLD analysis project Ga0209149, IMG submission 187423) | Marine gutless worms symbiont microbial communities from Max Planck institute for Marine Microbiology, Germany - Olavius algarvensis... ... | reverse complement strand
TTATACAGCATATAATTTTAGCCACTTTGCCATCTATCTACCAAAACTTATTAAAATTCGTGGAAATTTGACGAAGTTCTGACATAAACAAAAATGAACAGTTTTTTTGAGACACGGTGTATATAGCATATGTCTACAGCGTCCTTTGCTGCTTGTAAGTTTACAGCGATGCGATTTAATGTTGTTTATTTTAGGCAGTGAAAGTATTGCATTCATTATTTATATCCACACAGATAACAACTATAACTTCTGTCGCGCTCAGCTATGCCACAGCGCACCATAGGCATAGGCGGCGTGTCTCATTTTGACAAGACAGACGGACAGAACACACACAGACAGCTGTGTGTGTTCTGTCCGTCTGTCTTGTCTGTCACACGGTGGTATTGACTCAACAAAAACTTAGCTATCGCAAACAGATCACGCGTCAGCTGCGCACACAATACGTCGAGAGCATTCTATTGGCCTAAATATTACACTGTGACTTTAAAATCTAGGTTTAGGGTCACTCGAGGTCACTGGCAACGGAACCATTGGATAGACCATACACGACTTACTGTTAGTCAAGTTATATGACGTTGAATATTATCGTGACCTTGAAATGTGGGTTAGAGGTCACTCAAGATCATTGAAAATGGTACCATTTGAAAGCTTGGGTACGGTTTCCTATTCGCCTTTCATAGTAACTATGGCCGTATCTTTAGCCATTTCAGAGATATTCAGCGTGAAAGAATGGCCTGACTTTTAAATTTGGGTTTGGGGTCGTTCAAAGTCATTGAAAATGGCGCGGTTCGACAGACCATGTATGACTTAGTCCGCCATTGTAACTATAACTCTATCTTGTACCATTTGCGACTTACATGACGCTGAATAATATAGTGACCTTGAAATATGGCTTTGAGGTCACTCAAGCTCATCGAAACTGGTGCCATTCGAAAGCTTGGATGCGGTTTCCTATTCGCCTTCTCTAGTAACTATGACGTATCCGTAACCGTTTGTGAGATATTTAGTGTCTAAGAGTGGTGTGATCTTGAAAACAGTGTAAGGGTTCGTTCAAGATCATTGAACATGGCACCATTTGATAGATCGCATACAAGTTCCTATTCGCCTACCATAGTAACTATGGCGCTATCTTGTATCGTCTGCGAGATATAGTGACTTATTAGTAGAAAATCGCGAAATTTTTATACCTACCTGTATTTATTGCCCCCGAAGGGGGTGACTCCGTCGGAATTTCGTGAAGATGTTTGATGCTCGTAAAACTAGAATGATTGGGCTACCGTATGGTGAAACAAGAGGTCAAAGTAATCTGACAAAAAGCGCCTCACGGGGGCCCATTCCCCGGTTATGGGTCACCCCAGGGGGTCGAAAGTTGTACCATTGAATTCCTGGTGTAGGGTTTCCTATTAGTGTTCCATAGTAACTATAGGCCTAGGATGCACCGTTTGGCCACAGTGCACGCGCGTGACAACCAACCAACGACCAACAACGTCACGACACAGCCTATCTCAATAATCGCCTCTTTTACTAACGTAAAGTGAGGCGCTTAAAAACTGTGACAATGTGTAAGTCGTTTTCATCTAATGCCGGAACGTCACGGACAGACGGACAGACAGACGAACAGATTGCTATATCAGTATCGCGCGTCAGTGTGCTGACGTGCAATAAAAAGATCGACCGTAGGATCATGCAGTTTTCACCACCAGCTAGCCAGGAGACTCTAGTTTTTGATACCAAACTTCGTACCCTCACCGGGGATCACCCGTTGTGACGGCTTCAAACGAGTCTAGGGTAGATAAATGCAGCAAAAATGCAAATTTTCTACCAATAAATCGTTGTAACTCTTCGGCTACAATGGAAGACTAATAATAAGTCGCATATGGACTTTCGATCTGTACAATTTCGGTAACTTTTAATGACCTTGAACGACAGTAATGTACCAGCTTATACCCTAGCTCGCTGTGTAGAAGTAAATGAAGATAGACCCAGCGATGTTAACGAGGCCAACTTGGCACGAGGCCAAGGCCGAGGCCGAGGCCAGAGAGAGTGAGGCCGAGACCGAGTCTAAAGAAATTTTTCGAGGCCGAGGCCGAGGCCAAAATGTATGAGGCCGAGGCCGAGGCCGAGGCCCGGTACTCTAGAAATATAAATCATTATATAGGAACAAATTGTCACAAGTGATCTATAATCTCAGCCAATGTCCTAACTAAGTAACTCTTAACTTAAGTCCTAGCAGTCGTTGCACTTCAGAAACACGAGTTTCTTCAGTAAAGAAACGTAGATGACTAGATTGTAAATATTAATTAATGCCATGTTCGAAGCCACGAGGCCAATTTCTACGAGGCCGAGGCCAGATGCCATGAGGTCGAGGCCGAGGCCAGATAGGCTACTACGAGGCCGAGGCCGAATAATTTGGCCTCGAGGCCACACGGGCCTCGAGGCCTTAACATGCCTGGATAGACCCACACTATCGGCAGCAATAAGATAGCCCCGAGTCAACTGATTTCAGCGATATGCACGTCGTGACTAACCCAGATTTCAAAGGTATGCCTTTATTTGAATATCTCAGAAACGCTATAAAATTACTACAGAGCACTAACAGAGAGTGATATATGGCTAGCTGTTCCTCTTTGTGCATTATAATTTATATTTGATTGTATGATTTGAGCGAGTTATTGTGCTGACGGTTTGAGTGACAGTTTTTGTCAGCGAACTGTTTGGATATCGTAAGTATTGTACTACGTTTCAGTGTGTTAGTTCTGTGTGCTAGCTTGTTGCTAACTGCGACGTTCGCGTCCATATTGCTTCTATTTTATACTGACACTTGCGTTATCATCATCATTATCATCATCGCTTTTCCATTGATTAAAGTTTGTTTATTTTACTTATCACTACTGTCTGCTGATTTATTCCCCGTAACTAACTAGGTTAGAAAATCACGCATAAAAATAAATATCACAGGCACCGCACCGCGGGGCTTGTGCCAGTGAATGTACGTGATCTATCGAATTGTGTTATTTCCAGTGACTTCGAGTGACTGTTTATACGACAGCGTGTACTACAGCTATATAGGGGGGCCTAAGGCAATGTCAGATGATGCCGGCATTAAGTCCAATTAACAGCTCCACTGCAAGAACACGGGTGTGCATGTCCTTTGCAATTCTGTTTATACGTGAAATATCTCGAGATCAATAAAAGAACGCGTAAACGACCAAACCATTTCACTTCGCTCAACACGGTTATTTGTAGCCCAATCATAGTCATGAAAAGTCACCAATGCGCATCTCTTTAACTTATGCGATTCATGTGTTACAGCTACGAAAGTGACCTCGGAGTAATTTTATCGTCCCCATTACCATTTGAGGGTTTAATTGTTTGCTTGAAATACTCATTTGGAGCTATTTATTTATAGCAACCGAAGATTGTCGACGACACTGTATTTCAGTAGTGCAGTGAAGCCAACTGACTTGTTGACCTTCGACGTACGACCACTGACAGTTATTTTACCATAAATCTTCATCGTAATCCTACGAGAAAGCTGCATCGTTGCGCTCTCTGGTGAATGAAGTCACAAAATGCACGCATACAGCTAGCCTTTCGTTACACTGCCTGTACAGTGCCAACGTTAGAAACTAGAAACAAAGTAGGATGTAGTATCAGGCGGCCCGTCATCTAGAAGGCCGCATTATGTCCGTCTGTCTGTCTGTCTGTTACAGGCTCGTGTTGGAGCTTGTAACTAAAAAAGTCTATAGTCGTACATTATCGCATGGTAAAAACAACTTGGTAGCGACAATAAAACAACAAAACAAAAAAAACTTAGCTGAAATTGACTAATATAAGGTGAACAGTTACCCGGGAGTTTTGCACAGATTATTGTTATAAATTATTGTTTATGGCGAAATTTGTTGATACTTTCAGGAATCAAGGCGTACTGGGCAGTTGGAAGTTAAAAAATGTGTAAACAATGCTTGATTGTGTAGATATGGTTAGTCTAAAACAATTTCATGAAAACACGCGTAGTAACGAAGTCCATCGACGAAAATGGCTGAAGCGTTTATAGGGGTCGAGTTAGGTCATGCAGATCGAGGTCAAAGGTCAAGGTCAAGATCACCATGAGTTGGCCTTGACCTCCCTGGTCACGAGGTCAACACATCGTGATTCGTTTCGTCAGCCCCAGCTTAATCAGCCTCTTTCTCATTCATCTCATTTACCTTCCGTATGTTATCATTCGCACCGCTCGCAACATCCATCCATCACTCATGGCCTATAAATCTTTCACTTATTTACTCCAGGAATGATATAATTTTTTTATGCTAGTGGGTTTTCTTTTTCAGTTCTTTCGCGTTGATTTTCTATTTGTTTCCGTGCGGCCGACTAATTTGTTAGCAGTGAGTGAACAGAGTATTTCGTCCCACTCGACATATTATAATAGTTTATCAGCCCTGTCTATAAACGGGGCATAACGTAATGTTGATGTCCATCTGTTTGTCTGTTCGTCTGTTGCCTAAAACGCGTACACGAAAACGTGATTTTTTTCAAAAACAAAGCAATTTAGACCTATGGTCTGTATTAACGCTCAATAGAAAGTCTACGTGGGTTTTTAGAAAAAAAAACTATTCTTGGACCCCTACAATGACTTTTAGCGGCTGCAAACTTTCGCACGTGCCCATAAAAACGTCGCCCCGTGAGCCATGGCAAACCTCGCACCGTACCCCACGAAAAACGCCCCGTATCCACAAAGAAAAACCTCGTCCCGTTCTCCACAGCAAACCCCATGAAAAAGTCCCCCGTCCCGTGAAATTTTATGCTAGTGGCGGGGGCTTACTCGTGGCACCCATAAACACGCCACGCTTGTTTCAGTATTCATTTCGTATCGTATCGTAATTTGTGTCCGTCGAGCGATTCATCTCAACTTGTAACTATAACCTTATGAACGGCAAGTTATAGAAAGATCAAATGTCGTGATGTACAGGTTCCCTTATCACACGTGATTCACGGTGCTATTACTAATTAAACTGTATTGAGTGCGGCTAATAAAACGTCGTAATAAAATATTAAGCCGTTCCTGAGAAATTGCAGTTTGCGTCGCGGGACTCCGGAGGGGTTAGCTGCACCATGTGTACCACATTTCGTCTATCTTCGACTTTCTTCTGTTTTTGAGTTATAAACCCGAACGAAAAAGATCCCTCCTAACATAATGATCATTACCTTTGACTTTTATCTGTGCAAGTGTTTAGCGTACGAAAGTCTAGACAACATTTCTACCGTGATTAATAATCTTAATTGTTTATCCTTTCATGTCCAGTGGCCTTCACCCTCGACCAGTGACCCTTCACCCTTGACCTCTTGACTTCTTCGGTTGTCATAATCGTGACTGCGTTACACAAATGTTGTATGATTTATGTAACGTTTATGTCAAGCGACGGTTTGATAGACAGCTTAGTGTACATGTTATGGTGGCTCACAAGTGACAACCTTCAGCCAAACCAGCTCGCACCACACCCACACTACACCCACACCACACCTTTTTTGAAAAAGTTGTGTAGTTAACAATGATGTTGAAGATTTTTGACTTCGTGCACTTTCTTTGCTTGATTTTGTGTCAACTATGTGTTTGTGTTTATACAGTGTCTGTTTTGTTTTCACTCTATGTTCTTTCCATCCTTCTTCGGCCATTGATGCCTGAATTGAAACGATATGGTACGATTTGACAATATGTTATTCAGTAGAGGGAATTATGGCATCAAAGGTCGTCGCTTCACAAACCAGTTTTACGTTCGTCCCCTATTTCTGTATCCGGTTTTGGTTACAGATATCTCGGCGATGGTGGAACCGATCGGCGTAAAATTTTGCATGACGATAAGGGGAGTCCATTATAAGCAAAATACGTTGCATTTTTGAGCATTTCTGCAATATCTCCTGTGACAAACGCCAGACCACTCATGCGTGGTAGAGCGGCATTTGTGTATCGCGCGTCGTCGGTCGACACAATCGGCCGCATACCAGGCTCCAGCAGTGATGGACCAGACATTCGTCGACACTACACCACCCGCATTGTTGCCATCCCTCGACGACATTGTTCACATAGTTTTAACCGCCCCGTGCACCGCGTATGGCGAGATATGGGTCTTGCTGACACACTTGTTCAAATTTTCGCTTTTACAGCCGGGGTAATGTCCTAGGTGGGCACGGAAGTTGTCCGGGAGGGGGCACTGATCAGGTGGAATAAGTCCAAGGGGAGTGTCCTACAGTCGACGGCAGGCACGGGTGGACCAACCAGCCAGCAGACCGGGAACGTAACGTGTTGAACGATGTCGGACCTTGAAGACGGCGGCCAGTTGCCGGTACGAACAGTGCGTCACGGGCCGGAGCCGGCGTGATGGAGTCAGGGGCAGGCCGCTCTGCTCCAGTCCAGTCCAGTCCAGTCCAGTCGGCAGCGCTCCTCTCCAATGATGGGCACGACGGACGCTGGAAGGAATGCGCTTAATTGGAGCTGAATGCGGGTAGGTGAAACATGCAGCTAGGCCTCGCACTCGACGTGCCACAGCGGCCTAGCAGCAGCAGCAGCCCGCTCAAGAACCAGAGGTGTGCCAATTTCGGCTAGCCGCCGTGCCGCAATTCCGTTGCGCGGCAGAAGTGATTCATTCCGAAGAACGGCGGCCATTTCGCAGCCGATGAAATACCGGGATCTTAGAACTGGCTGTGGCCTGTATAAACTCGGGCTGCTTTAACCTTTTAATGGGCACAGGTAATTATGATGCCACATCGAATAATAATAAAGTTGGTACACTGGTCGTTGATGGGTGGGCTGTTACATTTGGTACAGTGAGGAAGGACTGGGCGGGACCGCAGCCCCCAGGCCCCTCCTCTCTGTACCAAATGTAACAGCCAACCAATCAACGGCCATTGTACCAATTACTGTATTGTTGTATAATGATCCGTTGCTCTGCGGTTTTAATGTGCCCATTAGGATTAAACGCGTTGATTAACTTGATTTACACAGGTATTATGTTTGGTTTTCAATGCACTACAAGGTACTTCATAATCTGTGGCTGTGGTTGTGCTAATAACACACCAGTGTGCTATTCACGTAAAGGTCAATTCAGCAGTATCGAGCAGCCAAGAATGGAGTCGCAAGTCAACTCGTGAGTCGAGTCGAATTGAATAAATGAAAACCAGCCCGTTATTCTACACTGTGTCTTTAAAAAAACCGGACCACTACGATTACTATGACATAACTTCACTAATTCAGAACATTCACTAATTATTTTCGGCACAGAGAGACCTTATTCCATTCCCAATTCACTAAGTTAAAGTTTATAAATCGACTTAGGACCAGCTGTGTAGTTTCCATAGCAACAGCAGCGACTTGACGGTCTGTGTCTCAAAAAAACCGGACCCTACGATATTTTGACATAACTCGATCAAAAGTTCTTTAATTTAAATAAAATTTTAGCGACAACATGTGTTTAATATTTTAATTAAACTACAACGTCAGAAAACAGCTGCGTTTGCAGCAATGTACCATCTGAAGCGAGTTACTGTAGCAATCCTCAACTGCGTCATTCCACAGTTTTGCTGCATTATGAACAGAAACATTAAACCTTTTAAACAAACAGTGTTTTTTATCGGAACAATAAAATGTTTTGCGGTATTAAATGGTACGGCACGTGTTCTGATGCTGTATGTCAACATTGACATAGCCCCACAATCATTTTGCCACTCGTTTATTGCCCTGCCGAAGATAACGTTGTTCGAAGTCAGCTCAGAAATCCGCTGTTCAGGTGTATCACGTCGCTGTTGTTGTTATGGAAACTACACAGCTGGTTCTAAGCCGATTTAACAACTTTTTAGCGTGTGAATTGAGAATCGTATAATGTCTCTACCTACCAAAAATAATTAGTAAATGTTGTGAATTGGTGAAGTTATGTCATATTAATCGTAGCGGTCCGGATTTTTTAAGACATACTGTATAATCGTAAACAGTTCGGTCGGAAAATGTTGTCAAGTTATTTAGAAGTAATCTCTCTTTTAGTCATTGCACCTTTTTCTCGACGCGTTGCATTTAATCTCTGCTCTGGACTCACATTATAGATAGTTTAAGTTTTCGTTTTGTTTTATATGAAATAGTGATGTACTGATGTTAATATGCATTGACTGATGCTACAAGGGTACACAAGGTCACAAGGTCAGAAGGGTGCGACTGTTGAGTCGACAGCTGTGCTCAAACGCGCGGATCTCACTCCGCCAGGACCACAGTGCGTAGTCCACACTCCACACCACACCCTCTAAGAAGCGACGCCGCATTTACCTCTCTCAGGCTACCTGACTTGGAGTCCGCTCCTCGGTACCGTTATTGCGCGACGTGGGCGTGTCTGTTGGGCTCGGTGCCTTGAAGACAGCTGAGTATTATTCAGAAGCACACCTGTTGAGACAGTCTGTGATGTCGTGATGACGCACCGAGTGCCGCTGCCGCTGCTGCTGCTGCGGTTGCTACTCATTTCGGTAACGTCGACTGCGAAGTGTAGAAGCTTCAGCATGTTGCCGTGCTAACTTTCAGGTACCGTACAGCTAGCTAGATATAACAACTTTATATTTTATCTCAAAAGCGCTTAGATGTTATTTTCTCTACTGCTAACGCTAAAGCCGATAAGTCTATGATTGGATGCGGCGTGAGTTGCGTTGCCACGAACGCAATGACTTTGGCGCCGAGTACAAAGAGGTCAGCTTAGATACTCTACTGCACTGCACAATGTGCAGCACTCAAGGGAATCGTGAGCCGAAGTGTTACCCTCGCATATAGGCCAACAGTGTATGTGTTTTGGTGTGACCGAGAACACTACCATCTTACTCTGTGTTTCGTCAGTCCGTTCTAGTGCGTTGATATATTGACTTCAGTTGTGTCAGGCCTTCTCACAGCGCATGTCGTAACTGGCATAGAGCCGCATTATTCTACGCTACTTGAGCAAATTATCAAAATGTGACTTGGTAAATTAGTGGCAACTTTGCAACAGCCAATGTTTTTTTTAGAAGAAGCCAGACGTTTTCGTGGCGCGACGCTATGCATAGCGCGGCCTATGCCGTAGTGCGGTGTCCGTCACGTTCGTGTTTTGTATCGAAACGAGTAACACGTTCTCAAACTTCTTTCACAAACGTCTCGCTTTATCTCGGAAATGATACACGACGGGCCATAGTTGCTGGAACGTCAATAGGAACTCGTATGCAATATATCGAATGACGTGGTTCGTCGCGCGGCGTCTGCGACAGCTGAACTGATTGTATCGCACGGCATTATGCAGCCGTCCATTGCTGACGGTGCAGCGTGCAGACATACTACCACCCCGTCAGGAGTGGTCAACAGAATCCGACCGTTTCGCGTTAATAACATTATCGCTGTAGTGCAGTGGTCCTATCCACTTCGGTCCTAAATTCCAGTACCGAAGTGGGCATAGCAAAAGACCGAAGTGCGCATACGCATATTGCAAGCATGGAGCGATTAGGGCACGCAAGGATCGGCGCGCGGACTCTCTGCGACAGCTGAGCTTTTAGTAAATAGCAAATTTCACATGGCAGTTCGTGTGTGATTAGTCAGAGAGAGGTCCTTAAAGTTTGTTTACCGCAGCCGAATGTGGCGCATTTTGTCGTGGGCTACTATATATAGGCCTATACGACGTCTTGTTTGTTAATGTCGAGCTTGTTGAGAGTAAGAAGCAGAACGATATACACGCAGAGACGAGGCTGATACGGTTAAATGCTTGTACGTCAATCACCGACCGCGGCGACCAGTCTTCAAAACGGTACTGCAGCGCGTAGACTGAAGGCCCGTTTATAGCAACACAACGCAACGCAACTCAACTCGACGTCGAGTTGAGTTGAGTTGCGTCGCTATAAACGGGCCTTAAGTATATAGTTGAGTTGGTCTAAAACCTCGCTTGTTTGTCGATGCAATATCAACAGACGACCACGACCCAGCTGCTCGTCCGTTTAACTCGGACCAGATGCGCGTCTGTGAGTGTTAGCGGAAGTCCTGCTGAACGCGGCCTCGTCTCGCCGCGGCAGCCGAGGTGAGGCGAGGGAAGCAGGTCAGCGTAGCTCGACGAGACGAGGCGGTTGCGTTCAGGTCTTGAAGCTTGCTGCCGGCAGCCTGATACGACCGTACTGTAGCCGTCGAGTCGACCGTTCAATGCCGCATTTAACCCTTAAATTACTGTTGAATTTATTTATTTTTCTGTCGTTGTGCAGTGCGATGAAGCAGCCGTTGAGACTGGTGATCGATCGGCAGGTTGTGAGTTGGAATCCTGGCCGCGATGCCACGTGACAACCTTGGGCAAATTTCACACACCTTTGCCTATCACTTATGCCGCCAAGACCGCATGGCGCTATAAAATCTGTATTTTTTAATTTTAAAAGTAACGGATATTATATTTAAGTGAACAGTGGTATAACTGGTTGCGACGGAGGCGTTGGGTGTGGAGCACAATCGTCTGCTTATCAGTCAGTCTATAGTCTCACTCGTGCCGTCGTGCGACACGCCTAGCCAGCCATCAGCAGCCAGTGTAACAGTAATAACGTAGCAGTTTGAATTTTCATTGCTGTGCGCTTTTGTGTTGTGTAGAGGGTTAAGTCAAATTCTCCGCTGTATTTTACACTATAGTATCTGGCATCTACGTGCTTTGGTTGCAGGTTTGCGATGCCGACCCGACCGTCACTCGTTGTTGCTGAATGAGTCAATGAACCAGGCTTGAGCCTTGATCGGTACACTATAGTGTACCTTACGAGTTACGACGGTCATCCAACAGTCGCAAGACGGACGGTGACGAGATGATGGCTGGACAAGATACGACCACCAGCAGCGCGGTCATTCGAAGAAAAGGTACGACATGGATGATGGAAAACAACACTAGGCCGCCGACAGAGTTAATATTTTTAAAAAGGCTCATCTCTAGTTATAATTTAGAGTAGGACCAACAGCACTAGCGTGAAATCGGAGTTTTTGTAGAAGTTTATGTTGAAATTTTACGCGTAGACGGTAGAGCAGATAATTGCGATCGCAAGACGTTTAGCGTCGTTTTGTCGGGCTTAGGCTTTTCGTTGCGTGAACTCAAACTTGGATAAAGCAAAACGTAGAATGAACTCTTGCTTCCACATCAGATTTGCTCCCGCGAGCAGATGATTTAGCAGGCTGTTGGTTTGGTTCTCCGAAAGCGCCGTGCCAGCTGTTTGTGAATGGCATCGTGATACAGCTGTGGATCATCCTTATATACTGCGTCTGTCTGTGCTGCTGAGTCTGTTGTCAAAACTTCATCATCATCATCATCATCGTATTCGTTTATTAACAGTTGTCATATGCAACTAAACAGTAGATTGCAGTTTAAAAAATAAAATATAAAAAATGAATAAAAACAAGCTGTATGTAAAAAAAAATTCGCAATGCAGTAAAAAATAATAACTGTCCTTGTACAACATACGGGCAATAAAGTCATGGTCATTCAAATCAACTGTTTTAGATATGATCTTATTATGTGCGCGTTGCCTAAGATTACGAGCAGATAGGAATGTCTGCAGAACATGCTTACTGTTTTGAAGTATGCCAACGAAGAAAATATTGTCAGTGTCATCGAAGATCTCAGTGATTGACGTCTCACAGAATCCACGCCGTTTACACTGCTTGAGGAACCCGTCTAACCCGGGCCCGATCCGCTGCCGAGCAGCAGTCGGACCACGCAGACGAACAGTAGGCCTACTGGATTTTTGCAAGGATCGTCGACCAAAAACGTCCTGCAGTGACACGGAGGGTAGGCCCAGGCCGTGAGTGTGTAGCACACAAAAGGCATACAGCAGACTACTGCACGACTCCAACGGGTTGGACGCAATGATCTGACGCACTTAGTCTGTCGTTGACGATAACCGCGAGCACATTGAGACTGGATACTCGCTCAATGTTGAGACACGGTGGAGGTGGTTGGGCTGACTTTCTGCGTACACCACGAGCTTTGCGATTGTTGTGTGTGGTCCGTATCTCTGCCGGTCGACGCAGCAAGTCATTTAGCAATTTCTTATAATATCGTCTTTGATCTAAGTCGTGCGACGCGCGCACCAAGTAATGATTGTCAGTCTCACGCTCTGCAGCTGTTAACCCTTTGAGTGCAAAGGTAAATATAGTACCACATCGAATAATATGAAGTTGGTACACTGGCCGTTGATTGATGGGCTGTTACATTTAGTACAGCGAGTGAGCGGGACCCTCGCAGTACCAAATGTAACAGCTCACCCGTCAACGGCCAGTAAGGGGACCCCAAAACTTGCCCAAATTTTCGCCTATGGCAAATGGCTATACCCATGCAGAATGCTACTACACGGCGCGTCAGATCTTGACCAATGATGTCTGGAAACGCGCAGTTCTGAGGACGGATGTACTTTCCCATGGCACCAAATATCTTTGCCCCCTGCCCCAAAACCCCATTTTGGGTGACCTTTTAATGCAAAACCTATTATACACGGAGCTCTCCGTAAGTCGCACGTTAATGGAGCTACGGAGCTGAAACTTTAGTTATATAGGTATAGGCAAGTACTTGGGGGAATGGGGTGTGTCAATTTTTTCCGCTAGGGGGCGTCCGGGGGCGTCCGGGGGCGCAGGACTTCTTGGCCTTAATGCAAATTTGGGACCCCCATATTATCTTTGAAACTACTGGAGCTAGAAAGTTAAACTTAAAAACACAATTAAATGTGGTAAAGTACTCGCTTCGGGTAGAATAATTTTTCCGCTAGGTGGCGTCCACGCGGCGTAAGTTAATGTGCAGTAATGCACGTTACTTACTAATGTAACTTACTAATGTAAGTTAGTAAGTAAGTAAGTAAGTAAGTACGATAAAGTTATGTTCGCCCACTCTTACAGTGAAGACAGTCACGAGCGTGCTAGTGTGAATAGTATGCTCTAATATGATACGATAGTGTGTATTTAACGTGCAGTAAAAAAGCAGACGGGTAGCCAGCTATCATCATCATCATCATCATTTAATTTGCTCAAAAATAGAATTAATGAAAAACAGTTAAAAACACAGAAAGCGAGCTGGACAGCAAGGCTCAAAGCACTAACAGCTGCCCACTAAAACACCCAGCAACATCGTTATCAATGACACAAAATTATACATAAGAACA
>Ga0209149_1001064_pt1 | contig 13159 bp, 8 predicted proteins | sample WorMetTyACAVOLI2_FD_187423 | JGI IMG/M metagenome (GOLD analysis project Ga0209149, IMG submission 187423) | Marine gutless worms symbiont microbial communities from Max Planck institute for Marine Microbiology, Germany - Olavius algarvensis... ... | reverse complement strand
GCCGGAGAATAAGGCGGCCATAAAAAAATAAATAAATAAAAACATTGGCAAAATATAACATGGACGCCCGCTTACGCTGAGCGGGCGTCCATAATAATAGTAGTAGTAGTAGTAGTAAAATCGCATGTAATATGTAATAATGTGACGAAAGCACGGCGACTTCAATTGCGAAGCCAATAATACAAAATGCTATCCTGTAGTAAGCTGCTGATGACTAGCTTTGCCCGATAAGCTGCTAATACTCCCGGCAGGCCAATTGGCGATCGCTAGACTGGATGTGGGCCAGCACGAGGACATTCTGACCCGTCTGATTGACCAGTCCAGCCGGCCACTACGCCGACTACCCGCTTCGGCGACTAATCGAATCTTTTCTCGGTGCGCCGATCAAAGCCTGGTCCTGATGATGGGTGCGTAGTGCTTTCATCGCGTCGCACATCAATCAACGACGCTTAGCATCTCTCGACCACCAAGATTCTTCTTCTCCTCCTCCTCGTCGTCGTCGTCCACGCGCTGTCGTCTTTCCTCTGTCGACGACAGTCTTTGAACGTCTCAGACACAGTAGTCAGTCGTTTCTACCTAGATAACTGCTCATCTGGCTGACGAAACACCACGCAATAAAACTGCTCCGACCGTAGTACCACTGAAACAATGCCGTTATCGATCAGCATCAGGCGAATACAATTAGCCGCATACAGTAGGGAGTAGGCTAAATTCAGCAATCTGGAAATAGTACGATCTGTAGTAACAGTCGCATATTTGTGACGCCTTCAGAAAATGCCTGAATAATAAAATTGAACAAGAGACTGAGTTGTCGCTGACAGGTCGCGATCAGCATCATAACAGTCCGTTTGGTCCAATACGCACATGCACAGAATGTCTGTTATGTCAAACTACTTACTTACAACGTACTCGCGTAAAAGACCGCAGAAGCGGCGGCTGGTCTGCAGCCAACAGCAGCGCGCCCTCATGCATCATCGTTAAAAATAGTGCACCAAGTAAGTACTGACGCAAGCGTTAGTGGGTTTTTTCAGGCGGGTTTTTAGGTTAGAGTTTGGGTTAGGAGTTCCTGCTACCAATGAAAGACTAGAGTCCCTGGGCAGCATCAGTGAATACCGCATGATCCTGCGATCATTAGTTTTGACGCATTACCTGCAGCGACAAAAGCGCGACAAAAACGATTATCGTGATTAAATTATTTAACTAATGCCTACTCAGTACCAGATGTGTCCCGAATAATATTAGACACAATTAATTTTACACAGTGGACCTTCACTTCGATACTTCGGCCTAATGTTCATAACTTAGGTAGCATACGGGACATTTTGCTTCTTTATTAAGCTATACTAAATTAAATGTTTTAGTAAATCCGTTGCTCTATATTACGCACCAGCGACTTAAACAGTTTAAACCATTTTCTGATCGTTACTTGCCGTACGGTAACTGGTTGCAGCAAATCGACAGTCAGACTTGGTATTAACTTAACTAATTACTATATCTTCGTTATTGCTCGCGTTCGTTCGCTGTGCGGCTAGTTTGCAGACAAAATAGGTTGGCAGTAAATGTTGACAGTCGCTATTACATGTACGACGGCCACTGCTGCTGCTGCTGCTGCTGCTGCTGCTGTCGGTGATGCTGGCGGTGATGCTGTGATTATGCGGTGCAAATGAAGCGAAGCGTCCAACTCTGACAACGGGATTTCCGATAATCGCCCGCGGCCTGCTCACTAGCGAGACATCTCCGTTTGCTCGGTCGTGTCCGGTCGTATCGGACTAGGCTCGACCGGCCGACTCAGACTGTCACGGGACTAATATCTGCCGGGCTACCGAACAGTGCTTGTCAGTATGACCATGCCAGTTTCCCTGTGGGCCACGCCTGCTAACTTCCGAGACGATTTAACGATGGACTCACGCGATGACGGCATCACTCCAAGGTTTCTATAGTCAGTTATGTTCCGCCGAGGCTTTTACGTAACGCTATTCGTTTACTCTTCTGTTACTTACTAAACTTTTTCCCACGTTAATACCTCAGACCAATAATAATTATTGGTCTGAGGTTAATACTCCTTCGACCCTGGACTGCCTTCACGATCGCGGGACCGGACCGGACTTATCATGCTTCTCGATTTATTTTTAGTTCGTTTTTTCTTTAATTTTTCTGTTTGTCCCGACGTGTGGTGGACTAAACTGGCTACATGGCAGCTTTTTACTGCACGTTAAATACACAATATCGTATCGTAAACTGCCGTACGACTAATACGTGTTTCTTTTTCTTACAAGACGACTTTTTAATATCGGTGAGATAATTTAATATAATAAAAATGTCCAGTAAAATTAAAGCAATATGTGGCTACCTAATATTTCTCATGCACTTGTATCATTCTTTCGATTTGTATCATACTACCGTTATGGTGAATAAAGATGAATATATTTCGGCTACCATATTATACTATATAGCAACAACAACGACAGAAGCAACAACAACAACAACAACAACAACAACTACTACTACTACTACTACTACTACTACTACTACTACTACTACTGCTACTACTACTACTACTACTACTACTATGACTACTATGACTACTACAATTACTACAATAACAATAAAAATAATAAAATTACACGTATTAAATATAGTTAAGGCCTATTGTAATAATGCGGTAGTACTGTGGTTCATTTTTCATTGTTTTGGTAGATATGGATTGTTTATCATTTTGACACGACTGTTCTTGTCTGAAGTTACTCTCACTCTCCCCTTATAACTCCTCATTTTCATAGGCCTACCGGTATTTGTCGGGGATTTTAGGACAATGTGTAGTGACTGACAGGGAGATGGTATCCGCCGTGCTATGATACAAGAGCCGTGAGCCATGGACCCTTGAAGTATATACAGGGGTCCATGCATGAATCAGTGACAGATAACCAGAGCGACGACGACGGTGCTAGAAGCGCTGTCCCGCGGCGTTCAATTACATCACTCACTTCAGTTCAACGGTTGATGATGATCTCTACACTTGCACTGGTAGCAGTTGTAGCTGCAGTTGCAGTAGCAGCAGTACTGGTCAACTAATTGCAAATAACTACTTGTTCCGGGCACAGCAAACTTCGCCCCGCGCCCCATTGCAGGGTGCTGCCACCTGGAAAATTTTACGGCATGATCCCAGAGCCATTGCTCCACTATTCTGAAAGTTTCATGACGACTGCTGCAACCGTTTCTCGTAATAACAAACATGATTATAAAGTTACAAAGGTACAAACATCTTTACAAACATCTGCAACCAAAAATAACACCTCACCGGCTGTCTATAATGTTTACCAGAAATTGGCTTGAATCTTACTGGTGCTAAAAACTAATTAGCAAAAAAATTAAGAAAGTTGTATTGCAGTTTTCGCTGCATCAGCCTACCCATCAAACTTTATCGTTACTTCATGTGGATAACTGTTAGTAGGGTCAAAAACCACGATCTGTGGAGACTAGTTTTCTTTGCATATTCCAACAGGTCGTTGCAGATAAAAGAAAATTGCTTTGGGTACCATCGCAAAACGCGGCGACCACAAATGAAATCGGTGATTGAATACTGCCCTATAAAATACTCCAATTTTCTTGAGAGTATGGCACATTCGGATTGCTGAAATCTAGAGACCGGCGGGGCTGTCTTAATTGCCGATGGCGAAAACCGCATGATACTGTGTTCGTTGTTTTGTTTCAGATAAAAACAGCTGAAATTACCTTGAAGGTCGATCAAGGACATTAGCAAAGCACACTTCAACAGGCCACTTATCACTTTCTATTAACGGTTATCACATGTAATGTAATGTAAGGTAAAATAATACGCTCTTCAACAAAAGTTCTTAGAGGTGACGGATATGTCTATCCTGTATCGTTTGTAAAGGCCCGTTTATAGCGACGCAACTCAACTTAACTCAACTCTACGTCGAGTTGAGTTGAGTTGCGTCGCTATAGACACCCTCACCGACGCAACTCAACTGTCGCCGACGATCGGCAATGCAACTGACCCAGTTGAACAGCGTACAGCCAGTCAGCGCGAAGCAGGTCAGTCGTATTTTAAGAGTTAGGGAAAGAATGCAAGTGTTTGCAATAGCTCCCATAAAGACTAAACGTACAGTATTCCCAGTGCTGCAGTGTGATGTGATATACCAACCAGCGACGTTCATTTCAGGAGAAATGTTTTGTAGCGCCGCTGCTTTTTTTACACGGTTGCTGAAGGCTTTGGTCGATATGTCATATAAACAGGCATGCTTTTTCCATAATTCTATTAACTTTTCTTCAAATTCTTCACTTTAAATTCCATCTCCAGGCAGACTCGTCAAAACACGTCATATGAGGTCATGACCTACAAGCTGAGTCAACTGGGTCACGACGTTCATAACTGATCGGTGACAGTTGTTCACGCTGTGAACGTGTCGACAACTCGACGTCGAGTTGAGTTGCGTCGCTATGAATGGCCCTTAAAATATTCAACGTCGAGGATACCGGCTTGTGACGTACGGACAGACGGACAGACAGACGGCGCCGCCTATGCCTAAGTCGCGTTCTAGCATAGCTGAGCGCGACAGAAACTGATGAGGTAAAGTTAAACAGCTAGTAAACACCGACAGCACGGTAGCATGGGGAGAAATTCGTGTAAGTAGGCCTAAGTGCAAGTTGAAAAAAAGCCGAGTGAACGGAGATGAGTGGGATGTGGTTGCGTGCCGTGCATGGCCGACGACGATGCAGTATAGGCCTACTCTGCTTCCGTCCTGGCTGCATGATGACACGCCTCATGCCTGCGACCCATCTGTGTGTGTGGTACGACTTCGACATCTTGCTCTAATTGGATTATTGCGCGTAATCAGCCGTGCAAACACGCGACGATAAACGCTCTGTATTTATCGGCTACCATCATCATCATCCCGCCGGCTACGTCGTACGTGGACGTCACACCGAGTAGATACAGACGTCAAACGACAGTAAAAATTGTCATGTGCTGCAGTGCTGCTGCTGCTGCTGCTGCTGATAATGATGATGATGATGATGATGATAGTAATAATAATAATAATAATAATAATAATAATGAAGTTTCTTGCCGATCTTGGTCGGAGGATATCTCACGTTTCTGGAAATGACAGAAACCACTTTTTTGTTTCAACGCATTTCTGTTTTGTTATCTCAGTTCTATTCTGTTTTGTTGCACAACAGCTTTGAGTTGGACGACCGCCAGCAGCATTGGCCTTTCCATTCTTTGTTAGTTTTACAATAATAATAATAACTTGATAATAGGTATAGTATAGTTTTCAGCCGAGCGTGTATGTCTGAAGCTTCTCTTGTTTTCAGATTTGACTAGATTGTCATACAATAATCATGAACACGTGCGCATATATGATCATTCATTTGGTAGAAGTAGGCTATGTTTATGTGCCTGACCGCATGATAACTTGATAACTACGTATTGCAAGTATCTGCTTTCTGCTTCGTAGTTACGTGACTGGAGAAAAAAATTCGGACGAGTTCGCATGTCAAGGTCATTTTCGGGAGTTTGGGTTATGAAGTAAGGTTAGATACCGTCGCTGGTACTGGCACTCCGTCTCCGACGGCTTCATTTTCTAGCCTTATGTTATGAGACATGATTAACCCGTTAGAGTGCAAAGGTAATTATAGTGCCACATCGAATAATATGAACTTGGTACACTGTTCGTTGATGGGTGAGTTGTTACATTTGGCACAGCGAGGAGGGGACTGACCGGGACCGCAGCCCGCCCAGGCCAATCTCGCTGTACTAAATGTAACAGCCCCCCATCAACGGCGAGTGTACCAATCACCAAGTCACCGCGCCACCCCTAACATACACTCGTATAAGGTCAGTTGCTCTGCGGCATTACCGTGCCCATTAAAGGGTTAACTAATTTGGCAAAAACATAAACCGATGACCAGTAGAACTACGGAACAGAAGTTCCAGCTGGCACACTGGCCCTGTCGATATCCATACCATAGTTACAAATGCATCAATAGAAATTAAATCAAGATGTGCGGTTGACACGATAGGCGAACTTTCATGCAATTTTATGATTGCATTTATCCTTTAATTTAATCTCTTGACCGTTTGACTTCTAAAGCACATCGTTGCTGTGTAAAATTAATATACCAAGTAAGTTCGTGTATCTACTCTAATGCATTTGCCACGTGTGCAATATGTTGAGGTAGTGACCTTGGCCTTCGACCTTTTAACCATACAATCTTTTGGTATGCCGTACTTCGTCTATGCAGTGGTAGCCTACCATCTACTGTAAAAACGGCGTAACCATTTTTCATCACGCTGGTGCATTTTGAGCCTGGTGACCCTTAATTTTTTGACTTCAATCTGCTCCGTTAGTTACTCGGGACAGCTTAGAAATTTTGCCCTTTCTACGAAGCTTTTTCGTTCCCGACTCATCATCGTCGTCGTCATCATCATCATCATCATCATCATCCTCGACATGCTTAACGTGGCTTAAATAATGTCAATTGTTGCAAGTTTCATGGGAAATACCCGAAAAAAAGAAAAACAGAGAGAGACGGACAGACAGAAGGTGTGCAATCCGTAACAATGCTTACGGGGAGGGCTGCATAATAATATCAAGAAATCGGTCAATGAATGATATGCAGAAAGAGCATCAGTCGGCCGCAGCATTATAATAAAGCCACTTAGAGAAATACCACGATTACTGTTTAAAGTTATAGACTCAGACGTTATCTGACAGTAAGGACCGCTCGCTGGCCGACCGCGGTAGCATACACACTTTAGACACAAATTCGGAGCAAGAAACTAGGCTATATCGATTTGTCGATGAATCGATGGCGTCTTTTGATCTCACTGTGCGATAACCGGAACATATCTATCGATCCGCTCAAGTTGGAATGAGTACAAGCGGGCGCGGCAAGACGAATTGCTTGCCCGGCCATATCGCCGGGGAATCGTCCAATCCGTCGGTATGACTCGGTCGATCCGGGACTTGGTCTGGCGTCTGCGAACGCTCATCGTGACGTCATTGTAGTAGGCTCTATACAGCTGACGTCACAGCGGCGGTAACGGTTGATTAACGCCTTGTAGTTCGTATTAACGCCCACGTCTACAGCGTTACGCAAAAAAGTGAGGCGCCTTTGTTTCATTGGTCATGTCTTTAATTCTCGCCAGTTGATTTGAATGTTTTTTGTCACAATTTATGACCTTTTTGTTACGAACGCGCCTGTACACTTTTTTTCATCAGTCATGCACCAGAAGGCTGATGAAAAAACACTCAAACACGTCGCCGATTTAGCGCCAATGTCCGAGGAAATTAAACCTATATTTTCACTGAAATATTCCCACTGTCTACAGAGATGGAGTTATACGTGCCACTGTTTTTAAGGGTTAACACTTTGTATCGATCGCCTCGTCGGTTCGTTCATTGTCCAACAGGACATTTCGACATAGCGTGGGCGAATCCGACAACTATCTCGGTCTCTCCTTGTGTGGTCCAGTCTATTATGGCTAGCCGTCGGCGATCTGTGACTGTCTATCAGTGTGTATATGTATATCTGTTCATGTTTCCGTTGATTGCTACTGCGCTCTCTGTGCTATATTTTGACGCCAGCTGCCCGACGATATTGCGCAGAACATAATGCAACGATGTTGCAGTTGGCATCATGGTCGATAAACTTTTCATTAACACAGTACGCATATATCAGTTTGTATATAACCAACGTTGACAGCTGACAAACGTCATTGACAAACGCAGTGACCGTACATCAAACAACAATGTAAATACAGAAAAATGTCAATAAACATCAGTGTACAACATGCGGACGAGGAAATTATTTCGCAAGAAGCTGGATTTAGCTTCTAGCAGCATTAAGCCATGGCTATACGTTTACATAGATTGTAACCTGTTTTCTTGCGAGGAGGGAGGAGTGGGTGTAGGACATGCTCGGGAACTGTTAAAACTGCACGGAACAAAGCAGAATCGGCTGAGTCGAACAGTTCCTCGAGCGCACTGAAATCAGACGGTAGAAAGTTTGATCGCTTTGCCTTGTTCATAATGGTTTGCCATTTATTTGCTTCATCGGCATTAATAAATCCTCGCCAGGAAGGGTTTGCATAGGCCTAATATGCTATCCGTGCCAGAAGAGTAGCCCGTGCAACGGGCCGCGCTTAGCGCCGGACCGCTCAGACCGTGCATGCTTTTCAGCGTTTTCAGAACATAGAAAGACACGGCTGCTTTGGCAGTTATAAGATTTACATGCGGTCCGGAGGATAGGGTGTTAAAGTAAAGTAAGTAAAGTAAACGTGGATTTGTATAGCGCATAGACCTGTTATGAACGTTATGCCAAGGGCAGTGATAACTCTGGTTAGAGGGAACGTGACGGTCAGTCACCGCACGACGACACGGGCCGCGCTTATGCATAGCATCGTGCTGCAAAAATTCAGGTCTATGTCTAAACACGTATCTACGCGGTATGTGCTGTATACTAGATCTACACTTTTACTAAAATGTCGATCTGTGTTCTAACGCAAAACTTCAGCACACTAACAACAAACTGGTGCTACAGTGTCGCCATCTGGAGAATGGTTTTACATTAGCCTTTAGTCGTTTCGTACGCCGGCCAAGCTGCCGAACGCCTGTTGTATCGGTATACTGTCCCGTCAATGCGATGCAGTTAATTAGTTGCGTTACACCCAGTGTCAAAAATGTGCACTTCACAGTGTAGTCGTGACAAGTCGTGACAGCTTGGATAAATTTTTTGAACATTTCAAAATTTTCGTCACAGCATGGCACGCACTACTTCACCTGACCCGCATCGCCACGCATCCCCACGCACACTGTCAAGAGTTCTTCCCTCATTGGCACGGCAAACTGCGTGCCATATGGCGTAAACCGTTTGTCGTGCCAGTGTGTGAGGCTTGCTTAATGCCGGCGCACCATTAAATGCACGTGCTGCATGCCAAGCAGTTTGTCAGCGATAGCTGAATGTATTGTTTTGTTTTTGCTGTTTCGCTATTCACATTTGCCACATCTACCGCTGGATCCCTGGCTTCCATCCTCGTTTGGATCCGACTATCACTTTGTCCATCGAGATATGATATCATTGTTCGTCGCGCCTGGTTACGTCGTGTCGTAGTTTCGGCCTTGGCAGATAGGCCCGTTGGCACAACCCGTAGATATAGAGTAGCGCCAGGCTACAGGCCATTCACGGGCGGGCGGTCACGGTGTTGCCGGTAGGCCCACTTAGTGATCTGCCTGAACAGTAAACAGTGTTATTTACGTTTATCCGTATAAACACAAGTCTCGCTATGCACCGATATTTTTACTTCCGCAACCGCTGGATCGACCAACTCCGTCAGGACCATCAGCGCCCACCTGCTGACCTATGGCGAGCAGCCATCCGGCGTGGTCACACTGGAGCGACGCTACGGTCCTCGACGACTACGCGATGACGACGACGACGACGACAGTGTGGAGGTTATACGATAAGGTCGCTTTATCTGTTATTATATGTGTGTGCCATGTGTGTGCAGCCTCACGCAAAAAGTTATGCATAGATTTACGTGAAATTTTTACCAAAGGTAGCTCTTGACCCAGTCTCAAGGTGATTCATTTTGGAGATGATCCGGATTGGACCTTCACTGTCATTTAGCAGCAGGTGGAGTACCAGGTCAGTTTACTGGTCTACAAGTGCCTCCATCAAGCAGCCCCATCATATCTGGCTGAGATGTGCGTTCCCGTCTCAGCAACCGACAACCGATGTCACCTCAGCTCTGCAACACACGGCGACCTGGCAGTTCCACGAATCAGACTGGCAAGATACGGAAGAAGAAGTTTCTCTGTGTCTGGTCCGCTGCTGTGGAACTCACTACCACCGACTGTCTGTGATGTATCACTGACACTGACTCAGTTCTGCGCACGATTGAAGACTTTTCTGTTTTCCAGAGCCTACGGGACATCACCATAGCGCCTCTGTGACAGTTTCGGCTGTAAAGTTTGTTTGCGCGAACACAAATTTACTTACTTACTTACTCACTTAGAGGTTGTAGTCGCCCAGCAAGGTCATTTCGGCTTAAAATTGACTGTAGCGCAGAAACGGTAAGTTTTACGGCCAAAGTTAATAACGAACACTAATAGGAAGTCGTATGTGTTCCGTCCAGCGATGACCTTAAAGCACGTTTCAAGGTCAACACAGGAGGCGATATGTTTCTCCGTAAATACTACCCCCCCCCCTAAAATTTGTTTGCGGTAGCGGCCGCCAACTACGGTGTCACATGCATTTCCTCCCTTGTCAAAAACTACCTCCGTGAGACTTTAGCCTTAGCGGAGGTTTGCGCTGTCCGCGTGCTCTCTAGTTCAAAATATTGTCGATCGATTCCCACGTACAATATATTTTGTTACGGTTCCTGAAACGAATGTATCTGGTAAAGTGTCTTCCCCTGTGATATGCCGTATGCAATGTGGTATAAAAACTAAAGTCCCCTGCATGGGCTAGGCTTATCAGTTGGTGAAAACCGAACGTCCTACGTTCATTTGTCTGGACTCAACACCAGCATGTGACAGACAGACACGGTCACGCAGCCAATAGCAAGACGCGCTATGCATAGCTATGCTAGGCCTCGCGTCAAAAATTGCTGACTGCTTATGAGGCGTCTGCAAATGTCTGTCGACTTTGGTCATAACACAGAATCAAAAATAAAAGTTAAGTTTAATTCATTAAAATTTTTCACTACTTCTTCCAGTAATAAAATTATAACTGTTTACGTTGTATGCGCAGATTGAGTTTGTCTGTCGTTCAGCGCGGTAGACAACCATGATATACAGGGTGGGCCAAATTAAACGGGGTCAGCTTACATTTTGCTTGTAACAATTGAACGCATCTATAAAATTAAATGATTTTGGCATGCATAAACTACATAAAGCAAAAAGTGACATGATGCTAATTTTATATTGAAAGCGTAGCACGCTAGAGAGCGCTACAACATGACTGCAGATCAGCTCCTCGACACGCGCGACGTCTGTTGTGGTTCTTAATGACCTTCGACAACCGCGACCAATAATTCTGTCAGTTGGTAATCCATTATCAATGTTTTGTGATGATTCACAACTCAAATCTTCTCGTGAGATTTTACCCATCGAAACTTGTTGATGCAGGCGTTATTAAACAGCGTTATTTTAACAAAAACAGGAAGCTATTCCTCCAAAAAGATTACAGTAGGCCCCTATATTATAGATGCTAACAATAAACACTAGCAATAGCAGATGATTTTTTACCATAGAACTAGAAGTTGTTAATAAAATCGTATGAATGTAAAAATCAGTAAGTCAAACTGCTAAAATGCTACTACAGAGAAAATCATTAGCTTATGTAGCGCCCTGTGGAGAAAAATATTTAATTTTTGTGCTTCTCAAAGTGCACAAATAAACTGTTATTTCACCCGCCAAAAATTATCAAAATTCTCTAAAACGTGTTGAAGAGATTCATTCAGTTGGTACGATCAATAACGTAGAAACTTCTTACTTTACACAACTGAAAATGTGTTAACTAATGACAACGTTTCGATGTCTGTCGGAGATCTTGATCATGTCTTGATTGTTTAAGCCTACAGCTTGATGGAGCACGTGACCTGGAAATCACCTCAAATTGACGGAGAGGCACAGCGACAGACCAGATGGATAAAAGAGGCACTTTGGATCAGGAAGACGCCGACGTGCATGAATAGGGATGCAGGATCCTACCAACTCAGCCACACATAGGACCACTTGCTCCATCAAGCTGTAAACAATCAAGAAGTCCGACGTACATCGAAACGTTGTCATTAGGTAACACATTTTCAGTTGTGTAAAGTAAGAAGTTTCTACGTTATTTCTCTAGGTAATTGTGTGCATTAACGCGGCCACAACATTGAGCAAAACTAGTGTTATTTCCTAACTTCCCATCGTATAAGGTTTAGTAACTGAAATAACACAACCAAAACTATACCTCGCCGTTTGAATAGGCGTAAATCGTTTAGGCGAACGCGTTTATCAAACATTGTGGACAGTGAGGTGTTAGTAATATATTAAGGATAGAGTGTGTGGCATTATGTACCAACGTTATGACTAATTCTGTGGAAACTCTGTTTAATCGGAATACGCCCGATACAGCGTTTACGTGGTCGACAGTTCCGGCATTGTGACTGACGCACAGGGTGCACAAAAATTCGCTACAGCGCAGGTTTAGCACGCCTACTCAGTGCTGAGAACACTAACGGTGGGCCGTGAACCGTCGAAGGCATGTCGTCAGACAGGTAACGTGAGATTATATTCATTTCACAGCAACAGAGTGTTGACTGTGTGCGACTGCGCAGGCACACGATATTCGTCCGGTCGTCGGCTAATAGCAGAAACACTATTTAACTGGCCATGCCATCATTACCTGTCGACGTCGACATCGTCACCGAAACTAATACAACCTTAACCGTATACGTAGCTGAACTGGATAAGCGTGAGGTGCACTAACAGTGTAGGCTATGCCGCCAGTCTCGTACTCTCTGGTTCATTGTGTTTCTTCTTTACCGTCCTATACTGTTATTATTGGTAATCCATTTGGCTAATAAAATCTGTTCTGTTCTGTACTGCATCAAGCTAATTAGCCCACGCGTAAACACATTCTTCGATTTAGTCGATCGTCACTTTGTTCAGCGAAATTGACTGACTACAAGTAAGAAAGGCGAACCTTGCTGTTACATGGAACTTGAATGATTTGAACATTGCTGTCTTCTGATACGAATGCTTTCCAGTCTCGTGTCTGTCCAGTTTCAATAAAATAGCCTCATTTTTGGCATTTCAGCGAACCTAATAGAATCCTTTTTCAAATCATGCTTTGAAACCATGCGGTCTGCGCACATGAAACTAATTTCTGAATCTGTTTCACTGTTGTGCTCACAGAACGTCGTTGTCGCAGCACGGCACAAACACAACCATCAACGAAATACAACAAAACTAGATGCTGGCATGTGACGATATCATGCCAACCGGATGGACGCCCGCGCAGCCAGTTCGACCTTGGAAGAGTGGACGCGTACATTTAGCCGAGGGCAGCAATGTAGTTGTTTTAGAATTACCGTATTCTACGGAGTTCGGGCGGGACAGCAAAAAGTTTGCGAGTGGGGTCC
>Ga0209149_1001063_pt1 | contig 13163 bp, 8 predicted proteins | sample WorMetTyACAVOLI2_FD_187423 | JGI IMG/M metagenome (GOLD analysis project Ga0209149, IMG submission 187423) | Marine gutless worms symbiont microbial communities from Max Planck institute for Marine Microbiology, Germany - Olavius algarvensis... ... | reverse complement strand
CGAGACCGAAACCGTTTTTATTAGTTTTGGCCGTAGCCGAAACCAGGCCATAACTGAGAAATAATTATAAGGCCGTAACTCAACCTGGCGCCGAAACTTTCTGACGAGTTTTGGCCGCAAACGAAACCGACTCTATGACGAAGTGATTTATCTATCAAGGTATCCTATACCTGCAAACTGCAACAGATAAACAACAACAGGGAACATGATGCGGTCGGTTTAGACAGGGGAGAGATATGAGCGGTAACAGTGTTCAGTGTATGCCACTGGCCGATGGAAAACGAGATGGCGGTCATGTAACAAATCCTGGGCCAATTCAGTGACAGTAGGGTTGTCTACATACGGCGGCATGTCGAAACAGGTTCCACTTATGGCCATAGCGGAAACTTGGCTGAAACCACGTTGGCCGAAGCCGAAACCGGGCCGAAAGTCATTTTAGAGGAAGTTTCGTCGCCGTTACCGTCGGCCTCTAGCTGTGTCAGTAGCCGTAAGAGTTGCTGCTTGCTGAAGACTCGCAGATGTTGGCTAATTTAAGAGTCTCTGTTAAATTGTGCGCAGTGATCAGTGTTCAGTTGTGTCATTTGATGCAGCAGATAAGCCGATGACGTTTTCTGGGGACAGCTACGTGTGCTGGCGGCTGACTGTGCCGATGGAAGAACGCTTGAATTTACAGTTTGAAATACGGACAGTGCAGCCTCGTGCTCGACTGATGCACACTGTTGGTCGAGTGGATTACAGCATTCTCGAGGTAGCTGGATGTGTACTCTTACTGCTAAACCTATTGTGATATTATATCTTGAGCCTCTGTTGCTTAATGTCATTGAACCGTGTTGGTGGTTAGAACAGGCACAGTCCATCTATGTATCGGAGTTTTAATTTTTTACAGATTATAATCACATTTAATGCGTTGCATTTTATATGTTGAAGTGTTTAGTTTGTCAATGATATCTATGCAGCCAGTTTACTGAGTGTGTTACATTTGTAAGCAGTAGCGTTAAAGTGTACAGTAAGTTACATCCTTCGCACACACTGAACTGAGCAGCCATTCATTGAGTAATGACTGTATTTTATTTTTCATGGCATTCATTGTTGTCACCTGCATAAATGTCTTGTGAAATTCTCTATGCAGACTTCATTACCATACCTTAAAGGTAAAGGTAAAGGTAGCGTGGATTTATATAGCACCTTTATCGTGACTCACCCCAAAGACACACAGGCATCGATCACAGTTTCACCTGCAAACAACACGATGCCAGCCTTCGTAGTGAGCAGTAAACCTTGCAGCACTTCGGCCAGTTCGGTTACGGCCCAGTACGTAGCCCCGATGTTAGGGTAGAAATATATTATGTCCACTATTTGACTATTTCTATAAGTGGAATAGCACTGTGCAGGTCTCAGGAGTTGTAGAATATGCCTGATCCATTTCCTGGCTGGATGGCATAAAAGGCAATGTGAATAACTCTTTAGTTTTGTGAGGTTTAGTTCTGCATATGTTAGCAGTTTTCATGCAGTTGTTTAGGTTTTTTTTGTGTTGTCACTTGGTTGCACTTACATTTGGTTTTTATCGTGTCCGCATACTGACGCACGATATTCATATAGCAAATCTGTCTGTCTGTCCATCCATCCGTTACGCTCTGGTATTGTATGAAAACAGCTTAACGTATTGTCATAGTTTCTTCACTATACAGTAGCCTAATCATTCTAGTTTTACCGGCATCAAACGTCTTCCCAAAATTCTGATGGGGTCACCCCCTGTGGGGTGCTAAAGACAGGTGCGGTATAAAAATTTCGCCATTTTCTACCAATAAGTCGCTATATCTTGCAGACGATATAAGATATTGCCATAGTTGCTATGGAAGGCGAATAGGAGCTCGTATGCAGTCTATCAAATGGTGCCATTTCCAATTACGCTAAATATCTGACAAACGGCTACAGATACGGCCATAGTTACTATAGAAGGCAAATAGGAAACTGCACCCAAGCTTTCGAATGGAACCAGTTTCATTGACCTTGTATGACCTCTAAGCCAGATTTCAAGGTCACCGTATTATTCAACGTCAAATAACTCAATAACGGTACAAGATAGAGCTATTGTTACAATGGCGGACCAATAGAAAGTCATACATGGTCTATTGAACCGCGCCATTTTTGACTAGGTCAAGCCATTGCTTGATGCTGAATATCTCTGAAATGGCTAAAGATATACAGCCATAGTTACTATGGAAGGCGAATAAGAGACCGTACCGAAGCTTTCAAATGGTACCATTTTGAATGATCTTGACTGACCTCTGACCCACATTTCAAGGTCACGATAATATTCATTGTTAAATAACGCGAATAATCACATATGATTTACCCAAAGGTTTCATTTCCAGTGACCTTGAGTGACCGTTAACCTAGATTTCAAGGTCACGGGGTTATCATAGATGCCGTCGATGTATAGTGTGCGCAGCTGACGCGCGATCTGTTTGGGATAGCTAAGTTCTTGTACTAGTACCAGGCAAGTGATTGGTTGGGAAGATTATGTCCTAAATGACCTATAGTGTGTTGAGTGTAACGTTAAACTCTACTGTACTATATCATGCTGCTAGTGGAATACATAAAAAATCAGCTGTGTGTTGGTCACTGATTGTTGTAGTTGGAAGACGGCTTTGTGCAGTACCGTTTTGACTGCGGCAGCGGACCTGCATCTGTGCGCGTTGACTCGGTTGCTGTGAATGACGGTTATTGGCACACAGTTGCCGTGGAACGCATCAGCAAGAACGTGAGGATCGTTGTGGACGACACGTACATCGCCAAGGGCAGCGGACCTGGCACCAACGATGTCCTCAACCTCGACAGCAGTGACGTGTTCTTTGGCGCGGAGGTGGAGATGTTGGCGCCAGGTTTTGAGAACATTCGTCAAGGCTTTATCGGTTGTCTTCAGAAGATACGCATCGACCTCGTCGATCTTCCGCTGCACGGCAGCTCGTCTGTTGGCGTGCTACAGAACCTTCATGACATCGAATTCCACTGCCGAGGCGTCTACATTCCTGGTCAGTTACTCGGCATTTCTTTCTAGGTTACCAGTCGGAGATATGTTGTATTGCATTTACTTTTTCACACCCCGCTACCTAATCTGTAATAATCTGAGGATTTTATTTAATCCAGTATTTGAACTGGTGCTTTTTAATTGTGCAGATGTCTTACGTCACCAAACAGTATTAGCATTAGTGTGGTAGTTGTGTTGGCAGTTGTTGTGTCTTTAAGTGAGCATATCATGCTTGTGCTGAAAACTGTTATTGGCACAGTAAGTAAGTAAGTAAGTAAGTAAGTAAGTAAATGATTTATAAAGCGCCATCGTCTATAAAGAATCAGGGCGCGTGTCAGTATTGTACAACTGTGTTAACAGTGACTCTGCATGTTGGAGAAGGGTGAATTTATCTACTTCCTGCATGGTAGTTACGTAGATTTGAGAAAATCTTGGATGAGTTCGCACGTCGGGTAAAGTTTAAGAGGGTTCGAGATAACTCCATAAGGTTATGAGCTGTTCTGTTATGGTTAGCGGGATTCATTCTCTACGGCTGGACTTGCTAGTTGTATATTGGACCGCCAGATTTCCTGTATGTGTTGTGCATGTTATGAGTTATTAGGCTGTAATTTTTGGCATTTATTGACTGGTGTTTTAACATGTGAGCTGTTGGGACTGTGCAGGAGTGTGTAGCAGCAGTCCTTGTCAGAACGGCGGCTCCTGTCTGCCGTTCAGCGCTGACAGTTACAGGTGTCACTGTCGTGACAGATTTGTCGGCGACACGTGTGAAATTGATACCAATCCTTGTGCATCAAGTCCCTGTCTAAATGACGGTCTGTGTTCTCTCCAGGAAATGTTACTGTTACAGCTGATCTGATATTTTATACTGTCATGTTTTGGGTTGCTATAGTGCATGTCGGTTAGGCCGCAACAATGCATATCAGAGTTTTAGACTTAAGTTATGTTTAACAAAGGGATCCCCACCCCTTACCTCCACTTGGCCACATCTGAGATGTCATGTTGGTCTCGTTGTCGTCATCTCGTAGTCGTCGAGGACCGTATCGTCGCTCCAGTATGACCAGTATGACATGTTGGTCTGGGGAAGGGGAATATTAATAAAACTGTCTCTGTGCTACAGTATTGTGTACTGTTGTAATGGTGCACAAAGGTGTGAGCAGTTCTTACAGGTCGGTCGACTACATTGAGCTTTCGACTATATCGGGCTTTGATCTTGTTTGCTTTAGCTCTCTGTCATCTGTGTCTTCGATATTCATAGTGCTGTATACATGGTAAATTTTTTTTTGTTTACATCTTTTTCATTTACCTTTTAGTGAACTGTGCCTGGTGGGATTGGCCCTTGACCTAGTTGCCTAACCGTTGTCCTTCAATGCTCTGATACTGTTGGTTTGGTCATATGACCCGTAAAATCGTCTCTAAAATGACCTATAATGTGTCGAGTGGGACGTTAAACCCTGCTATACTATACCATGCCAACGAAGGGGCTGCAGCTGATGTAGTCATGTCGTTTACAGGTGTTTGTGAAAACGTGGCGGGCACGTTCAGCTGCAGCTGATGTGTTCATGTCGTTTACAGGTGTTTGTGAAAACGTGGCGGGTATATTTAGCTACACCTGATGTAGTCATGTCGTTTACAGGTGTTTGTGAAAACGTGGCGGGCACGTTCAGCTGCAGCTGATGTTGTCATGTCGTTTACAGGTGTTTGTGAAAACGTGGCGGGCACGTTCAGATGTCTGTGTCGAGGTCGTATGAAGGGCATCCGATGTGAACTGAGAGATTTCTGTGACTCTGGTCCGTGCCAGCACGGCTCTCGCTGTACTGACACCATCACTGGCCCAGTCTGTGATTGTCCGTCAGGATACAAAGGTTGACTTCATCACACACCTCTACGTCTATCAACAAATCATTTTACACACAAAAGAATCAAACTTTGCAGCCATTTAGTTGTGAAAATGTAGTAGAATATAATGTGCAAATACGTAACATTTGCTGAGAACTGAGAGGTAGCCGTCCTAGTCTACGATACGAGATCAGCACTAGAAATTAACGAAGAAGAAACTGAAGTGGAAAGGTGACGAATGTAAGAAATCTGAAAGTCTGTGAGTCCGTGAATGCAGTCTGTTGGGTTGGGTGCAAGCAGCCAGAGGTGCGAAGGATGTAGACCGGGTGACGCTTGAGCCTGGAGTGGAAGAACAAAGACGAGGTAGATGGTGAAATGGTAAGAATGAAAGTGATGAATTCTAGCTGATCATTGATCGCGATGAGGTCGACGAAATAAGGCGGGAAGTTAATTTCAAAGACAGGGCGATGCAGCTGTCAGTAACGTTGGGCAGCTCGGCCACTTACTGCTGACGTGCAACTGTCAACAACCAGAACTGATGTTAAGGGCCAATTGCACCAACGTACTTGTATTTAAGTAGAAATTAAATCCGGCATTAGTCTCTACTTAGCGAAAATCGCGTTGCAGGAACCACAGTTAAGTAAGCAACACTTAATTATGTCACGTGTAACGACGTCCTGATAAGTGGAGATTCAAGTGTCACTTCAGTTTGAGTGATACTTGCCGACGTGGTGATTTAGGTAACGTCGGTGCAGTCTGTCCTTTGCTTGTGTTCTTAACGAAGACAGTTTTGTGCATTCCCACGGTGATAGCTCCAGTGACACAAATACTTGAGGACTTCTCGTGCAGACACATGAGACTCACTTGAGGTGCAAGTGCCGTCCCCGACCCTAAGTGCAGTTGAGATTTGCAGCGACAGTTCTGATTCGTTCACGGTACACTGTCTGTGGTCTGTGATGTGTCTTGATGACACCGTATGATTACAATAACTTACATTACCGGCCAGCTTTATATTTACGATTTTAACACTTTTTAACAGTATTTGTTGTCCGTTCTTTTTTGATGACCTGAAAATAATGTCTAGTTTCCAAGATGCTGTGATCTTGGTCTTTGTCATGGTCATGATACCATGACAGAGGTATTGATCGTGGTCTCACGTTTTTTGATAAGATCTTGAATTGATAATAAGACTGGTATTAGGCAGTTTTATTGTTGTGTTAGTCGTGCTATGTATGCACAGTGTCACTCGTCAGCTGTACTGTGCAGCTGTTGTTATAACAGCATAAGAATGCGGCGATGTTTCTGTACCAGGTGAATTGTGTGAAGTTGACCTCAATGAATGTCTATCTGATCCTTGTCCACCGGAGTCTGTCTGCTTCAACTTTGACGGCGGCTATGCATGTAACTGTTCCGACCCAGCATTGTGTCCAAGTCAGTACGCAGACTTTGTGCCGACGTCGTGGGGTGCAAGCTGGGAAGAGATTGTAGCCATTGCAGGTCAGTCAGTTATTTCAGTGCTTTATATTATCATTGTCACTGCTGCCGACTCTCCCAACTTTTTATCTCCGCTGTGATCAAAGGTCAGAGGAGCTGATGGGTTGACTGGCTGAGCCGTCGTCTCCCAGCTTTTTATCTCCGCTATGACCAAAGGTCAGAGGAGCTGATGGGTTGACTGGCTGAGCCGTCGTCTCCCAACTTTTTATCTCCGCTATGATCAAAGGTCAGAGGAGCTGATGGGTTGACTGGCTGAGCCGTCGTCTCCCAGCTTTTTATCTCCGCTATGACCAAAGGTCAGAGGAGCTGATGGGTTTACTGGCTGAGCCGTCGTCTACTTAAATTGTTAGTTGTCTGTCAGCTGAAGTTCGACCGTAATGAAACTTGGTATGAATGATGTGAGGACAAGGAGCTAGAAAGTGACTGGGCAGATATTTAATATTTGCATTAATTAGGTGCAAATTATGCTAAATAGTGGCCCACAAAGCACAGCAAAGCTGTCTCAGCCAATAGACTGATTGTTGATACTGTTTTATGCTTTTAAGAATCAAACTCTTCGGTATTTGTAGTCGTCCTGAATAATTTACTTTCTTACATTTCACAATAATAATCAAATCAAGTGGCTCTAGTAAGCAGTATGCAAGCTTGGCAGCCCTGTTGTTGTATCAGCTGACAGTTTGATCTGCCTTGATCTAATTGACTAGCCATTTTCCTACACCTGTGACACTGTTGGTCGGATCATCTGACTCATAAAATCGTCCCCAAAATGACCTATAATGTGTCAGGTGGGAGTTATACTTGTCATTCCATTCCTGCAGCAGTACGTGAATAAAGCATGATAATTCTTCTTCGGATACTAGTGATATGGAGACTAAAAACAACGATTGTTTGTCGTCTTATTGCCGATGTGACTGAACAGAAGCCGATGTTAAGCTGTGTCTCAACTTTGTGCATCTAACTATAGTTCTAAAAATACATTACATGCATTCAGTGCCTTGAGTCTGTTGGCTTGGAAATCACTTCAGCAGCTCTGAGGTTTTTTACTTGGTATATGTGATTGCTGTCAACTGACCGATACTGGGGGAGAGTGGTTAGCATCGCCGGGTCATGTGCAAGAGGTCGTGGGTTCAAATCCCAGTGGCGCCAAAAGTGAAAGGCAGTGATGAAATTTGTAAATATTTACCACTTTTAAGTTAATACTGTGTTAAAGTATGTGTGCATTTGTAGTTTTGGTTTGTTGCGCGGCATCAGCACTTAGTAGCAGCCTAACGCCTTTGCTAAACCTATGTGCTGTGTTTGGTTGTACTGAAGGCCTGCATGCCAGAGCTTTGTGTTTCGTACACAGTGTTGTCCTGCATGGCAGCTTGTTGTTCAGTACTTCATTGTAACAAGTTGCGAATATCAACTTGGTTTCCAGTAAAGGTTTAGTGTTATTATTATTATTATTACTGACAGAGCAGTAGCGTGTAGTGTGTCGAGGTTTTCTGAATTTTCCCCCAGCGACTGAGAATGTTTAAGCAAATTTTACACACATATTTTATGTTCATATCTTCGCCAAGTTACGAAGTTTTATTACAGTTATCTCTAACTTTGACACAGTTATGCCATATTAAGCGCAAACATCCAGTGAATTTTCACTTTTCACTAGACTGACGAGGGCCAGCTGTACCGACTTCATCGCAAAGGACAAATGGCCGCCGAATTCACCGGACCTCAACCCACTTGACTATCATGTGTGGGGTGCAATGCTTCAGGCATTTCACAAACTTCACTCAAAGCCAAAGACCATTGCAGAGCTAAAAGTGCACTGCAGCAGATCCGAGATGACTTCCGCAAACAATAATCAACAAAGTTATTAACGACTTTTGCAAACGTCTGAACGCTTTTGATCATATGATTTGAACTCTATACAGAAATATTTTGACTAAACTATGTTTGCTGTTTCAGAAACTGTAATAAATTGTGTGTTTTAACCTGTTGTCTATTGTCAAATAGTAGTGGTTCATGCTAGATGCGTTGTGAAAAGTGAAAATTCACTGGGTGGTTGCGCTTAATATGGCATAACTTCATCAAATTTAGAGATAATTGAATAAAATGTTATAATTTGGCGTAGATATGAACATATACAATAGGCATGCAAAATTTCACGTAAAAATTCTCAGACATTGAGAAGAAAATTTCAGAAAACCTCAAGGGGATAAAATTTTTTGACTCACACTGTAGATACTGACTGTGATGTGTGTTGCAGTGGTCGTGCTGATACTGATACTGATCTCAGTCGTCTTCGTGCTCTTTGCTCGCTGGCGTCGGCGCAAGCGACGTTGCACACGACAGCCGTATGACCACACCGTGGATGATACTTTTCATCCGTATGTAGTCGATGACGCTGCCGCTGACAAACTGAGTTGTGGAGGTTCGACGCTGGAGAACGTTTTGTGTGAGGCCTCGTGTGCCAGTAACGGCCATGTCAGTCCACGTCATCCCGCTTCACCGAAACGTGCAGCTTCTTACCGACTGAGTGTGATGAATGGATCCGACGTCGAGAACATGATGCGGACTCACAACTACGGCAGTAATGCGGACGACCTGCAGAATGTCGGACGACAGCCGGACGGTTCACGTGGTCCGGAGTTTGTCGGCCGATCCCCGGTCGTTACAGCGAAACGCTCCCTCGGACCAACATCTGTTGATAACGGAGATGCTTCTAAAGGCCTGAATAACTTGAACAAAGCTGAAAACTACAGAAAGAAGAGTAAGTTTGTTTGTGATTGAGTGAGTGCACAATTTAGAGAATTGAGAAATTGCTTACATACGAACTAATGTGTCATTTTTGGTCTTAACTTATTTTTCATATTTTATAGAATTATTTTTTTGTGAAACTTAGTTTTGCTTTTGAATTGTTACCTTCCGTTAGAGTATGGATATAAAACAGTTAATATGTCAGTCGACTGTTGTTTTTCATTTAGTTTGTGCACTGGCCAGCACAAAATACTAGTCATTCGTAGTTTGGTATAATTTGGTTGTACTGCGACTATGTGGACTTGTCTGTGCAGACCCGGAGAAGATACAGAAGTTGATGCCAGCACCGGCCAACCAGTCACTACAGTCACTTCAGCTGCTGCAGTCAGGTCCTGATGGAGCATCCGTGTCAAGTCTGCCTATCTCAGAGTCGGATGATGATACTCAAGGTATGTAGGCTTGGGTTTCTTTTGTGACTTTTGTGATGATGCTGTTGCTGGACGATGAGAACTCTTCTGTTGTGCAGCATTACTGTCCCTGTGTGTACCATTATAATGGAGCACAATGGTACGAGCAGTTCTTATGGGTTGGTCGACTGAATTGGGCTTTGATCTGCTTGGTTTAGCTTTCTGTCTTCCGAGCGCTTCTGTATCTTTGGTCTTCATGGTGTTATATGTTTAAAATTTTTATGTTACATTCTTTACTATACCTTTTAGTGAGCTGAGCCTGGTGGGATTAACTAGCCATCGTCCTTCAGTGCTGTGACACATCATTCTCGACTGCCATGGGTTGTGTAGCTTCTAGTTGCTGTTTTGTTTCACGTCCCACATTTGATCTTTTCAATTCAGTTTTCTCCTGCACAGTGTGATGTAGTTGCTTGTCTTGTGAAACATTTTACGGTTGTGATAGTGTATCATGTCGACTGTTGCTTTATAGCTGATAATTTCATGCACTATCGCCGTCCAGGTACTCATCCGTGTGGTGTATCGGCTTTGCACGATTATTTTCTGCTTGTTATGTTGTGAAAATCACACGAAATACGACCATGTTTGCATGTGTGTGGTTATCTGCTGCTGTAATGAGTGTTGCATGGACTGCCAGCGTAAATTGTCCATGCAGTTGCTCATAATGAAACTGAAAGATGAGTTGTTGATTTTAGGCAAGAATGTTTTTATGTTTATCACACAGCACTTGCTTTGTAGGCATACACAGTCAATTATTTTCTCTTAACTCTCTCGTGTTTGTATTATTGTTAGTTAAATTTATCAAACACAACCAAAATTATTACCTTAAACTTGACGTTTCGACCTCTATCAGAGGCCTTCATCAGAAGAAGCTAGTACTCAGTTCTTCTGGTTCTTGACACGACGGGAAGACGCCATGTCAAGAAAGTGGTCGTATGCGTGGCTCAGTTGGTAGCTGCCCTCATCACGGTTCATGGCCTGTTGTTCTTCCTTTCAGATGTGCATGGCCTCTTTGATCCATCTGGTAAAACGCTCTGGCTCTCTGTCGATCAATGTCGCTTGAGACCAGTTGATGGCATGGTTCTCTTGGGTTGCGTGGTCGGTGAGAGTGGATTTGTTGTGTTCTGTTAAACTTGATGCATGAAGGCTTCTAGTAAATGTGCATCCAGTTTTGGATTCCACTTCAGTCCTGTGTTCCTGTAATCTGACTACCTCCAAACTTTTTTCCAGTTTCGCCGATATAGGTCTCGTCACAATATTGGCATGGCTGGTTGACGTCTTTGAACTGAAAGCAAGCTAGTGCATGACAAAACAGAACACACTGAGATGAGCAGTTAGCACCTCAGTTATAAATGTGAGTAGTCAGCCAAAGCCAGCAAGCCATGGATACAAGTGACAGCAGCCAAGCACTGATGACGATGGACAGATCTTGTATGTAGCACAGAACCGGTAAGACGTATGGGGCATCGGTGACTGAGTTGGACAGATTTCTTGTCGAGCTCACCGAGACAGTCCTAGCTACTTGCTTCCCAGTGCGACTCTGCAGCCAGTTTCCGTTTCATGTTCAACATATTTGTATGCCTTCACCAGTCTTGACTGGCAGGAGCAGTCGCTGTCCATTTGTCCGTGCATCCATTTGTCTGACCATGACTGAACTTTTGAACGCAACATTTTGAAAACAAGTGGACCGACTTTGATGGAAATTGGCACAAGAAGTCCACAGAGCAAGGGCGTAAGAAACGATCAACTTAGGAGGTCAGTGATCTAGGTCACACAAGACAAGACCGAAACAGATAGTTTGCGATATCATCGAAATAGATTTTTGTGTCCTGACGACTTTTAACCAAACGTAGCAGGCACATATTTCAGTAAATGCCCATTCTGTCACAACAACCCGGATGCAGAAGGTCAAAGGTCAAGATCACAAGGTCACACGAGGACAAAGTTGGATTTGGAGTGGAGCGTTTAATCTCTAGCTCTGTTAGTTTTCTCATAACCAGTAAATAACTGAATCAATGACTATTAGGTAGAGGAACTCTTATACTCTCAACCCTTTAATCACCACATTAAATTGCAGCTTTCAAGCTGCAATTTTTTTAATAAATTTGAGTTGAGTTGAGTTTAAAACCACAGAGCAATGGACCATCATATAGCAGTACAGTGATTGGTATACTGGCCGTTGATGGGTGGGATGTTACATTTGGTACAGCAAGGAGGGGACTGGGTGGGGCTGCAGCCCGCCCAGGCCCCTCCTCACTGTACCAAATGTAACAGCCCATCCATCAACGGCCAGTGTACCAACTTCGTATTATTCGATGTACCACTATAATTGCCTTTGGAGTCTAAAGGGTTAAGAACGTTGGGTTTAGAGCTGATCCCAGCTTCTGAACAGTTGGCTCACAGGTGAGTTAGTCTTAGACCGAGCGTTAGGCTGCCATTACTTCCTTCGAGGCCCGCGGTTACGTTCCTAACCACAGAATGTCAATCTGTCAGTCAGAATAAATTTATATAGCACCACATGTTGCAAGCGAATCATAGGTGCGTGGCACATCACTACCCTTTGGCCACTACCAAATTATACTGCATGGTGACAGAAGTACATGTATGAACAACTTGCCGAGAGTCATTACATGATAAGGAAACAGCCGGGAGTCGAACCCGAGTCCAACACTGTAACCATTATACCACTGTGCTGGCTTTGTGATGATCAGTAAATTACTATGTTTTCTGATGGAGTATAAAATATGTTTTTCTCAAAGCAAGACAATATGAACTGAACAGTATAAAAGTATCTGTTGTAACGTTTATCTTTAGAACAGCCGTAATCGTGATCTGTATAAAACTTCTCAGTTGCTACTGAGAAACTTTGTGTATGTATTTGAAGCACTAACGTAGGTTGCTCACTCGTGATAGGATTTCAGAGCATAACAACTAGTCACAATGAGGATGAGGATAATTTATTGCATGGTTGTTGTGTGAGGATTGAGTGTTGTTTATGCCATCGTCGTGACAACAGAACGCTGTTACATAGAGCTTGGTGCTCGTGCTTTGAATGTTGTGTGCAATGCAACCTGCCTGGTGTTGTGTGACTGGATGTACTACAGCAGTGGCACGATGTGATTGCATTCATCAGGCTTTAGTGGAGTTTAATTCCACGAAAGCAATTAAATACGATATTCATTATGTGTATGTTTTGTCGAATGAAACATCACTGAATCAGTAGCCAAACAATATTACTAGCCAGCACTGCATGGACATTCATGATATTGATTTTGTCATTTGCTTTTCAGCTATATATTTGAAATACAGTGTGTCTCAAAAAAAAACTGGACCGCTACAATTAATATGACATAATTTGACCAATTCACAACGTTCACTAATTATTTTTTGCACAGAGAGACCTTGTTCAACCCTGCATTGAATACATTAAAAAGTTTTTAAATTGGTTTAGAACCAGCTGTGTGGTTCAACTTCTTCTTCTTCTCGTATGCGTGTCATTTACCATAATTGGTCAGCCATGAAACAGCGTCCTCATCCGCAGAGTGTAGCCGAGATAAGCCACCATTCAGTTTTGTCAGGGGGCAGGATTCGACAATGTG
>Ga0209149_1001062_pt1 | contig 13175 bp, 10 predicted proteins | sample WorMetTyACAVOLI2_FD_187423 | JGI IMG/M metagenome (GOLD analysis project Ga0209149, IMG submission 187423) | Marine gutless worms symbiont microbial communities from Max Planck institute for Marine Microbiology, Germany - Olavius algarvensis... ... | reverse complement strand
CGCGCTATGCTTGCAAGCGATGTTGGGATCGAGATGCTAGCAATATTATCTCACGAAGATGGGATCCGTTCCGTTGGTCCGCTGTCTTCCGAAGATGTCGCCGTCGTCGTCGACTTCCACTAGTTCACAGATTGCCACCTGGAGGCGATCTTTTACATGAACTTGTCACAACTTCGACTTGATCTCCGACCATCGTTAACGGGAAAGATATTCGTCTGATCACCGGCGTTTCTCCTTGAACCCGGCTCGACACGATATTCTTCCACACCGTCAATCACAACTGTCTGATCTAACTATCAGACTTCATATAACGACTTCTTTGAAGTCTATATCACAGAAACGGTGACTTTATCACCTAATGGTCATTTCGACCAATTCAACTGTATAATCAATCTCTCAACAAGGTCATGTGACCAATCGTTCTTTGTCCTCATTGGTCAAAATCGCCTTCAGCTGACGTCCGTTATGACAATTCATAAGTATGTAAATGTTCAGGCATCAGTTGTTGGACCACACTAAAATCAGTAGGGGCCTAATCAGCAATCAGCAATGATGAAAACGGATGCAGGCACTTGTGGATGATCACTGGCAGTGACTGTCCTTCAACGCAAAGCTAGCATGCAACAAATAGGCCTTCCTATTAGTGCCAGCAATTAAAGGTTGTATATATTTTAACACACTTTCTAACTAGCCAGCGAGCGTTAATTAAATTAGATAACGAAAATATTGGTGGGCATCTAACACCTTTACATGGATCACGCCCTTAGATTCACTAGACTTTGTCGTCAACAGGTTCTTTATACAGTTGTTTCATACTAGCAATATAGACATCGTGAAAAAAGGTCAGATGTTTTTCTGTTTTGAAATGCCTATAGTACTCTTCTCAAGAAACGGGTTGAAAAATTTCAGAAACAATACAAGAACCACCAGAATACTCTGTGTCAAATTGTAAATAATTTTAAGCCTAGTATGTATAAGTATATGTAGAATGTATAAGTTATATTGTAGCGAAATGTTTATGAGATTTTCAAGTCATGCGTTGTATGTATAATTGTATAGTTAAGTTTATTTAACCCTGCTGTTTGTTTTGCTATAACTGTATAATTGCTACCGTTTTCGGAAGATGAATATAATATAATAGGTCTGCTGGACAAAATTCAAATAATATGGCGGCGCCTATGCAGCTATGCTAAGCTAACTTACAAGTTTGTCATCAGTTACAGTTGAACGTTTCAACTAATCAGCAGTGTTGCCGTGATTAGGGCCACGCCTATCGTACTGTATAAGACAATGACGTACTGTCGCGCATTGCTGACGTCGAAAGACGTTCCTCGCAGAGCTATAGGCTCCGCTATAGGCGGACTAGACTATACTCGTGGTTAACATGAGACTGCAAAATTTTGCATCGTTTACAAGTTGCAACCACGACTTAACAGATTCACGAGTCAAATTCAAACTCACGTTGATGACGACTTCAGTTCGGCCTATCGCGGTGATGTGTTCATCCCGCGAACCAGGACACATCTCGGCCGACGAAGCTTCCTTGTTCTTGCTGCTCCAACTGTCTGGAATACTCTTCCTCTTCGAGGACAGAGCTGGATTGCAAGCCCATTCAACTTAAGCCTACACCAGCCTCTGAGAACGATTTATTTTAAGATCGAACTTACTTACTTACTTACTTACTTACTTACTTACTTACTTACTTACTTACTTACTTCATGAGCTCAAAGGAATTATTCAGCAATACAGGTGAACATTTCACGTCACATAATTATATAGGCAGTGCAGAAAAACCTAAGTGAAGTGACAGCCTAAGCATTTCGCTTCGAGTTAACTGTTATGAAATAAGTCGGTGAGTGTAAGTAATAAATAGGATTAACTAGATAAAGCTAGTTAGTATTTTCGAAAATAAAATGTAAAATATGTCTTAAACGTCCCACGTATATTGACACACGACACGAAAAGCTAGCACAGCCATCTGGGTTCGACATGACTGACGTCAAATTTAATGATCAATGTCAGCATTAGCTATGAAAGTATAGTTCGCTAGCCTATCTGCATTGTACTAGGGCTACAACAATGTATATGACGCTAATGTTTATCCATCAAATGCTATTTGCGAGAGTTCATGGTCACTGTGATATTTTCCCTGATTAGTTATAGGCCTACTTCTAAACAACGATTCCGTTTCGTTTAGACTTGAGAATCACGATATGTCACTCGTCACGATGAGTGATTTTTCTGTAGCGGAATTCTGCGAGATGAATGTCGTTGGCATTACCTCGATGGTTGGCACGCACCTCGCGCTTCACACTGAATGCAATCACCTATTTGCACAATGCAGCTAGGAAGTTTTTTGTCGCGCGCACAATTGGAAGGGAATGTACGAAGACTTTCGAATACTGTGCATATGAATCAGCGCGGCGCGGGCCTCCTATATTACGGGCTATATAAAGCGTATAATAGAGCTCTTCTACTTTGCCGTTTACGGAGATACGAAACCGTAAGTGCGTTTGTCTGCGTTGACTGATGCACATCGACGGAGCAACGAGTAGTATACACCACAACTCGACAGAAAGTAGAAACTGAAAAAAACATCGACTGTTCATAGACTGCTTACAGGCTGTCGCACCGTTACAGCAACGATGGCGACTGATACGACGACCACCCCCACTGCTGGTCGACAGCTGTTGCAGCTAATCAAGCGGCGAGACCGGGACACCGCTGCTCTGGTCCTCGTGTCACTCACCGCCGCCACCGTCACGACGACGGCGGCTCCGGCGGCCACGTGGCTCGAACTGCAGGACGATGACGAAGACGGCACGGCGCTGGTTTGGGCGTCGTGCCACGGCTTCGACGAGCTCGTTGTCATGCTGCTTGCCGCTGGAGCCGACGTGAACGCGCGCGCCGCAAACAACGGTCTCACACCTCTACACGCCGCCGCTGAACGTGGTCGAACCACTGTCGTCAGGTCGGTACAATTATTGCCGTCGACGTGCAGCTTACAATCTTTTGTAGCAGCTATCTACAAATATTAGTAACAACAATAAGGAAGTTATCCTGCAGCTTATTTCAAGTAAATGCATACCAATTTTACTTTATGGTCTATAGGTCCTACCCATGCAAAAATATCAGTTAAATTCATTGAATTTTGTCATCAATAGATTTTTTATGAAGTTATTTAAAACCGGCAACATTCGTATCGTCCAATTATGCCAAGAACTGTTCCATTTTGAACTGCCAAGTGTTCAGCTTGCTCGTCGTCGAAAACTATTTTAGATAAGTTTTTCGTTTGCGTATAAATGCTTATTAATTAAGTTTTTTTTGTTATTTTTCTATGCTTTTTATCATCTACCATGTTATTGGTGAATAAAGATTGGCACTAACAACGACGACAACAATAACGTCATCATTGCCGCTATCATCAACATCAATCAAATTTATTATTAGTCCATTGTTAGTACGAAGAACGAGTCGGAAGATTGGTGACAGGGCTTTCCCTGTTGCCGCACCCCGTGCTTGGAATCGGCTGCTGACAGACTTGAAACTCTTGCGTTCGATTGCTTCATTCAAGAGCAAACTGAAGAGTTTTCTGTTTCATGCTGCTTTATATACACCGAGAACACTGTTTGAACTGTAGAATGCGCCATCGGTCTGATTGTGTGTGTGTGTGGGGGGGGGGCGCACTACAAGTCACTGTTGCTGTTACTGAATATTTATAAGACGCAATTTCGCAATATGGCTAAAATTGTCTTTTAAGCGCAATACTGCTACGAGAAATCAATTAAAAGTCAAAGTGCAGCAGTTTGACAGACGGACGTTGAGTGTTGTATAGGATGTGTTACTGTCGTGCAGGCGGTTGTTGGACTGGGGTGCGGACACGGACTGCAAGACACTGCTTGGTGAGACAGCGTGTCACCTAGCCGCCTACCGAGGACACACTGACGTCGTGCGTCATCTGTTGGCCGCAGGCTGCGACTGGACGTGGCGCAACTGGCGCGGCAACAACGTCGTCGACGAGGCGCTGTCGGCTGTCGACCGTCGCTCGACAGTCGCCGCCGCACTGGTCCTGTCCACTGCCGCCGAGTCAACGTCGTCGTCGTCTCCCGACACCACTGCTGCCGGCACCACTGTAGCCGCTGACGTCGAGATCACCTCGTCAGTCGCCGCTACTGTTCACGACAATACTGGACTCGTATCGAGGACTTCATGATATCGAAAATGCCTACATATCCTACGTATTACACACGCCGCTTGTAACGACGTGCACTGTGACACCGTGCATTTAGTTGTGAATATAGAGAGATAGTGCTAAACAAAGCATGGACCGTTAAACGTTCGAGTTATCGCTATTGTCAAAGGCCTGATGATCGTCTTCCTAAAATTGTCGGCACTGAGCGACGGGTCTCGGAGGTCGACAGGCAGCGCATTCCAGGCCATCGGACCGGCGACAGAGAACGCCCGACGGCCGAGCGTGCTGCGACGATGTCGTGGTACTACGAGATGGTGGCGGCTGGAAGATCGAAGTCGCTGACGACTGGCAACGTCCGAACGTTGGCAACGTTGCTGTATTGGAAAAGTAATTACGGCATTTAATGATGAAGTACAGAATCGTATTTGTTAACACAACGCATGTTTTTTTAGCAAATTATTGCTAAAATGTTTATCAATTTTAAACCAAGATTCTTCGCTGTCGCTTCTATCGCCGAAGCACGACTGATTCTTGGACATAGAGTGCCGAATATTCCTGACTGACGTTAAGAACCACAGCCAGTAATATAAAATTTATATATCTTGTGGTCGTTCGAGACAGTGTCGATTCTCATAGGGCTATCTAAACCGGTTTTGTTTTTTTGAACAATTCAAGGCTATACTTCGTATATTGTGCACATATTTAAGTAAAATCATTAGTGTGATATTTTTTTGTGGCAGGTTACATAAGATCTCACATTAAATTTTTATCGCGTCAGCACACTGACGCGCGATAAGCGATATAGATATAGCAACTCTGTCCGTCTGTCCGCCTGTCCGTCTGTCCGTCTGTCCATCTGTCCGTTGCGTTCCGGTATTCTATCGAAACGGCTATGTTGTCATAATGTCTTCACCACACAATCATTCTAGTTTTATGGTTAGTCTATCAAACATCTTCGCGAAATTCTGACGGGGCCACCCCTGCGGGGGAGCCTGTACAGGTGGAGTATAAAAATTTCGCGATTTTCGACCAATAAATCGCTATATCTCGCAAACGATACAAGATAGCGGCATAATTACTATAGTATTAAAGGCGAATAGGAAACCGCACCCGAACTTTCGATTGCTACCATTTGCAGTGGACAATTTTCGTACGAATCAATTGGTGAAAGAATTTTGAAAATCGATCCACGAGACACGTACAGTGTATTGCCCATCGAATACAGCACTATGTGATAACGTCATATGATGCCTCCGCTGCTGCATTTGTCCGACATCCGTTGTAAATGTTTTCCGTACCGGCGTTGCCATGGCAAGCAAAAAGGCGCAATGAACGAACAGACAAATGGCGTTTATGTCAGCTGTTGAATACTGTATGCTGTAAAATGCTTAATATATTTATATGAAATTTGTAAGTAAAATCTTTAAATTAACGTGCAATATTCGCTTCTGTGCTGGCCTAAACAGTCTCTCGTGTAAACATCTACCCAGGTCAACTCAGCCTGGCCACCCCGCCATAGTTGCTGCAATGAGCCAAGCAAAAACTATGAGGTAACATATTTTGCCGACACTTCTACGATAACATCTGTTATTTACCACTAGCTGCAAATAATGAAACATGGGCGTATGTGGATTACAGCTTATGCTGTGTTCTCATAACAAGTTGTATGGATGAGGGACAGAATAGTAGCAGCGCTGCTGTATTGGAGCCAGGTGTGTGTTTTATTATAATAATTAATATTTATCGTAAATCCTACTGCTGATTACCCAATTGTTGCCAGACAGTGTTGGTGACAAGAACCTGCATGTGAATGGTCTTGCGTACAAAGATTTGCTGCAATTTAAAACTTCCCTTACTAGTAATACCAATGCATAGTGCATTGTGTGTGCGACATTGAATATAGCGTGAATGAAACTGAACTGTGAAACGCTCTGCGGCAGTACATCTATATAAGCTCACAATAGTAACATCTGCACTATTCATGCTACCTCTGGCGATATTGTGAACGTGGTTTTCTTAGAAATTGTTAGAAGCCAAGAACGTTTCCTTTTCTTACGAGCAAAGGTTAGCACGCACAACCGCGTGGATAGAATAGACTGGACGTTTGAATAGGCCGAATTTAATGTCATTGGTGGTGGATGTAAAGCAAACGTGGAAAGCGCTAGTCGAGGGACCGGTTCAGATATTTGGGGTGGGTGATGGGGAGCTAGACTGCTGTTACCACATCACTCAGTACTTCTGACCCTAACCGACACACGAGGCGAGAATTTTTTTTGGAAAACTGACACTAACCCGTCGTGACTTGACTAACACAGCAGAAATTTCGACTCATGAGACTGAACTGAATTTCTGCTGTGTTAGTCAAGTCACGACGGGTTAGTGCCAGTTTTCAAAAAAAATTCTCGCCTCGTGTGTCGGTTAGGGTCAGAAGTATGGGTTAGTGCCAGTTTTCAAATTTTCGCTTTAAGAGCCGGGGAAATGTCCTAGGTGGGGAGGGAAATTGTCCGGGCCGGGAACGTCCGGGGGGAATATGTCCGAGGGGCGAAATGTATATACTACATTCATCACGACCTCCGCGACATATGCCTGTGGTTAACTGTACAACAAGCAGCTCTACGGCGATCTGAGTAAGTAAAGAGATAGGCTGTGTTACTGACGCCAGCCAGAGACGTTCATAGTCTGTTGTAAATTAAAATTATTACGCGTTTCTGCTCTTCTTACCCGGCGTGAAAATTGTTATCAGTATATAGCTAGGCCAATTGTCTGGCGGAAGCGCCCCATTAAGGGTTGTTCCAGAAATTATCCTCAGGGGGGCGGCGGCAATTTTTTTGACTCCTCCATTCCCTCTGGACAAAAAACCGTTGCCGCCCACGGTCCACCCCCCTGGGGATAATTTCTGGAACAGCCCTAAGTTCTTATGTGCCGTTACTGACTCACTCACTGAGCCCCATAACTTCGTGAAAACCCGAGGCTGTGCGGTTTCCTATAGCTTAGTGGTAAATTCATTGCTGGAATTAAGGAGTAGAAAAGCTACAGTATAGGCCTATTTGTTTTGCCGCCCCCTGCAGCTTCTGACGGAATGTGGGCTCGTTACCCTCAGTCTTCTCAGAGTTATTCACCGAATTCACCGAAGCCACAAATGCCTCACAAGCACTGATGGCATAAGTCGACACAGGCTTTCGCCATATAATGTTCACTATCTTCATAACATAGGCCTACTGTAACTCTCCGGTTCCAACTCAATCAAGATGTGCTTTTTAATAGTATTAAGAGTACTACATTTAATACATTTTTTTCTGGGAGCTGATTCCATCTATCAACAACTCTGTTACTAAAGACGTATTTCCTTACATCTAATCTAAATCTTTTTGAACAACTTCTTTTCATGTCCTCTTCTCCCGCCTTTATCTAAATGAAAGAATAATTCACTGTGTAGGGCCTACATCATATATACTATTCATAATCTTAAAAGTATCAATCAAATCTTCTTATATCCAATCGAGGTAAGCAAGTCTGTTTTCGTACTTCCAGTGGTCAATGCCTTGCACACCCTCGACCACTCCAGTGGCTAAATCGTGATCACATTAAGTTGGTAATGGACGAACGAACGAATAGAAATGTTGAGAAACTTTTGCCTATGCCTCCGCCCATAGGACCCTCCCAGAAATTATGGCGAAACAAATTTGATGTGTCCTCCATCAGTGTTTTCCACATAGGCCTATCAGTTCAGTGGTCGTTCAATGTAGATCAGTTTATGCAGACTTTTGACAGGTAATTGATTAAAAATCCAGTCAAAATGGTTGTTGTCAGGTGCTTGACTTTGCTCTAAATTCGCAAAAAAATTGTTTGTCGGCCGGCCGGGCTTACAGCGCTCCCCAGACTGGATCATGGGGGAAGGGAGGAGAAAAGGGAGACGGAAGGGCAGTAGGGGACTGAAGGAAAGGGGGATCGAGGAAGGGGCAGGGAGGTGAGGGCACGGAAGCTGGAGGGGAGGGGTATCCCCTCCGTATGAAAATCCTATAGGCCTACGGCCCTGCCTCCGCCTGCCAGTCTGGCGTGGTGGAAGCACAAAAAGCTGTCGACAGTGGATATAAGACTCAGCAATTCATACTTAGTGTATTGATAATCAGTGTCAGTAACATAAATTACCCGAAATAGGAACGGGTGTTGGCCTGAGGAAACGGAATCCACAGTCAGTCTATAGAATGTTCTTGGTATGAAGTCGTCTCCAAGCAACTTGAATGTTGATCAATGTTTCTCCGTAATTTCGACGACGGCGAACTACTTGCCAATAAGGGCAGTTGACATAGCACGTGTCGAGTGCACTAACATAACTGTGTGACGTGTGCATGGCTATAGAAGTTGTGCATTTATTCGCTAGGCGTCATCATCTGTTTGACATGACAACATGCACCGATTGACATCGATTCGAATTTTCTCTCATCTCCTGCTCGATCCCTTGTCCAGTTCCAGCGAGTGTTAAAAATAAACCTTTATCTTCTACTGTAAACCTCAATCAACCTTCGAAAAATATGCCTCAACCAATGTCGCGTAGCCACCACGTATACGTACCAACAACAAGCTCAGTTGTAGCAGAGATAATACGTACGGTACGCGATGCTCCGTATCATTTGAAAATTCTGTCAAGTTATAGGCTCAGGCCTACATGACGGCTGACAAAGACGTAAGGTTTTGTCAACAGAGAATGGCGGTCAAGTGCTTGCAGTCGGTTGCCGCTTGCTTGTGTCATCAAGAACTTGCGAATTGCGATGGTCGCATTGTGTTGACAGCACCTGTATAGTGTGACGAAATAACCGGAAAAAAACGTTCAGAGTATGATTATGCGGGGAAGTTTAGTCCGTTATTTTATCTTCAGGTACTCTTTAATGACGTTGTTTGTTTACTACTGTACTTAGTGCATTAGATGCTACGACGATGCGCTTTACAAATTGAAAATGACTTAGCCAGTTAGCCAGAAGCGGCTAGATCCTTTCAGGCGTTTTGATTTCGATTACGTGACAGACAGACTGTGGACAGATTGCCATAGCATATACCGCTCAGTAAAAATTCTACACTGTGAGTCAAAAAACGTGCCACTCTAGTCTTAGGCATATGGCCTATAGATATACATGCTGCATGGCCGATTTTCAAAATTATTTTTCAAAATTCTGTCACTGCTGGACGTAGCAATAAATTTTCAGCAAGACCGTTGTTATATTTCCAACGCGCCAACGGACACTATCGTAGGCTATGCTATTGCGTTGCATGGTTCTGCGGAATCTGCGGCCTCCTGTTCTGAGACTGTCAAAACTCATAACTCAAAATTGTCTACTTACTTACTTACCTGCTTATTTACTTACCAGACTGATCCCAGCTTATTCTAGTTCTTGTCAACAAAATAATGTACTTCCTGTTGTGTTAATGGGTTTGTGTTAGTGATTTTCGTAAATATGTCTGACGTTGACGAAGAAGAGTTTATGTGTAACGATGACGAAGAATACGACTTGGTAAACTGCACACTTACGCTTGCATATAGTTTCTTAAGTGCGATGTGCGAGACTGTGAATCGATGCTCGGGAGTGTGCGCCGGTGGGGCTAGAGTAAAACGCTGAATGCGGAATACAGTCGACGAGTAGAATGCGGAATTTGAAATGCGGAAATAGATGCGGGCATAGTGATAGGTGCAGTGCGTCGTAGTCGAACGATGTCGTTGTCGTCGCCGGTGACTGCTCAAGGTACAGGGCCACAGGACCGCACAGGGCCACAGGGCCGGAGTCGACGTGGACGTGACTCCACCCACAGGCGGCCCTGTGGGACATCCCCCAATCCGGCGACCCTGTGTGACCGCAGTGTGCAGGGAAGTAAATCGTGACACTCAGGGTCATTTGCAAAATACTCAGACATAGGCCTTGTCACAATTTCCTTCCCGGCGTGCTGTGTGTCGCACAGGGCCACGGGATTACCAGTTATGGTTCATGACATGCGTACGAGAAGAAGAAGACCAGATTACCTACAGGCATGTCCCACAGGACCGCCTGTGGATGAAGTCAAGTCCGCATTGACTCCGGCCCTGTGCGGCCCTATGGCCCTGTACCTTTTGCAGTGACCCGTCGTCGCCGTCGTTGAACGATGTCGTCGTCTTCGAACGACGGCTTTTTCCAATATCGATATTTGTGACCCCAATATATCCTTTAAACAGCGTTAAAAAGTCGGAATAAGTACGATTAAATTATTTTTAAAATTTGCAAAAAATCGATAATGTAAATCGCCAATACGAAACGATAACGATAATATTGATGTTGGCGATTTATCACTATATTCTGGTGTATCATTACAGTGAAACCGGGCGAAACCGGGGTTTGGTAATTTGCGAACTGCGAACTGGCGAACCGGTAATATGCGAACTAATATGCGAACTCGGCCGCTGATTGGACGTGATGTCACATGCGTGCCACGTGCGGTTCGCAAAGTACCGCACGGAGTTCGCAGTTCGCATTGTTTCGTCAGCAGGCCTAATGAACCTTATTGCAGCATTGCTGAAAGCTGTTGCATTTGTATATTTATGACTACTGTTTTTGGGCAACTGTTTGTGTCGGTTACCTAAGATTTGACTGTGTGAATTGGTTTAATGTATGGTTTTATGTTATTTTTTGCAAATAAATGGCATCATGAGAGCAGTAATTATTGTTAATTAGTGAAAAGTCAATAAAGCCACGGAGCTGCAAAAATATCCTTCAGGCGTCGCCACTCGTCACTGTTAACGGGTTCGAATTGCAATCAGTGAATTGTAGGCCTACAGTCTGCATAGCGTTTCCTACTAGAAGGCCTAGGTTTAAGTGACCAATGTTCATGGCACCAGAGTAAAAGCTGTTGTCCATACGATCTGTAATGTCCGTCTGTTGGCTCGTACATACAGGCCTAATTTCATTAGTTTACAGGTAGCCACAATTGTAGAGTGTCAAGTATACTCGATAGCCAAGCACTGATAGCCGTGATGTCCCGCACACGCGTAGGCCCTTACTACGGCTTAGACCTGTACTGTTTTTAGTTATTTCGATATATGTAGGAGTGGGCAATATTTTAGAGTGGGTTTCTTTTTGCGCCGTGGTAATTCGTTGATTAGGCGTATACATAGGCCCAGTATATTGTCGATAATTGCCGCTGCAACGGACACGTGTAGTTTTGTGCTATTTTTGTAACATGTACACTGAGTCGGTTTCTTTCTGTGTTTTGAATCGTTATGAAAAGTCATTTCTGCATTGCATATACACAAGCACGTACATGGGCCTCTTTTAACTGCATAAAAAGTTCGCACTTTCTGGTTCGCATTGTACCCTAGGTTCGCATCCGTAGTTCGCACTATTAGTTCGCATATTACCAGTTCGCCAGTTCGTAGTTGCGAAACCTAGTGAAACCAAGCGAAACCGACCGCCTTTAGTAATTATTAACCTGGAGCGCATTAGCAGAGCACGGCAATTAGGCCTACTTGTCGTTAGACTGGCGATGTGTAGTGCACTTAGTGCACTGGGCGAATAGGCAGCAAGCATGATTGACGCTCCATCGCGCCAGCTTACGTTAAACCAAATATTTGGTTAAACCTATATTTATAAGCGGAAATCCAGCACACAGTCTTGACAGTCTTCCCTTCAAATTTTTGTCAAAATTTTAATACAAAGTGTCCAAGTCCGTAGGTTTTTAGAAGGTGCAAAAATATTGCCAAAGAGTTCAACCCTCTGAGTAAAGTGCAATTACAGACAGGCGACAGACATACGGACGGCTCATGCCATTGACAGTATTTCTGCATAACGATAGGCAAACGTAACTAAAAATTCCACAGTGCAGCTTTGCAACAGTGCGGGAAAACAATTATGGCCATCGTCATATAGCTATCAAAAAGTACGTCCAGTGGTTCTGAGTTCTGACATCATAGTATATCGTATTTACTCCACGTATGTTCGGGCGTTGTGTCACCTACGTGCATCGTGTCCATTGGCAGTGTGTTTAAATTCTACATTTAGCGCCCTTCAACTTAACATTGTCAATTTGTATGCAAAATTTTAGCTGGTTTCGCTGGGTTTTGCTTGGATTCACCAGCTTTTGCCTGGTTTCGCTGTTACGATACACCACTATATTCTAGATTAATCGACCCACCTCCAGCGCGTATTAGGCCTATCGCGTCTACACAAGCGATTATCCATTAAAATTCAAAAGGTGAGAAGGTGACAATGACGTCAGTCGGCGACGACGATAATACGCGCAGTCGCGCACGCCGTTATGTGGTGGCGCACATTGCGGTAGGCCTATAGGTTTGTTTACGTGAGCATGTAGCTTCGTTCGATATATTGTTTATTTGATGAACACAAAATCATTACTAAATTTAGTGTACAACACAGATGTATAGGCCTAAGTGTCTGTGGGGGTAAAATGCGGATGTTTACCCGCATCAACATGTGCATTTTACACATTCGAACATCTTCATATCCGCAGATTCGCACATCCGCATTATACCCCCGGCCAAGAATTCCTGTCCAGTAACATAAAATTGTTGCGAACTGAAAGTATCATATTTTGATAGGTGCAGTGTGACGCACTGCACCTATAATTATCTAAGATGCGGAATGGTGGGTGATTTTGTTGTGTCACAGTGATTCTAACGGGAACGTCGAAGATCTTGGAACAGTCCACTCTCATGGCTGCGGCTATTATTATTATTATTAATAATTAAGAATGAATGTCATAGCAACATTATAGTCGATAGACTTCAAGGTTGCAGCCACAGCAAAAAGCTGCGGGAAAGTGAAAGTGAGTCACGCAGCAGTAAAGTCGTTTGACAAGTGCGATGTCAGTTGTATGAACGCTCGAACAGTTCAGTTTTCAGGCGGCGTCGAAAAATGTCCAGTCACTCGGAAGACTGCACTGCCGTTGGTAAACTGTTCCATGTTTGAGCTGCAGTTGAACTGAACGCACGGCAGTGCAGTCTTCC
>Ga0209149_1001061_pt1 | contig 13182 bp, 6 predicted proteins | sample WorMetTyACAVOLI2_FD_187423 | JGI IMG/M metagenome (GOLD analysis project Ga0209149, IMG submission 187423) | Marine gutless worms symbiont microbial communities from Max Planck institute for Marine Microbiology, Germany - Olavius algarvensis... ... | reverse complement strand
GTGGCAACATTTTTAATGATTTTCCTGAGAAGCAACTGATCAAGTTTCGTTCACTTTAAAAAGTAAAGGCCAATCCGGACCAAAATTTGCACAACCTATAGTACTACTGATGTCAGTAAGTCAGTAGGCCTACATTTATATTGCGTGTCCTCGCGATCATGCCCAAACGCGCCTTACACGCTGCAGCGTTACACGCTGGCACAACACGACGTGAGTCAATAGTAAACAGGTTGGCATAGAAGTAGTGTTTGCATATCCGTTCCACTTTGGCAAATCGGGAGTTACAGTTGAAAATAACAATACTGTCCACCCAAAGGGGGCAGCCATAGCTCCCATGGCTCCCCCCCCCCCCTAAATACGTCCCTGAGCTCTTTACCTTCGGAGTAGATCTTCGGTCTTCATAGTGCTATATATAGATTTTTTATATTCTTTATTTTGCCTTTTAGTGAGCTGAGCCTGGTGGGATTGGCCCTTGACCTGGTTGACTAACCATTGTTCTTCAGTGCTGTGACACTGTTGGTTTGGTCATCTGACGTTGAAGTGACCTATAATGTGCCGAATGGGGCGTTAAACCCTACTACGCCATAAATACTTCTAGGCCCATTAGCATAGAATCATCTTTGTTACAAAATATTCACGAACAAAAGTTGTTGCAGGCAATTAGCGCGTTGCGTTGTGGCGCGTAATAGCACGCCATTACAGGGTGTCCCAAAAAAACTGCACACCAAACTCATGGCAATAACTTTGTCAATTCTTAACGGATTTTCAAAATTCTTTCACTGCTGGAAAGCCAAGTGAATTTCCAGCAAAACCCATGTATTACTTACCACCATACCTTCAGTATGTTGCCGCACTACAACTACCTTGCGAAATTTAAAAATATGAATTGTGGTAATTTCCAAAAAAACGATCTAAACATAAACGTCTCTTGTCATGTGGCTGAATAGTGTTCAAAAATCAGGTATGTTACGTAATACGTATTCGTCTGCATTTTCTTCCAGATATGCCAAAACTCTTCTAACTTTCGCAAGGTAGTGCGGTAACATACTCAAGGTATGATGGGAAGTATTATATGGGTTTTGTTGGAAATTTAATTGGCTTTCCAGCAGTAAAAGAATTTTGAAAATCCGTTAAGAATTGACAAAGTTATTGCCATGAGTTCGGTGTGCAGTTTTTTATGGGCCACCCTGTATATCCAACACTAATCTGCATCAGTTAAAGAGCGTGAACCAGTAGAAGCGATGACTTGGGTAGGCCTGAGCACAGGACAACTGGCACCATGTCCACGAGCTGCGTCAGTTAGCACCATCAATAGTAACCACACATCAACAATCCCATATCGATACTGTTCGGAACTTCGGAGCAAAACCTACCGTCCACATTATTATATCACTTAGTTTTACGGAACAATGCAGGCGATACAAAGACATTCTAGATGTTTGCCAATAAGTTCAGCATTTTCTGCAACAACGCACTGAGGCTACACAGTATAAAAACAACACGATTAATGGCTCGTTGGGATAAACCGCTCGCCTAACTTTCTTGCACTGTATTGCAGTTGTGCACACCGCTTAACACATAGCTAAAGCTTCTATTAATACTGAAAAACCATTGTGCGTTCGACGGCTCCGAAGGTATGAGCTTACATAGTGATGGTATTATAGGAACCATGTTAAATTAAATGAAGTTTAACATGGTTCTTATAATACCATCACTACTTTGTTTTAAATTTTAGACCCAAAACAGACATCATAACGGAAGACAAGAGTACTTTTTGGCAAAGTGCTATTTAACTGCCTTTCAGTATTGTTCACATCAATTCCAGCATGCTTAATAATAGGCCTAAGTCCACTTTCTGAAGCCACACTTTCTTGACTCGCGCAGTGGGAGAATAACAGTCATCGTTTATCTCCGTATAAATAAGCAACTACTGCTTAAAACCGAATACAAAATAGAGGCTTACATGTATTATGCATACTGTATCAATCAATCAACAAAAAGTCGTAAATGAATCTGAGACGCTAGCGCAGAAAGACAAAACATTAAAAGCAGAAATTGAACAAACATGTTTTTAAACGTTTTTAACCCTTTAATCGCCACATTAAAACCGTAGACCATCATATAGCTATTAGCAATACAGTGATTGGTACACTGGTCGTTAATGGGTGGGCTGTTACATTTCGTACAGCGAGGAGGGGACTGGGCGGGGCCGCAGCCCGCCCAGGCCCTTCCTCGGTGTATCAACTGTAACAGCCCACCCATCAACGGCCAGTGTATCAACTTCGTATTATTCGATGTGGCACTATAATTGCCTTTGGAGTCTAAAGGGTTAAAAATGGACATTTTGCCGGTTGAACGAAAAACGAATGTGCGTACAAAGTTTCAGGCAGACTATGAACAGAACGGAAAAGGCTCACCAGGCGAAGACGTAGGCTGGTCTGACCGGTATCAGTAATCGCGATGGTTGATACAAGTCAATCGATTCCGGGAGGAAAGAAGGTGCATGTGTGAAGTTCCAAAAAGTAGGCACAGTCAGAAAGTTGACAGGCAGCCAGTGGAGACGATAAGGGATACGGGAGTGGTGGTGTATGTACTTCCGCAGCTACCCGCGAGTGTGAGTATTCTGTTTCTGTACACGACGAACTGCACGTTGCTAACATGCAGTCTGCCCACGCTCACTTGTGACACATCGTAAAATAGACGATTACAGTAATAGAGTCGCGATATCTGCTATAGGAGCCTACCGATGACAGAAGTCAGTGGCGGCGCCAGAACGTCAAGACAGCCGGGTCATTTCTAGGTCAGTACGGTCGTAAGGCAGGTCATTAGCTGCGAACTTTGCGAAGGCCCGAAGGTGAAAATTTCAGTCAGCCAGGGCGCATGCCAGGGCGCCAGCCAGGGCAGAAGCTTTTTACTTTTTTAGCCAGGGCATTTGACCTGGCACGCCCTGGTGTAGCGCCGCCATTGGAGAAGCCACCAGACATTGCTAAGAAACTTATAGTTCGAGTGCCAGAAGTGGCTGGAGATGTCGAAGAGCGTGTATGTGACAATGTTGAGTGCAGCGTCACTCCAAGCCGCTTCGCAGCGTCTATACAAACTGACCTCAAGCTCATACGACATCGACCGGCCCTACTGTGAGCTGTGCATCTGCGACGACCGCTCACGCGTGAAAAAAAACTGCCGCGCCAGTCATCGTTGGATTTAGGAGAAGCGCACGTATTATACCAGACAAAAATGTTTTAATATAATAAGCCACTGCAGGCACACACAGAAATAAGAAGAATGCACCACAATTAAGTATATAGCATATTCACTGTTCGTTTCTGCCGCGCGACGCTACGCATAGCGCGGTCTATCTATGCTGTCGTGCGGTGTCTGTCCGTCACGTTCGTGTCTTGTGTCGAAACGACTAAACATATTCTCAAACTTTTTTCACCATTTGGTACACCAACCATTCTTGTTTCTACGTAGGCCTACCAAACGTTATAGCAATATTCGAACGGGGGGGGGGGCGTCGAATTCAGGTGGGATATGAAAAAATCGCTATTTTCGCCCAATATCTCGATTTATCTCGGAAAAAAAATAAATCGATCTGCAGACATATTAAAAATGGCGGCAGTAGGCCTATATATTACAAGCCAACTCCATAGATAGCAAACATAAAATAGTGAAATAAACAGCATCACGTTTCAAAAACAAACCATAACTTCAAACCGTGAACGTTTATTTGTTGACAGGGCAGGGCTAATCAGTATAATACGACCATTAAATTTCCTAACAAGCACCGTTAGGCTAGCCTAACACGTGGATAACAATGATAAACTCTACATGTGCTGTTAGCAGCCGTTGTCCAGTATAATGGTATGTAAGGTACGATTGCCAAGCACGAGAGACTCGGATACTTGATAGCGTCCAGTATTTGCGGCGTCTGACCGTCGAACCACCATTGGATGACGGTCGGTCAGTGTTGCGCACGGGACCGTCACGGACCGCCAAGGCATTGGTACGTCTTTGACGTGGCTCCAGCCACGCGAGACGCAGACGCTGACGTCGAAATTAACGGTGATGATGCGGTCTGTATCGCACGGCGCCGGAATCTGGAACTTGTTGAACGGTCGCCGTCGCAGCGGAAATACGGCGGACCGCGCCCAGCATTCGTCGGAGAACCACGGCGACTCGTTCCAGATGTGGGTGGCGTTGCCGCTGAAAAACAGCAGGTCCACGAACGGCCAGCGGAACGGCTTCAGCGGCACCGGGCGCCCGTGCCGGCGCGGATAAACCTTCCAATGGTAGGGACTGTCAATGTAACCGCTCAAGAACAGTCCGTATTCGGGCTTGAGTGCCGTCACAGTTTTCCAAACCAGTTCTTTGTCGGAAGAGTTCACCATCAGATCTATATCGTCATCCCACGGTATTCGGCCATGATGTCTGTATGATCCAAGAAGGGTCCCACTTGTCATGAAATAGGTGATGTTGAGCCGGTTAAGTACGTTCAGTACAGTGCCAAGTGTTAGATCGAGCGAGTAGAGATCATCCTCTGTAAACGGCGACGCGAACTCGTCGTCCACACCTCTCCGCAGATATTGACATATGACAAGAATGTTGACACCGGCGAGAAAAACGATGACGGCAAGTGGTCGAGGGTATCGTCTCGCGGTTTGTCGGACATTCGACGCTGCAGGTCCCATATCTGCCAACACACTTCACACACAGTAACACGCTTGGAGACGAAATCACCTCCAGTACTGAACTAGACCCCTGCGTCGACGGCTTAAAGCGTTTGCGACTGGCGGCAAAAATAATTTGACTGATTCGTCGACTCGACACGTACAGTATAATATACCACTGACTGTCATTGGTGACTCCCCCTTGTTGGCTATCTTGAAAGGTAGGGAAAATATCACCCACTTCATGGGGAAGTGCCGGTGCCGCCCGTTATAGACAGTATAGACAATAACTGTTAATATAGTATACAACAAACAGCAGAACAACGAGAACTGTTGTATGTGCGACGTAGGTCTGCATGCTATGCATGAACGACGTGATAAAACAACAACAACAACAACCATGCCACATCAAATGATATGAAGTTGGTACACTGGCCGTTGATGGGTGGGTATAACGAGGAGGGGATTGGGCGGGGCCGCAGCCCGCTCAGGCCCCTCCTCGCTGTACCAAATAAACGGCCAGTGTACCGATCACCGTATGTCTGTACGGTCCGTTGTGCTTCGGCTTTAATGTGCCCACAAAGGGTTAAAACAGGCCGATTCACATGCATTCCGCGGTTGTGTCGGCGCCGTAAAAATTCGACGACGGCGTTATACGTTAATATGTCAGTCGACGACTTCAACGCGACAGAAATTCGACGCCGTTCGTCCACGAAATCCGACGGCGCCAGGGTCTATGTGAACACCCCCGCCCCCGCACCTACTGTTTAATGGTCGGCGCCACGCCAGCTGCAACATGCCATAGTCTACTGAGATGTACAGGCCACATTCCATTATTCTAGCAAGCTGCAAACCTGGCTTTCGACCAGGTTTGCGGCCAGGTTTTCGACAAGTTCGTGCGGGTTTGCGACATGCTTTCGACCTGCTTGCGACGTGCTTTCGACACGCTCACGCAAATCGAAAGCCAGGTTTGCAGCCAGGTTTGCAGCTTGCTAGAATAATGGAATGCGGCCTTATAGGCATAGCAGAATGATGACAATGACAATCGGCACGCACTCACTACGTAATAATGCCGTTAAACTGAACAAGTAAACTAGAGGAGGCCTGTCGGCTGCTGATCTAAAATTTTAAAAATCACCAAAAATTTTAAAATCAAAAATTGATTTAAAATTTATATTTTAAAATCTGTCCCATATTTTTTTGCGTACTGGCACGTAGATCATGTACGCCAAGTTTTGTGAGAATCGGAGAAAACGTAGGAGGAGCAGTTATTTGAGAGACAGACACACACAGACAGACATACCGTAGTGACAGACATCAGCCACCTATAGGCCTACTACAAGCTCCGCCGGCTGCAAGCAGCAGCGGAGCTACAAATTCATGCATCCATATTACATACATATTGTCGTAGTTTACATAGCAGTTAGAAATTATAGTATACAGTGTGAATTAACGTCATTGTGAGATTCGGGCACAGAGGCATCTGCCTGCGCTCGTAATTCAACCACGTCTACGTCCATGTCTACACCCCAAACCAAACAGATTGTTACTGCAGCTGCGATAGCGAAAGCTGTCGTTGTTTTCAACGTGTATGTGTATCAACAAACCAAAAGTGGTTCTGTACAATATCTTGTCGTGTGGTTGCGAGTATATTGACAGGTATGTATGTTAGCGGTTTTGCTTAGTGGTAACGCGTTGGCCTCGATCAACGTAGCTGCGCTACGTCATACCCGGTTAGTACCAGGATGGGTCACGGGTGACCGTCTGTGGACGGGTAAACCATCTCGGTATGTAACCAGCCAGCTAGGTCGACTCAGCCTTCTACCCTCATTGGGTCGGTAAAATGAGTATCAGCTTTCGGGCTGAGTAATAATAATAAATGGCGATGGTGGGTGTAGCTTCTGGCAGCCTGTACAGGCGGACTCACAGCCTAAGTCAGACTAGCGCATTAGGGGTGTCTCACGTAATGCGCTCTATAAATGTACGATACTTACTTTAAGTCGTCTGGCTTAAGTCTTGGGTCGGCGGCCGCTTGGCGCCATTCTACATTCATCAAATGAACCGAACCAGGTGATCTCTCGCAATGGCTCTGCCATGATGACAGCACCATAAACATTGTCTTATTATTATTATTATTATTCGTTCTGCTGAGTCAGCAAAATCTCGTCAGCACGATAGCGTTGCAACCGTTAGAGATGCAGACGTGAAACTTGGCAGGTGTGTGTGTATACTATAGTTGGAACCAATATGTAGGTCAAGTTCGAAGACTGGTGTGGTGCCAATACTCAGCGAGTATATAGCCAGAGAGCCTACGGCCTATATAATCTCTGTATATAGCCAGGGCCATACACACCCGTGGCGTTGCCGACGCGGCTGAAGTGATCCAATGATCGCAGACGGCTTCGTGCTTCTACTTATGTTTGTCCTATACGGGCTTCAAAAACTCGTGAAAATTTTTACAACCCTTTGTTGAATATCCCTGACGATAGATAAAGCAAGAAACAGATGTAAAACCCCTTGAATGGCGGAGGCAGGCTTGGATCCGCCCCCCCCCCAAAAAAAAATGGTCCGATTTACTCCGAGTAGAGAGACCAAAATGTGCAAATTCCAGGGACGAGTATGCCTGCTGTAAGTAAGTAAGTAAGAGTATTTATATTCGGCGCCTAAAAGCAAGCGTCAGATTTGTTATACTCTACACGTATGAATTTAGCCGCAGACTTACTTAGCCTCTAGTGAATTTTGGATGACAGATCATTTAATTACCGCACGACGATATGCACAGTGCGGAGTATGCTGTCGCAAGATGTCTGTCTGTCCGTCTGTCACACGCCGGTATTGTGCCCGAACAGCTATATCATCAAACTTTTTCACTGTCGGGCAGGGGGAAGCTAAGCCATTCTATAGTTTTTCCACACCAAACGGTATGGCAGTATTCCGACGGAGACCCCCTAACGGCTCGCGTCGAATGCAGGGGGGGAATGAAAAATTGTTTTCAACAAATATCTCGCTTTGTATCGAAATTGATACGAGATAGAGCCATAGTCATAATAGAATACTAATAGGAACACAAGGGTGTCATTTTGAATGACTTGAGTGACTTAGCGAAATATCGAATGACACGAAGCATCGCGCGGTCTCTCTGCGACAGCTGAGCTTCTTGTTTTATTATTACAGCAGTTTACCGACAGACATATTATAGAATTACCAGTGCTAATTTCTTCCTCTAACCTAACCTATGAAATTATTTAGGACTAGTAATATTGACACTGTCAGTTGTTGTCAGGAATACTTCGGTTTTGCTTTACCCAGCACATTATGGGCCAAGCGTGTCCAGAAATTCGAGCTTCAGTTCAGTACGTTCAGTTAGTGTTGGGTTTTTCTATATTGCACATTATCGCACTTTACATATCGCACTTGCTTTTTTATTATTTTTTGCTTACTTGTTTTTTTTTAATTACTACCATTCATGGTGAATAAAGATGTCTATAGTGAATACACGCTGCACGACAAACTGATATACACACCTCATACGCATTTGACTGATTTCATGAAGTCGAATCGTATTTGCGAGATATCTGCTTCACCTGCAGAACACAAACGTAAGCACGACACGTCAAGGTCAGCATTAACGGCGCTACCGGGTATCAATTATTTAGGCACGGCGCCGCGCTTCAGCGCAAGTGGTAGCGTTGTTTACCAACGTTAGCCTTCCTGTCGTGCCAGACTGCAAGCGCGGCCCTTGCTGTCGTCCGGTGTCTGTCTATCCGTCCGCGGTGCTGTGTCAAAGCGACTAAACATTTTCGCCACTTAGTAGACCCACCATTCTAGTTTTTTAAGCGCCTCGCTTTACTTTATTAAAAGAGGCGCTTATTGAGATAGGCTGTGTCGTGACGTCGTTGGTCGTTGGTTGTCACGCGCGTGCACTGTGGCCAAACGGTGCAACCTAGGCCTATAGTTACTATGGAACACTAATAGGAAACCCTACCCCAGGAATTCAATGGTATAACTTTCGACCCCCTGGGGTGACCCCTAACCGGGGAATGGGCCCCCCCGTGAGGCGCTTTTTGTCAAATTACTTTGACCTCTTGTTTCAATAGCAAACGTTATGGCAATCGATGTTCCGAGTCGGGGACCCCGTAACTGGGGCAAAAATAGCGATTTTCGACCAACATCTGCATTTGGGATCGATAACTGATGGAGTGCGAGTTTCGTCAACAATTTCGACAGTCGATTAAGTTTATAACGCCAAGCGTCGGGCTCCGTTTATAGCGGCAGACGGTCGCGCTGAAACGTAACGCATCAGTGAATATTGTTTATGACAGAAAGCTAGCGGCGACTTTATATTTTATCAGTCGACGGGTACGCCTAATAGAACAGACGTTAACGGTGCGCACTACTAAATCTGAAGCCGAAGTAGATTTTACGGGAGCAAGATATGGCCGAAAGCTCGGACGAGTTCCAAAATGGCTGCACTCCGGTGCGCACTGTTGCGCATTTAACGTCTCTGACGTTTGTGTTTATCCACGATATTGATTTTCAGAGTGTTCTTTGTCCGTTACGTACCAAAGCGACTCACACACACACACACCACAAGTTGCGAAAATTATCGCATTACTAAATGTACGTCAGTAAAAACCAATGTAATTGTATTCCGCTTCAAACTTGCCATCTTCATTACTAGATCGATAAGAACGTCTGGCGCACTGACGCAAACCAACCGTCTGCTCTGTAGACAATGAGAGCCAGTCGATATCTCTCAGACAGCGTGAGGGGTCGATCGTGCTTTCCTGAGAATGGGGCGGTTGCCGCGCCCAAGGGGGGGGGGCATCTGGGAGGTTCTGACTGCGGCAACAGAATCAGCGGTGCCAACTTCCATAGAGTTCCGTAGTAACTATTGGCCTATTTTGCTCAGTTTTCGAGATATGACCACAGGACGGACAATAAACGATGGAAGGACTCACGTCCGCAATCAACGCATATCTGGCCTTTCAGGCGGCCAGCTACAACGTTTACAAAGTACGATAATACATTTTGTTTTTAAATAAACTGTTTTTTTGCTTACGTAGGCTATGGCTACAAGTTTAGCATCTCCCGTTAACCAAGATCATGACAGTGAACTTTTTCTTTATTTTCCAGTGGTGATTACGACGGACTTCAACCCGAGGCGTATTTTAGTGTATACAGATCACGACTGATGCAGTTTTGAAGTAACAAGAAACTTAGCTATCGCGAACAGACTGCGCGTAACCTGCGCGCACAATACGTCGAGGGCATCGGTAGTAGCTCCGTGACCTTTAAATGAAATGGAAATGAAACGGCGTCATTCTATAGATCGAATACGAGTAGTAACTATGGCGGCGCTATCTTGTATCGTTTGCGAGATGGTCGAAAATCGCGAAATTTTTATACCCCACCTGTACTTAGCGCCCCTGCAGGGGTGACCCCGTTGAAATCTCGCGAAGATGTTTGATACTCATAAAACTAGAATGATTGGGATACCGTGTGGTGAAGAAATTGTGACGATGTGTTAAGCCGTTTAGATACCATACCGGAACATGACGCAAAGACAAAATTCCTATATCAATATTGCTGTGCGGACGTCAGATAAAAACTTGAATATGGCAATTTTCACAACTGTAACTTGCACACTGCGGTCGTGTTGTACACTGCATGATCAGTGATAGCGCTTCACCAGTCACCAGGGCGTGTCAGGTCAATGACCTGGCACTGGCAGGCATCCGATCGCTCAGTTTGTCATCCTGCCAGACGTTAACCCTTTAATACCCACATTAAAACCGCAGAGTAACGGACCGTTATACAACAATACGGTGATTGGTACACTGGCCGTTGACGGGTGGGCTGTTACATTTGGTACAGCGAGGAGGGGACTGGGCGGATTGCGGCCCCGCCCAGTCCCCTATTTGCTGTACCAAATGTAACAGCCCACCCATCAACGGCCAGTGTACCAACTTCATATTATTCGATGTAGCACTATAATTACCTCTGAATTCTAAGGGGTTAAACTGACGGTTAATTTCTGTTGCTACATGCGGCACCGGCTGGCTGACTGTGACGTGATTGTAACGCACGGTTTCCATCACACCGCAAGAATTCCATAACGCGACACAACGCACCGCATCGCAATTCCGCCGGCACGCCGCCGTCGCTTACAGACTTGAGAAAATACATGCCGCAAGCTCTTGCGTTACCGACTTTTTTTCGCGACGTTTCTGTCGCGCGTCAACACAATGACGCGCGATATTAATATAGCAATTCTGTCTGTCCGTCTGTCCGTCGCGTATGGAAACGGCTTTACATATTGGTATAGTTTCTTCACTACACGGTAGCCCAATCATTCTAGTTTTATGAGTATCAAACACCTTCACGAAATTTCGACGGGATCACGGTGCATTGAAATAGACACACAGTTATACAATGGTAGACTAATACAAAATCGTGGGCGATATCGAATTGTAACACTGTCGATGATCTTGAGTGACACTTGAAGGTCATCTCAGAAAACATAAACGTTTTCGTGGTCAATATCTCGGAAAAAAATACAGCCACAACATCAGGAGTTCCTCAAGGTTGTATACTTGCTCCTGCGCTCTTTTGCTGTGCAAGTGATTGGCTCATGCGACACTGTTCTGCAGTTGTTTTGGAGTCGATGTTGGCAACTTCCATCTCACCGACATCAACTATACGCTGATGACGCAGTCCTTTTTACTGATGATCCAACGAAATGGGACTACTATGTTTTTCGAAATTTTGAGGCATCAGCAGGCGTTATGGGTCTCCACACAAACTGGCATAAAACGAAGATCCAAAATATTGGAACTGGAGTTGCTCCAAGAACAGCCACTACACAACGTATAAAATTTGTGAGCAGTTATTAAGTGCTGTTACATTTGGTACAGCGAGGAGGTGACTCGGCGGGCTGCGGCCCCTCATCGCTGTACCAAATGTAACAGCCCACCCATCAACGGCCAGTGTACCAATCACCGCATTACTGTATAATGGTCTGTTACTCTGCGGTTTCAATGTGTCCACAAAGGGTTAAGCTGACAGAGAAGAAACGATTTAAATGAAAGTTGACTGACAACAGACAAACGTCAGCTCATCCATCCCATCAGCTCCGTTGACCTTTGACCACAGCGGAGCTAACAAGAAGCTCAGCTGTCGCAGAGAAACCGCGCGATGCTTCGTGTCACTGCATATTCGCTAAGTCAATCAAGGTCATTGAAAATGGTAACATTCGAAAGCTTGAGTATGCTTTCCTATTATGTTCTACAGTAAATTACTATGACCCTATCTTGTATCTTTTTCGAGAAAAAAATAAGCGAGATATTGGTCAAGATTTTTTATACCCCCTTGCATTTGACGGCCCCGTTAGGGGTCTCCGTCGTAGACTCGTAGTACTGCCATAACCTTCAGTACAGAACAACTAGAATGATGTGGCTACCCGACGCTGACAATGATATATTCAGCCGTTTCGGCAGCGCAATACCGGCGTGAGACGGACGGACATATTGCTACAGCATAGTCCGCGCTATGCACAGCGTCCCGCGGTAAAAAAAACCCCGACATTTTCGGCCTATTCACCAACTTTGTTTCGCTCGCACTTGTTCGCTGTTCAGTTATGCAAGACGTCATTAAAATAAACGTCTCGGGTAAGGGTATTACACAGGCTTCGTTGGAAATGCAACTGCAGTTGTGTCCTGAGTAGACTCAGGAATAATTCATACAACGTCGCGAACACATCACACCGATATTGCGTCAACTTCATTGGTTGCCGGTCAGACGACGAGTTGAATTCAAGATTGCCAGCTTGGTATACCAAGTGCTGTCAAGCAAAGTACCTAGCTATCTGGCCGACGATTCATCTCGCCTCAGAAAGTTCCGCTCGCTCCCTCAGGTTCTCTTCGGGGAGAAAGTGCTCTGTCACTCGTGTTCACAGTCGTTTTGGTGACAGATGTTTTGCTGCAGCTGGACCACGTATCTGGAACAACTTACCTGTCAGTCTGCGAGACAGGGAAGTCAGCTGCACAGAATTCCAGAAGACAACTGAAAACATTCATGTTTCAGACGGACTGCGGCGCATCGTGACTTTTTTGATTATTGCGCCTTATAAATACTCTTACTTACTTACTTACAACATTTATAAATACAACATTTATAAAATTTCATCAATCCTAAATAAAATTACATGTGCTAAAAATTCTCCGGCTTTGATTTTTTTGTGGACACAGTGTAGTTTGCACTGCAGCACGAGATTTGAGCAAACATCCAATAACGACGCAAACAATAAATCAACTGCTGGTGATACAATATCAAACTGCAATGTGAATGAAAGGACTCATATCGCCGACACATCGCTTACTGCACAGTCATCCATGGATGCTTTAGTGTGCAGTTCTACACAAAAGTGCAGTTCTAAATAAATTTGTGCAGTTCTATTCACTGAAATGTGCAGTTGGCAACTTGGCAAATGGACCATTTGCCAAGTTGCCAACTG
>Ga0209149_1001060_pt1 | contig 13183 bp, 7 predicted proteins | sample WorMetTyACAVOLI2_FD_187423 | JGI IMG/M metagenome (GOLD analysis project Ga0209149, IMG submission 187423) | Marine gutless worms symbiont microbial communities from Max Planck institute for Marine Microbiology, Germany - Olavius algarvensis... ... | reverse complement strand
GATTACAGTGACTGATTAGTGCAGGTAGACGTCGTCGGTCCACTGCTGTTGAATGCTAGTCTACTCTTGGTACTGACGACTGATTACAGTGACTGATTAGTGCAGGTCGCTCGCTGAACTTATTGACAACTGACAATGACAGAGTCTTTCGAGTTTTGAGTGACTGAATAATATTGAATTTATTGCTTACATTAATTTGTTGATTTTATTTGATAAGTGAAATCAAGTTCCAAAAATTAAAGAAATGAATGACTGCTGTCTTTTTGTTGTGTTTTCGTTAAATTTTTAATGGCGTTAATTTTTTAATCACAATTATTTTTAACACGTTAACGCATCCGTTAATGCATTACTTTCACAGCCCTAAAATACTGTTTGCTGCAGTAAAATAAATCTAACTTCATACAAATTAAAAAATCAGATAAAACTTAAAAACAGGATTACAGCAGTGGCATGTGAAGACAGACAATCAAAGAAATCAAAACGTGAAATCTGATAAGTAGATGCATCACTGATAACTTGTAACACTATGCCTATGGGCCTTCAATGCTTTGATACTGTAACAGTCAGTAACAGCCTACATTAGATTAAAAGGTCAATAAAAGGGATAAATGCCATTGGGACCATTAGGTATGTGGCATATCTTCTTGGCATACATATCAGTAATTCATCAGCAGTACAGATTTGCCTAGAGGCCATGTCATGCAGACCAGCCATTCCTTCTTCAAAACCTACTGATGGCACAACTACCAACTGTGCTTATGTACAGAGTATTGATTTCTCCAAGGTGGCTGCAGCCGACATTCAAACTAAAGATCTCTTAAGATGCCACGAACCTTGGATTGTCCAATTTGATCAAGTTAGTATCAACAACTTTTCAGCATACTGAATCAAAGACACCACACATACGCTGTACATACGACTTGTACATGCATATTTACATAGTCTCCTTACCACATCAAGCATATGACGGCACATGTACAGCCAGAAACACTGAGGTCAGCGTTTACAATGTCACTTTATCATCAGTGCATTATCTATACAACAGCAATGGCATATAAATTCCATAATCGTCGTTTAGGTGAAGCCGTACAGTCTGTCATACCAACTCATGAAGATGAGTCTGAACTTGCTTCTGGGACTGCTGCAGATGTGGCATCAAGACCCGATGATAAAGCGTCTTTGCCCTCGTGACTGTCACATTTACTGTCGGACATCTGTGGCATGTCCTTCAGCTCAGAAGCAGTATCGTCTTCAGCACATTTCACGAATTTGCTAGGTGGTTCATAAGAAGATGTTGGAGCGGAGTCTTCAGCAGCGCTGGAGCGGTGAAACATTCGTCGTCGATTCATCTCGTCGCGTTGTCGTAGCGCTGCTTTCAGCTCCCCGACTGTCAACATTCCACCGTCACTCCGATCTTTCCATCGCCTTGTCAGTGGATAGGCTCCAGTATCCACCTGACTTGAGCTGGACTGGCTCACATCAAAACGATTATCATCAAGCAAAGATGGCACACGTGTGCGGTCAGACATCAGCTGGTGAGGATACGCGTCCTTCGATGCAGCAGCAAACTGAGACAGATGGCTGGAAGGCCTAACTCTATCTAGCGATGTGCTAACAGGGTGGTCTATCACTATATCACTTTCTGGCTCGTCAGTAAAGTCTTGATACCAGAATTCCGACTGGAATCTGTCATCAGGCAATCGTGAACCAGTAATCTGTGATGACGCCATCACAGCTGCTGGAGCAGGCAATCTTGAACTATAAGTACTGCCTGAAAAAGATGCACCACGTTGTTCCAAATGTTCCAGGGATGAGACGTCATCATGTTCCATCACTGGTAAACTGATGTTTGGAACCCTGTTCAACGCCTGTGATCTTATCTGTGATACTCGTATTGGGCTCATACCAATCCGCAAGGATTCTCTTGACGGCTCTCTCAGCAAATTGCTTGTTTGTGGAGTTGGTGGTCCTTGCAGTTCTTCAAGCCTAGGTCTAGGTGCCATCATAGGCCTGGGTGGCATGTTAAAAAGCCTATCAGATTCCTGTATACTGCTTTGGTTTGGCAGAATGCGAGATCCGAGATATTCCGAGTGTAACTGAGCAGAAAGTTGATCTGTTGTGTCTTGAAACCTAAAATTTGCATTGTTCTGTGGCTCACAAGTTGGCTGAACTTCAGGCAGCTCCTGTACAAGGTTTGGCACTGGCAGCTGCTGCCCAACAGGGAAATGCTCTATATCTAAAAGTGGCCTTGGGATTATAGGCGGTCTAATTGGCCCAGGTGCTGTGTCTGGAACTGCATGCGGCTGACCTAGTAGCATCGGTCTTGCTGGAGCTAGAGATGGCATCTGAACCATTGCTGGTAGCCTATTAGGTATTTCTTGTAGAATTACATGAGGTGTCGATCTGCTCTGAAGTGTATCGGGTGGAAATGCTGGAATCAGACCCAGTGACGACTGCAGTTTTACAGGAGACTGTTCGGTCACAAGGCCTGGTCGTGGCACTTGGTGCATATGCACAGACATAGCAGGTGGCTCCACCATAAAGTGGGCTGGCATTGGAAATACTGGCATAGGTGGCAGATCTATGGATGGAGGTTCTTGCATTACAGCTAGTGGGGCACCAACAGCAATTGGTAGGTTGGATGGCTGCCCCGAAGTCAATACAAAAGTTGGCCGTGGAGGCAAAACAGGACGCGGTAGCAGTAATCGTATGGGCTGTTGATTGAAGTGTAAACTTGACGACGCCAGATGAGCCATGTTGTCCTGTGATAGCTGGGTAATAGGTCTGGGCTGGGCACCAGGAAACATGTCGGTCAACTGCGTAAGCTGCTGAGGTAATCCTTGTTGTGTGAGAACAGAGTTTGGTACTGACACCAATGACGAATACATCTGCTGCTTGCCCAGTGCAGATTCCTCGTGATCGTACAGATAATCATTGTGATGAGTTGCTGATTGCGTCTGAGGAATATGCGACACTCCTGCTGTCACTGGCGCCATCTCGCAGCTACGTGGAAGCCCAAGAAATGTCGACTGCATACTGCTCATCACCGAGGGTCCTTCGAAAACTGGACCAGAACTTCCTGGAAAACGGGACTGCAATGAAACATTCGACACTAATTCTCGAAACATATTCGGCACATTCTGCTGCAGAACAGAAGACGACTCTGGGAATGGGATGTGTTCTAGTGAAGGCATACTGGTACTAGGAACTGTATATAATGTTGAGTGCTGAGGCATTTCCTTGGCTACAGATTTGTAGCCTACATCTGTTCCGTTATTCTGTCCAACTTTGACATCACTATCGCTGGACACGGGCTGCTTAAGTCCTGTCTGATGCATGAACTGTGAGTGTGATAGTAGTGGAAAAGCTGGAACTCCATGTGGTATGTCCGTGCGACATGCTGATGTGCTTGCAAACGGAATTCCATGTTCAGCAATGTCTACAGACAGCATGCAGACTAATTCAAGATCTCAGTCATTTATAAATTTACTAACCTGCACTATCAAATATGCAATGTTACAGAAATGTAAGCAGATATTTTTAACTAAGCTAATTACTTAATAATACATTTTCATAAAATGCCAAACGTCATGAACTTCCCGATCAAGGGCTCGCACGTGCCCATCTGTCAGCAGCACTGGAACATTTTGACTGGACCTGACGCAATTAACAGCTCCTATAGGCTTCTGGTCAAATCCTTGCTGCACATAAGCTGGTTAAGAATCCATCAATCACAACATATCTTTAGACCCAATGTACTACACTGTGTACAGGAAAAAATGGACTGACAGCACTTTGGACATAACTTTGACATATTCAAAGATATAGTTATAATTTTTTGCAACAAATACAAGATGGTAATGCGAAACCATTAACAAAAGTACACCTCACCTAATTAGTGTGTAGGCCTACTGCAAAGCACAAAGTCATAACTGACAACTGCAACTGAACCAAACCGGCCTATTGGCATGCAACTGTTCGACTGCTCAACAACAGCAAGAAAGGTCGCAGTTATTGCTGCAAAACAATGTTGAAATCAAAAACAATGCTCAAAATAACTGCTGCCATCTGTGACGGGCACTGAGAGATGACGGCACCACTGATGCACAGCAGCTGCATGATGGCATGATCCAGCTTAGCACACTCAGTCTTGAGATCGTCGAGATCAGTCACACGTCTTTTGTACACTTTCTCTTGCCGTATGCCCCACACACTGTAGTCAACTGGATTTAAATCCGGTGAATTTAATAAAGCCGGAATGGATTCTGAACTATCTTTCTTCTTGCGAAAACGGTATCTTTCAATGACATCACAATGATGGTATTGATGGGACTTTTTACTATTTTTCAGTCACCCGGAATGTCGGGATGATTCATACCAAAAATTGTGAAAAGTGGCCTAAATTTGCCAAAGTTATGGCCAACATACCATCGGTCCATTTTTTCCAGACATGGTGTAGAAACTGATTTGAACATGAATAACAGCAGTGCAATGTCAACTATTTGACCAAAAGTGTGGAGAAAATCAAGACACAAATCAGCAATGTACTGGACGACCTGCCCTCCGAACGGCGAGCCGTGGAGATTTCATCGTGCCACGGACAAATTGGAAGTTCGGAGACAGAGCATTCTGTGTCGCCGCTCCACGAGTGTGGAATAGACTGCCAGCCGACCTCAGACAGTTGCATTCGACGCAGACATTCAGGCGCCATCTTAAGACATTTTTATTCGCTGCTTCTTACTGAGCTCCGATAAACAGACATTCATGGACTATGTAATGCGCCGTCGGTCTACTGTAGGCGGCGCATTAGAAATGTTCTCGTTACCGTTAAAATGACATCACACATTAAGACTGGTCTTCTGTATAGCTTAGCTGGACAGTATGTTAGGGTTAATTAAGTACTTGCTGATGTCTTACAGGAATATGAAATACAGCAGACAAGTATCACTTTTTAGTGAAAAATAATTAAATAAACAAGAAACTGTCTCTTTACATAAATGAAGGTGTAAATTATAATGCTGTTTAGTTGAATGTGTTCACAGAAAGAAGAAGCCACAAACCGAGCTGAGCAGACATGACACCGGGAACGTTGTAAGTCATTGCAGTCACGCTGTTATTCTGCGTCGAAGCATTCACGGCCTCAGCCAGTGGGTAAGCTGGTAAGCTTGAGATGTGCTCAGTACTTGGTACTGACAGGCTAGTCACCTTCTGCACGTCATAATTCTGTAAATGGACAGTGAAAGTGTTGTTGTGATTACTGACAGATGACGGCATGTTCTGCACTACATGACTGAATGGCTGCTGTGAGCTGTCATCACTATCACTGGAAACAGTGTCCCCTTTATTGGTCAATGGTCCTGAGTCAGCCGACGTAAGAAGCAAATGATCAGACTCGCTGACATCGCTTGTCGCACTTGGTACACATGATGTCTCTCCTACGACAGCACCAGCATCTGAAGCCAGCAAGCCTGACTCCGAAACAGCACTGACTGTAGTGACAATGTCAGAAAATCGGCTCTGACGCTGCTGCTTCATCTTCATCTTCATCTTGTCTGACAAGCTCTTAAACATGCTGCTCAGGTCACTCTTCACCTCGAGTCTCGGTTTCACGCCTGCAGGCGCAAACACTGGCTCTGGTTGCAGTGTATCTGTCGACTGAGCTGCATCCTTCTCTACCACGGGCGACTGTGTCAAACTGTCTGCTGAAGAAGCAACTGTAGGAACATCTGGAACCGACACTGCCACCTCCTCATGACTTACTATTTCCTCTTGAGTAGATGTGCACATCGGTGGTACAGTATTTGGCAAGGATATTTCTGAAGTTACCACATCATGCAACGTTGAATGACTAGCAGCAGCTTCAGAAGCAGGTTCCTACAGAAACCAAAGCATTAATTAAACAACGTATTTAACAACCATTAAACGAGAGATCATATGGTACTAACTGTAATGAATTACTACCCACACAAATTGTTGACAATCTTGAAATACTAAGATCCAGACAGCTGGCTCATCTATTAAGCTTGTTACAGTAGTTTACTACCTGCCAAGTTATGCTGAACGTACTATGAAAAAGTTAACATCTTTCATTATTACCTGCAACACATTATTACGGTATGTGTCATGTGACTACCCTGATGTTGATATATTTATTGCTGGTGATTTATTTGTCGAAAACTAATCATTATAATAAATTCCTTAATCATAATCAACAGTCAAAGAACCTTAGAGAATAGAGTTGTTAAGCGATTAATTTCTTTAATTGCACAATTCATTTTTTCATCGCACATTAATCACGGTTTTAACGCACATTTTGTTTTACATTTTCCAATTTGTTTGTGGTCCATTTGAGGTAGACGTCGTCAACCCACTGCTGCTGAATGCTGGTCTACTCTTTGTCCTAACAACTGACTAGTGATTACAGTGAGTGATTAGTGCAGGTCACTGAACTTATTGACAACTGACAATGACGCAGCCTACTGACTAATTATTCGTTTGTTTAACGTCGAGAAACGTTCGATTTGGCACCGCTGGTTTGTGTTCACTGTTGGAACCGCTGGTTTTAGTAATTTTCCTGCATTAAAATTTTTAACGGCATTAATTTTCTATGCTACTGTGTACATAATAAAGTAGTGTTGAGTGTGTTTACAAATCACTGCCTCTCAGAATGTATTTTAAATAATCTGCATATATAAATAATGGCACTGCATTACAAGTTATGTATTCTATGAATGAGTGTATCTTACCTAATCTTTAATAAATGTTGCAATCCTGCACTGTGATGACCATAAGGTAGTAAAATAACTTTAAACAATAAAATACATAAATCACGAGTGCAAGTAAAATTTAAGCTGGCTGCTGTCCATATTGTCTGACCTGCTCAGTGTCAGGCTCAGGAGGACATGGCGGCAGTGGTGGCTGTTCGTCAGGTGGCAATGGCACATCAGCGAGGTCCAGAGGCTGACTTGGAGGCTGACTAGGAAGAGGTATGTCATGTACAGTCATTGAACCCATCAACACATCTACAGCAACAATACTCAATGACATCAACCTACATAACAAGTTTCTTTTAATTATTATAATAATCTTGTATTTCATCAGACTGCATGAGCTACTTGGCTATTGGTTTAACTTTACTTAACAATTGTTGAACTTATGGTATCACCACATGACATAATGGCAAACAATTTTTTTATCTTATTATATGGTGAGGCAACAGCCCCACAGACATACAACCCTTCTACAGCCATTTTCTAGGTTGATCTGGATGATCATTGAGAAAGGTCATTGGCTAGGATTTAATTATCATAGTTAAATCCCACAGTAGAGAGCGGCACAAGTACAGGCCACTACTGCCATTCCAACCTGTTCCCGCATATATTCCACCTATCCTGTCCTGTTCCCAATACCACTGTTCCCACACAATGGTACCTGTACCTGCAAGTTAAAAATATTTCTCTCTGCAGCCGTAAGTGCCGCTTACATTCACAGCAAATGAAGCAGTCCGCATGTTCAACGTGATCCAACTGTGTGTCACGTGTTATTGTTGTGTAATGTACATGTGTTAATGTGATCTGCAGTCCAACTAATTGCACTGACACAGCTCAAACTAGAAGTAATGGTGAAGTCCGATATTCAGAACAACATCGGTAATACACAAGAAAATCGATCCTGTTACTACGGGAATTTCATGCTATGCATTCCCATACTCATGGGAAACCCGTGGGTTATTCCCCTTACCATTTCCGCGCAGCTTTCAACTCCACAGATCTTCAAAGAAACCTGATTGCTAGAGGAATACTTTCTACATGCCAGCTGCCTTTTGATACTCAATCAACAGCATCAAAGCACTGTGGCATAATGACATCATACATGAATAAAGTAATAGTCACCTGCGGTTGGAGGAGGCTGCGGCAATGAAGCTTCGTCAATCAGTCCACCTTCACTAAGAGATTCCATGCTGCTTGGAAGTTTTGTCCATGGTATGTATGCGACACCCTTGTCTTCATCAAATAATTTCCGAAAATGATATTTCTTTATCCCAACACCAGGAGCCCAGGAAACCTGTTAATGCAGTGTACACAGATGTGAAAACACAACAGCAGTTTCAGTGTGCAGTATGCACATGATATAAGTGACGCTTCACTAGTTTGAAGAGTCACTACTCAGAAAGTTTACTGGTCGGGCTTAGGGTTACGACACTTAGCACATATACTTGCATGTAAGCCGAGAACTTTTTGCCAAATTTTGATAGTAAAAGTGTCGGGGTCGGCTTATATGCGGGTCAGGATAAAAGACACATATGTGTACCAGCTTGGGTGGTGACGATGAAAGGCTGCTGATGTGGTGATGTGCGCATCATGAGTGAGCGTGAGAACAGTACAATGTTGTGCATGTGTCAGAAAGTGTAACTTGACACCTGCTGATACAACTAGTGTCTGCAGTGTGCTGGCTCCATTGAAACGAGACCATTTACCGGTAATGAGGCTGTGGTTCAGTCAAATCAGTGCTGGTTTATAAGCCATCAGTTGCAACTGTGCATCATATTGCATTCACTGCAGTAGTGATAGCGATTTACAATTTACATTCTTAGCTCATACACGCCGTTACACAGGTCACCAACTTTGACCAAATTTTGCTGTGGCAACAGGCAAATGTGTAATGCCAGGCCTTGATCAATATGATAGTAGTAGCAGTAATCCATCAAAGTACTGATCAAAGTTTTTTTGATCCCAAAGAATGAGAGCGCTCTTGCAGGTACAAATCATTTAGTTAAGGATCGCTCCCGAAAATCAGGATTGATCCCAGAGCGCTCCGTAACTAAACTCACCCCGTAATCGCAATGTAAAACTGAAAACATGGCAGCATGCAACAGAAACAAAATATGCACAGAAGGATCTGATCAATGGCAAATATACCTTCAAGATACTGGTCATCAGCCGTACATATTTCAAGCTGTCTTTGGCTTTTGCAGCTTCTTTACGAGTGTTGAAACAGACATATGCACAGCCGCGTGGAGGTATCATCTGTTATCAAACAAAAACACCACGAAAACAATGTGACGCAGATGTCATTAACACCTACGATCAAATGTTTCTTGCACATATAAATCTATACAGTTATTTGGCTCCTATCATCACGAACAAATTACCTCTCGACATAAGACTTTGCCAAACTAATGAAAGTTCTGATATTTTCAACCATCATCTGAAAATTTGCCTTTTACATAGTCTTCGAAGGCGATTAGGTCACATGTCATACATCAGAAACATAAATATGGTAGAAATGGCATCTCTGTCATTGAACTGACTCTTCCTAACCAATACAATCTTTTACTACACACTGTCCACAAAAACAAAGCCAGAGAATTTTTGGCATAATTTTAGTAATGACTGATAAAATTTATAAAATTATAAAATTTGGAAGACTTATTCGTGAGTCCACCCAGGACGCAAGTTCAGTTGCATTTCAAACAAAGCCTGTGTAGTATTCTCACCCGAGTTATCTTGCCGAAGTGAAACAGACTGTTAAGTCAAATAAAGAAAGCTGAACCATTCGATCGTTGTTGCAGCCATCAGTCAACGACGTAGCCATCTACTTGTGTCAAGGCTCATGGTAGACATTTTGAGCACATGTTGTGACGGATTAATGGTAGCGTGTGTTAAGTTAGTGCTGAGTAAATTTCTGCATTTGTGGTTTTTATTGTTTGACTGTTTGTTTGTTGCCAAAACATAATGCATCTAAAACGTTTTACCAGGTGTGGGCATTAAGCAGGTGAAGACATAATTATATCCAGACTTGCAACTGTTTCTTAAACTGCTGTACCAAAAACCAGACATCCTTCAGTGCTATGACACTGTTGGTTGGGTCATGTGACCCGTAAAACCGTCTCCGAAATGACCTATAATGTGTCGAGTGGGACATTACTCTACTATACCATACCATACCAAAAACCAGAGTGTTTAGCTGTGGTTTGTTGATGCTATGCTAAAAAGTGGACACACTGTACACACATACAATTAATGCAAGAATCTGCTAAGATCTGTATTTTGGCATTCCAATGACAGCAATCATCAGGAATTACGTTTAAGAGAACATCTGGGATTAATTGATCACAATTCACTATCACAGAAACACAGTACACAAACCCTGACAGTAGCTTCTCCATGCTTGCTCAGTTCCTGCTGTAACTCTTCTTCTGTTGTCTGTTTGCTGATATGTCCAATCCACAGTGTCCGACTACATACTGAAACACATACGCGACACGTGCATTATTACCAAAATATTTACATCAAAAAATAAACAAGTGATGAGAGACACAGCAAACATTGCCCCACACTCCACTGCATGGTGCTGCCACCTGGTGAATTTAATAGATGATCCTAATACCAGTGCCATCTATCCAGAAAGCTTCACAACGATAGCTGTAATGTTTTCTATACTGATGCAACGATAACAAACACTATATCATCACAATATAGAAACAATGTCGTAACACACACACACACACACACACGACCAAAAACACATGCGTTGCCATCTACCACTGGGACAAGGCATATAAAAGGTGCATATCAGTATATTTCACTACTAATCTTCTTCTTCTCGTATGTGTGTCATTAACCATAATTGGTCAGCCACGAAACAGCATCCTCATCCGCAGAGTGTAGCCGCTACCAATAGCAATGATGCACATAACAGCAACTAACACAAAACAAATGTATCATTCACAGATGATTACAATCATAGTGGTAGTACTAGCCACCACCGTTAGCTGCTAGCTACCGCTGATATGCCGATTAGCCATTAGATTTACTAGCTGCCGTTACAGCGATGTAATGCTGCCATTTGAATTCAGCTTAGCAGTCACCATACAATTTGAACTTCTGAAGATTTCATTGTAATACCGCCACTGCAAATATAATGGTATAGTGTACACAGCAACCATAAAATATGGGTAATTGATAAACCGGTATATTGTGCAAGATGCAGTTAGCTATCACACAGCAAGCTACTGGCACTAGTCCTCCACAGACAGTGACTGAAAGTCCAGTTCCAGCCGAAATTAGAAAACATCTTGAAATGTCAGATACGGGAAACTCTCTAGACTTTTGGCAAAGACATGCTGATGAATTTGCTGTACTGTCTGCAATGGCATATGTTTATTTGGCTTCCAGTCCTCGTAGCATACCAGTGGAATGCCTCTTCAGTAACATTGGACTGACACTCAATAAGAAAAAGCTAGCTTAGCCCTTGTCGACTGAATATGACTTGCTTTGTGCATGATAATTACAAAACTCTAAATGTGACGGGCTGCTGAGTCTGTGTGCTTGTGCTATAACCACTATTAACATTTTCACTTGATGTTTTCATAGGTTTTTTTAAAAATTGTTGTCCTTATGTTATGTTTAAGCCAAGTCACTGAAGTCAAGTAGTCTTCAATAAAAACCTACAACATATGTACTGGGTGACATGCCACAAATACAACAGACAACATTATGCCAGATCGGCCTACAATATTAAGCAAGACAATATTATTAATAGACATACTTTGGAATAAACAGAAAACCTAATACACATAAACACACACGAGTTAACACACTACACATTACTATGTTTCACACCCACTTTTAGTGAATAAACTGTTTTCTTAAATTGCCAGCTAGCCAGCCGTTATGATAACGGCTAGCCAAAATCAGCCCACATTAATATCTGTTAACCAGCCCACAACACGAAAAATATCAGGTGGGGTCTAACTACACTAACAATAATAATACGTATTAAGGGTCAAAAATAATAAAAATGAAATTTGTTAAAGTGCACAGCATCTGATGATGCAGAGGTGCTGAGATTGCTCAACATAAAGTTTAACAAGACATGACAAACACAGTTACACTACCGCTGACGTGCTCTGGCTTCACTGGTGGCATGTATAAATGAGAGTCCGACTGGTATGACTGCCGCACACGTTTATGACTGGCTGGCCGAGATCTGCAACCATGCAATCCGTGACTAACACACATGGCATGATTTTAACAATAAACTTAGTTATCACAAACAGATCGTGCATCAGCTGCTCACACAATACGTCGAGAGCATCTGTAGTAACTCCTTGACCTTGAAATCTGAGTTAGGGGTCACTGGAAGTCGCTGGAAATGGCACCACTCGATTGATCATATATGACTTACTATTAGTCAAGTTATTTGACAATGAATATTATTTCGACCTTGAAGTCTGGGTTACAGGTCATCGAGGTCATTCAAGCTGGTACCATTCGAAAGCTTTGGTACGGTTTCCTATTTGCATTTTGTAGTAACTATGGTCGTATCTTTACCGTTTCTGATATATCACAAATGGCTAAAGATATGTGGATTCGCGGTCAGAGAGTTACTAATCTGAGATTTGCAGATGATATTGATTTATTGGCAGAATCTAAAGATCAACTTCAGGAACTCACAGAGACAGTAAATGAAAGTAAAGATTCGGACTAAAGATAAATGCGCAAAACACAAAAACAATAAATGTAGGGTGAACATGAGATGATATGATAATAAAGTTGGAGAATGAAGAGCTTGACGAGTTTGTATATCTGGGAAGTGTTATCATAGAAGATTGGAAGTGCATGAAAGACACAAAAACGAAGAAGTGGTTTAGCATCAGCGATTATAAACAAACTGAGTAGAATACGGAAGTCGTACAACATCTCAAACAAAGTTAAAGTGAGACTGTATGAAACCTTTATAATATCAGTGCTGGTATACGGATCAAAATGCTGGTGTTTGAAGAAAGATGAACAAACAATGCTCAGTGCTGAAATGGCTTGGTTAAGCTAAATCTGGGTGTGCGCGTGGCTCCATTTACTGTCATTTTCCACTCATTTCGAATTTGTACGTAGTCTTGGGATACGCAATAACTTTTCTTATCATTCACAGCATGTGTGCTCTTCAGCACGTAAATACGAGTCAGCTGATTCAGACTTCAGCACTGCATGTGTGAATTGATGTTGTGTTTCTGATGACAAATTGCATGTTGCGTGGAATTCTTTCATTTTCGCTACCAATGAGCATAGTTTTCATGCCTGTTCTGTTGGCTGGAGGCTGCCATATTGATTTATGCAGCAAATTCCTTGGATGGGTGGTATGAAAGGTTATTTTTAGCACTCATCATTTGTGGCAGCTGTGC
>Ga0209149_1001059_pt1 | contig 13184 bp, 11 predicted proteins | sample WorMetTyACAVOLI2_FD_187423 | JGI IMG/M metagenome (GOLD analysis project Ga0209149, IMG submission 187423) | Marine gutless worms symbiont microbial communities from Max Planck institute for Marine Microbiology, Germany - Olavius algarvensis... ... | reverse complement strand
TAATGTTCCCTCTAACTCCAGACCAACATCACTGATTAGACGTGGCCACGGAGGATGAGGGATGATGCAGTTTTAGGTCGTGCACTCCCTCTAGATCGAGGGCTAGGACCCTAATTATTCAAAAATGACATATGTTATGCAGAACATATGTCGACCTTTTCCACATATCAGGGAACTAAAAACTTTACGTTTGATATAATTAAAAAGTCTCTAGGCGGTTTGAGAAGGAAAATATTCATTTTTTTAGTGATTTGAGCTAATTAATATGCTAATTAGGTCAATTTTGCAAATTGCCCAACATATGCAATCTGGCATCCGGCAGTTTCTGCATCTCTAGGACCTGTACACTGCGTTTCAAACATAAAACCTTACTGTACTCGACATTTCCGGGTTCACCATCTGGCTAGACTATAATCTCACAAAGTTATTGCAATGTTGAGCTTGACAAATTGAAAAGAACACACTCAAATCCGTCAGAAGTGTTTGTCTGTGTTGATTAACTAATTAACTAAAATTAACTAATTAACTAATAATTAACTAATTGGCTAATTAACTAATCAGATGGTGAACCCGGAAATGTCGAGTACAGTAACACACAAAAGTCCTTCAGAAAAAAATTGCCGACAACTTCAAAACTAAAGCCATTTCGCAGAAAAAGACCCAGTCTAAAATGCATGTTGGCATGCTCGCATTATGTGAAACATGCTGCAAGTCGGTGTGCAGCTGACACGAAGTGTGTACGCTATATAGTCATCGATTACGTTGATCGCTTTCAGCCGTTGAATCCGTGTTCAACTGCGTGTCTGCTTTATGGCAGACACGTAGTTGAGCTATTCTTATCCCTGCTGCAGTGTCACTAAGAGCGATCGAAGCGATAACACCTAATTAGTTTGGCATCGTCCGCTTGGTGTCAGCTGCCAGGCGTTCAGCCACGGCTGTGACCACGTTCGATCGCCTGTTAAGCGTCGACACCAGATCCTGCAGAATGATGAAGTGGTGCCGTTCTCGTCTACACTGCATGTTGAAGAAGGCTCTTCACACGATTGCGGTAATTTCACTATCCCATTTGACATTTAGTTAGCGCAGTTGTTCCTGGCAACCAGCTGACTGCATCTCATCTGATGCAGAAATCTAGACTTTATTTAGTATGTAAAGACTGACGAATGCAATATATTTACTAGCTTATACCAAGGCTCACAGCTGGCTAACCCTGGTGATATTATTTAAATTGTTTAATACTGGTAAAAGTTGAATGACTGCCCTACCAAGAAAATATGAAGAAAATATGCTGAAGAAAATATGATCATATGTTAAGCCTTTTCAATACATGTGCACATGACGGATGGATGAACACAGACAGACGGACGTGCGTTTCTAAAAACGTAATCTAAAAACCTAAAAATCATAAAGCTTTGGATATTTATCCAAAGCTTTTTGATAGTTTGATAGATATTTGCAAGTCAGTAAATAACAGTGAATGAATGAGTCATTGTTTAACAACGCATCTCCAACGAATTAACATGTCACGTCGACCATATCCACTAGCCCTTTAATTCAGACAAGTTTAACCTGTGCTCCTGCGCAATTCGTTGTTTTTCATTAACTGCACACAGACCGAATGCAGTTTTACACTGTATGCGAAAAAGTACACCTCTTGACTTTTGTTGCTGTAACTTCCGATGCCGGAAGGCAACTTTTTGGACCTTCGACTATCACATTGAAAAATCAGTATCATTCTGCGATGGCCAACGCCCCGTAGCTCCGCAACCGTACGTTGTACAAAAAAGTTGACCAGAACTCGGAAACTTTCTGGCCCTTGGACTACAACGCGGGATGAACGACCTGTGTAGTAAAGTCATCTTTGGTAAAAAAAGAGCAAATGACCTGATCATATGAATTGTGCACGCTCACCAACAAAACAACAAAAGTTTTCTGTATGGAAACACCCGTGCAGGATATAATTATTGTAGCATACAAGGGGCACTTGGTACAGATATGAATTTGACATTGAGCTTAATCATGATTTGAAACGCGTGAGCAACACTCACAAATGATGTTAAAGTTATACAACAACTAACTTCTGAACAAAATGATTGGGAAACCGAATATTCTAAAACTGACGGAACAAGTCGCATCGGTACAGAGAAGAGCAATGGTCGAAAAGGAAAAACAACCAGTAAAGCCACTGAAGGTCACAACCATTTCAGGTTTAAATATCAGACCAAAAGAATTAACAGAAATCTGCTAGGCAGGCTTTCAGCCTACAACAAAACTGACGAATGCAATATGAGCTTTGGTATAAACCAAAGCTTATAACATACTAAATTGGTAATGCTGGCACTACTGACTCGTTCGGGTTGTGGTCGGCCACACAATGCCCATTCCACCGCACAACAAAGTTAAATATTTCGCGCTGATATTTGGATCGACACTTTTACATCGCTGTTAGAATTAGCATTTTATTGTCTGAAATTTACATTCAAATTGGTTAGTTTTTTAAAGAGTTGTGCAAATTAATAGACAAAACAGATCAGCTATACCACAACGGGTTTGGCAGTGCAACAGCTCACAACACAATCAATACACAATTATAATGGTTCACACCAGTGCAGTGAATCCCATGGTAACGGGGAAATTAAATTAGCATGTGGGTGTATGATGCCAGTTGTGGCCGGGTCATTAAGTCCTGATCGCCAGAAATCAAAAGGTGGAAAACTATAATGACACCCTGTACCACAAAGAAGTTCAATAACACTGAGGTGATGGTGTTGAGAGACACGGGATGAACGACCTGTGTAAGGTCATCTTTGATAAAATACCAAACGGCTGTTGTTAATTATTGGTAACATACAAGGGGGCACGTGGTACAGATATGAATTTGACATTGAACATGATCATGATTTGAAACGTGTGAGCAACACTTACAAATGATGTTAAAGTTATACAACAAGTAACTTCTGAACAAAATGATTCGGAAACCGAATATTCTAAAATTGTTGTGAAGAAGATACTGTATTGCTAATATATAAGTAAACAGGGTGACACAAAAATTCAGTTGGTAGTGCCCAAAATTTTAAGATATTAAGATGCGAGAAAAAGTTGTGTCAGTTGCACATGATACATTACTGGCAGGACACTTTCCGCCACTTCTTCTTCAGTGTCCTTACCCCCTCCCCACACCCAACCCCCCTCGGCACCTTCGGCGCCTCGATTCTCGCGCCTTCGGCGCTCGACCTCGGCGCCGTCGGAGCCTCGATCCTCGCGCCTTCGGCGCTCGACCTCGGCGTCTTTGGCGCCTCGATCCTCCCATTTGTGCAATGACAGATATTACTTATTTTAGGCCCTGCTTTATGCAGATGCATGAGCCATGAGCCATGACAAGGTGAAAACATATCACATAAATATTTAGAAACGGTATTACTACCGTGACAATGACACTCCGTCATTAACTGCAAAGAAGCCACAAAACAACACTGCGCAGAATAGAGACAGTGTTAGTGTTGAGCAAACAGCGTCAGTAGCATGTGTTAGAAGTAACACATGCTACTGACGCTGTTTGCTCAACACTAACACTGTCTTTATTCTGCGCAGTGTTGTTTTGTGGCTTCTTTGCAGTTAATGACGGAGTGTCATTGTCACGGTAGTAATACCGTTTCTAAATATTTATGTGATATGTTTTCACCTTGTCATGGCTCATGGCTCATGCATCTGCATAAAGCAGGGCCTAAAATAAGTAATATCTGTCATTGCACAAATGGGAGGATCGAGACGCCAAAGACGCCGAGGTCGAGCGCCGAAGGCGCGAGGATCGAGGCTCCGACGGCGCCGTGCTCGAGCGCCGAAGGCGCGAGAATCGAGGCGCCGAAGGTGCCGAGGGGGGTTGGGTGTGGGGAGGGGGTGTCCCCCTCCCCACCGCGGGTGGGGTCTGGGGAGGGGACTGTGCCCCTCCCAAGAAAATTTTTGGATTTTTGACATCTAAATGGTGAGTTTTTGCGCATTCTTGGTAGTATTATTTGCCTCCTTTACACGCAAAAATGATGCATTCGGACTTCCAAAACTGACACTTACTGCTGCCTGCGCATACGCAGAGAGAGAGACGGAGAGATTTGTCAGGCGACACAGAAAAAAGTAAGTAAAGTACAAATCATACTGCATTGATCCTATTTGATCAGTAAAATATGGTCTGCTGTCGTTTGTTCTTTCTGCATGTTACTGTAAAATGGAGCTATTCTTGTAAGTTTGTAAGTTGCAGCATAGTCTTGTTCTTGTATTTGGTGCTTTGTAGCCTTGATCTAGTTCACGCATTGTCAGCTTTTAATTACATTGTGAATGGTTGTTAACAAATAATTGTGTGCACTGGAATTGAATGTAGGTGCGTAAAGTTTGCAGAAGTTTGTACTACTCCAATTATTGCGTTTATCATCGTCATCATTATCGGCTACAGTTGAGCACAGCGTCGCCACTGCACTACAGCTGTGCTGTACCGTAAGGGCAGATGAGAACATAGATTTTTCGTCGATGGCTTAATCTCTGCTGAACTCCGTGGCAGTATGTCATAGTAATCGCTCAAGACTTGACTTGAGAGTAGACATTACTACGTTTCACACCTCAGAAGAACAGTGCTGAAATTTTGGTTGTTCATGTTGCGAAGTGTAACTGTAAAACCAGTTTTACGTTTGTCACTTTTCAGTATATAATGTACGTACTTGCATTGTGAATACAGCAACAGTAGTATGGAGTTGGAGTATTTATTTTAAAAAAACAAGTTGTCCACCTGATGTGGTGTCATTATGCCTCATTTTGTCTTTGCTTCTTCTGTTGCTTAAGATTTGTTGATAATAGTCAACAGCATGAGCAATACAGCTACAGTTACTCAAATCACTAAACAATTGCTAAAACATTGTACCAAAGTCAAAATAATCAGTTTGTCCATTAACTGTCTGAACATTCCATTTACTCATTTAGTTCTTTCGCCAGTCAAGTGTCAAGTGTTGGCAATATAACGTCAGAATAATCTTTCCCTGGGCACTTTCGTACTATCTGCAGAGTCAGTCACTGTGACCTTCGTCTGCCTGTTGTACATGAGCTTCGCTGAAAACGTGTCTAAAGTATTCCTAGAATTTGGCTTTCTTGTGACGAGAAACATCAAAATGCAGTGCGAACACTTAGGCAAATTTATTGTATTTTTCGTTGCTACTACTTCATGAAATTTTTGTCACTGCACAAACAACCCTTCATCACTGCACAAGCGCAAGTTATCACTGCACATTTTGTGTATCACTGCACAGTATTTTAGGCCCTGGCATAAAGTTCATCAAAATTGCAGAAGGATGATGATAGATATCCAAATCGTTTAGCTTTCTTAATTACAGATTGCAACCTATTTGTGTCAGTTTCTGATAAATAACCACTCCATGCCGGGGCAGCATAAGTGAGCTGTGAGACTAAAGCTGCTTTAGTGACATAGTGACATCGTGGAGTAAAAAATCAGCCATACCGTGTGCTCGTAAAGTTTTCAGAGCAAACACTCCATGCAGGGGCAGCATAAGTGAGCTGTGAGACTAAAGCTGCTTTAGTGACATCGTGGAGCCATACCGTGTGTTCGTAAAGTTTTCAGGGCAACTTGCTGAGAAGGGTACTATGTCGGACAGTGTCAAAAGGTTTTTTTTGAAAAAATCCAGGGCAATGAGATGAAAATAGCCATATTGGAGCAAAGTGATGAGCGCTGCAGTGGTAGAGCCAGTTGGGCGAAAAGCAAATTGGTCAGATGGTTTTGGAGAGTCACCATTTTAGTGAAATAGACTTCAAAGAAGTCGTTGAATATAGTCTGATAGGTTGATCAGACAGTTGCGAGTGGCGGTGTGGGCGAGTATCGTGCTGACCGGGTTCGGAAAAAAATTGCCGGTGGTCAGACGAACGTGATTCCCGTCGACGGTTTAGAAGATCGCAGTTCAAGTCTCGACGTTTGTTCACGTCAAAGATCGCCTCAGGGTGGCAATCTGTGAATCGGTGGATCAACAACACGGAGCGGATCAAGCATGCAATATGCAAGCGATGATCATCTCGCAAAGGTGAGATGATCATCGCTTGCATATTGATGTATCCATCGCTTGCGTGCATTGCTTATGGCTCGAGCCTAGCCTACGTTGAACTATATAAAAAGATATATTGTGCGAACCTTATTATTATTATTATTATTATTATTATTATTATTATTATCAGATTTCCACGATTTGTACGAAATTTTCAGCATTTGTACGCGTCTATAGCCTGTACGCTTTCAAGTTGGTCGCTTTTGCAGACAGACAACCAATTAATAGCATTTTCCGTCGATGGCGATTTTCCCACAAATTTTTTAATTGCCTCTGGTGGCGAGACTACTGATCGGATCCGAAAAAGTTACAGGGTGTAAAAATGGAACGTTCTTCATCTATCGTCCATGTGCACCTATATTCAAGTTTTTCTATAGACTCCAGGATTATTGTGCAAATTTATACCACAAATTACGTGCGCACGCTGGTTCTGGACAACATGTCTGATGGTTTTATGTTTCTTTTTCTGTTGTGCTTTTGAAATACGGAGTCTGTGAAGACGAAAAGCAGTGTAACAGTTATAGTGCCGTGGCATAGAGTTGCATAGAGTGTAGTTGTGCACGTATATTCAAGTTTTTTCTATAAACTCCAAGACACGTTGTGGCACGCATAAACTCTAGTTTATGCGTGCCACATGACTGCAAACCAAATTTCGTCGACATGGCTTAAATACAACGGTTTGGAAAAACAAACGTGATTTTGACCATATTGCAGTAATCTGCATCAAACTATCAAATTTGGCCCCAATCTAGCCAATCGCGGCAGAGAAATTGCATACGTACTAAGCAGCCGCGGTGGCGTAGTACTACTTCTAGTTTCGTATTTAATGTCACTAAACTCTTCCGAAGCTCAGAATCTATCTACAAACCATATTTCGTCGATATTTACGTCTGAGATATAACTACTGCCGGTTTAGAAAAACAAACATCTGTCATACTGGAATTTTTCTTCCGGTTCGACGATATCATAGTAAGCGGCGTACACATCAGGCTACCAAATTTCGTCAAAAACGGGCCACCCGCAGCGGAGTAATGGTGTCATATACACAGGGTGATACGAAACAAAACAAGCTGTGCGGCTAGGTGGCCGCCACAATATGCCCCCGCCCCGTGACTTTTGACCTTTTGACCTTGAAGTCGGTGTGGGAGTCGCATGTGACCTGGGGTACACCTATGCAAAGTTTCGTCTTCCTAGGCCTTTTGGTTTTCGAGTTAGAGCCCATGTACGCGACATCAGACGGACAGACGGACAGACGGACGCCGATGACCGCCTAATGCCCCCGCCTCCCCTACGGGAGCGGGGGCATAATAAACGGACAGATGGACAGGCCCAACGCATTAAGCCAGGAGCTCGCTATTGCGAGCGGCGGCTTAACAAGAACACGTTTAAGTGGAAGTTAAGGAAGTTAAGTTACAGTTTCAGCATTCTGCGCCAGTGTGGCGTTGCAATTTTTGCGTCGTTTACAAGTGCTTGGACTCATAAGGAAGTCACGCACTCACGTAATATCGTCTATCGCTAAATCAGCTTGGTTTTCAAGCTGATTCCGTCCGACAGACAGTCCAGCCGTTTTAGCCACTAAATAATTAACTGTACAATATGTTTTAATGCAATCGTTTGCTGAAGACAAGGAAGGTCGACAGAGCATGGTGGTCACGTGACGACAACCACGCAGCTGGTACACGACCACAATGCAGTATGTATGACAGACACATCAATTTTGTATGTATTGTCGCCGAATGACGGATCTTACCGTCGGCACTGTACACTTTACATATTGTGCACAGTAACAGTTATGTAAGTAGGCATATATGCATGTTAATAATAATTGTAGGCTGAAAGCTGCATATATTGTAATAGCTGTCTAAAATCGTCAAAGTTTCGCTATTGAATGGGTTTTGTAGATTATGGACCTATGAACCCTCTTTATCAGGAATCAGAGTGGTGCCAAGCTGGCACTATTGAACGACGTTTTGAGAAAATAGCCCGTTTCCATGGCAACCGTCACCAAAATATGAAAGATTGAAAAAGTATGATATCTCAGGAAGTAGATGACCGATTTTAACAATTTTGGTGTCTAAACATATGTTTTAGGACATAGCCTATCGAATGAGGATGACCTTGATGTTTGAAGGTCAAGGTTATAGCATAATGATACGAGGTGACCTTGATGCTGTTCTGCAGAGCTGAAAAGGAAGCAGACTGGCCATTACACTTACGTGCAGTGAGTCTCATGATACCATCTTTCTTCGCAGCAGGACATCACAACTATTTTCGCTATGGTTCATACTACCTGCGATCATCTGACAAAATTTGTAGACGATTTCTTCTTGTGACTCGTCATCTCCCTGGTACCTGGAATGGGATTTGGACATATATGATGATCGAAACAACATTCATGAAGTACGGTAAAGGTCCCCGTGGTCGTATTAGCATCACACTCAAAACCCAATGCAATGAAAACCTGGGCAATGAGTCTTCACATTTGTTGCCGTATACGGAAGGACATTGGAGATATGACCAAGCAAGAGAAGTCGACTGAAACCCTTCACAAGGAGGAAATAAGGTCACGTATGTTATCAGATGTATAGGGACAAACTCAGGAACAAGCTTGTAGAGTCGATACACCCGTTAGACAGCAAATATTGTGTCAGCTCCAAAACTTCAGTCACTCCCTCCAACTGACGAGTCACTTCTGCTCAATGCAATACGAGCCCACTTCAAAGCCTGTATTCGGACACACGTCGGTTTTTTCCAACAGTGGTGGACTGGATTCAGATCCAGTCCACCACTGTTGGACCTTCTTGAACATGGCTGGATGCAGGATACAGTAAACAAAACACAGGCACCTCTGATGTTGCCAAGTGATGTTCCACCTGCACCAGACTATCCTGAAGCTGATTAAGTGTTCGTGTGAGAACTGTGGATCTGCTCGGTGTTCTTGTGTTTCACCTGGGCTTCCTTGCACTGTCTTCTGCAAATGTGAAGGTAGCAATGACTGCACTAATAGCGACTGGATCGCTATTAAATAGTATTCAATAATTTTGTGTCAATAATAGTATCAATAATTTTAAGACAATAATTACTTATTCTCAATCGTAAAGCATAGGCAGGATCAAAACCCAGAACCTTGATATTACGTCTTGCGTGTGACATTTATTTTATTATTATGAAGGTGGCAATAAGGCCGAATAGGCCTGCTTTATGCTCGGTGTTCTTGTGTTTCACCTGGGCTTCCTTGCACTGTCTTCTGCAAATCTGAAGGTAGCAATGACTGCACTAATAGCGACTGGATGTATTAAATAGTAGTCAATAATTTTGTGTCACTAATAGTGTCAATAATTATAAGACAATAATTACTTATTCTCAATCGTAAAGCATAGGCAGGATCAAAACCCAGAACCTTGGTATTACGTCTTGCGTGTGTCATTTGTTTGCTATTTATGCTATTTATTCTTCATTTGAAGATGGCAATAAGGCCGAATAGGCCTGCTTTATGCAATTGTCAGAATATTCAGGTCATTGCATAATTTGTTCGCTGACATCACAAGTTCACAACCTGAATCAAATTTTATATACCAAAGTAATATATTTGTTATTTAAGTAATGTGCAAAAATTGTTAAAATCGGTCATCTACTTACTGAGATATCATACTTTTTAAATTTTTCATATTTTGGTGACGGCTGCCATTGAAACGGGCCATTTTCTCAAAATGCTCAATTGTGCCACTCTGATTTCTGATAAAGAGGGTTCATAGGTACATAATCTGCAAAAACCTGTTGTGTGTCCTCCAGTGCAATGAAAAAACCCATTTTATTGGCTGCCGGACTATACTGTTTTCTTTGGGAAAAATTAGTGGCTTTGAAAAAATCAGGTTGTCGAGTTTCCCAAGGAGTCCGTGTGCCAAAAATGATTGAAATCGGTTATTTCAAAAATAAAGGGGACTTTTTGGGACATAGTGTATAACAGATAAAAAATAGACACGTTTTCGTTTGGCCTGGAGCCGCCCATGCACCGATCGGCATCAAAAACGGCGTACGCGTATGTTGTGATCTATCATTTCAACCGAATCAACTGAAATTTTGCGGAATTGCGACCAAAAAATTGTTCTCAAGTTTTTACTTGAGAACAATTTTTGCCACAATACATGCCACAGTCATTGGCGTGGCCGTGAAAAAGACGTTTTCGTTTAGCAGGAGCCTCCGTCGTCAAAAATGGTTCACAAGTGCGGTTTGTGACACGCTACTTGTGTGTCGTGTTCCAAATTTTATTTGAATCGGTTGAAATTTGGAGAAACAACGGCCGAAAAAGTCATTTTTAAGTAATAACTGTACTACAAACGTGACCAACAAAAGCAACAAAATAATGTGTTAGCGATAACTACAAATGTGCTGCCGTTAGTGCAAGACATGTGCAGTATAGTTTTGCGACTTGCGTCGTTGTCTTAACAACACTGTCGCATTATCATATGAATGCGGTGACCGATCTTCAAAATGACATACCTCTGAAACTGACACGAGCGATGCGATCCCCTTTGCCGCGTAGTTTCTCCACGTGACAGAGATGCAGTGTTAGCGCCATGTCAAATTACGTGACGTCACGGTGATGTCCGGAATACGGTGATGTCTCACACTGTAGTGACTGACAGATGTCGGTCCCACCAACTGATTCAGTAGCGTTGCTGTTATCATTAAGCCTGCTACGTCACGTGGCGTGGCACTGCGTAGCAGCAGTAGCACCAGCAGCGGCGGCGGCGGCGGCGCTCAGCAGTCAATGCTCTCAGCCGCCGCGCTGCGCTGCGCTATTGCTATGCTCGACAGACCGTTAACGGCTATTCGGCACCTTGTCTCGCTCATGGTCGCAGATGCCAACCCCTTAGATTCTACGAGACTTGAGGGACTGGCGATGCATGCATCCAGCTCCTCTCTGTTACTCAAACACCTTCTCCCCACACACGCAAGGAATTGGCTCTTGGCGCATTGTGCAAAATAAGAATTTATCCATTATTCATGTTCATCGTTGCACGAAAAGTCGATGCGTTAATGCTCGTTTCAAGGTGGAGTAACAGCAACAGAAACAGCCTCGTATATTAAATCTGTCACTTGATCACTTCACTAAAGAATAACTGTTGGTCTCTCGGCCAGATCATCACCATGCTGTGACCATCCTGTGACAGTTACCAATTGTGCATGGTTGTGCAAAATTTACCCAGAGTGCTCAATTTTAACAAGCGTATCGGAGACGTATCTGATTGCCCGATTTCAGTGAAATTTTGTGTGAGGAAGATTTCGGTAATGGAACAGATACCGTCTGTAAAACGGCGGTATCTGTTCCATTACCGAAATCTTTCTCACACAAAATTTCACTGAAATCGGGCAATCGACTCGACCATGGACAAAAACGACCGTCTGTCATCTTGAATTTTAAAAATTTGGTCACGTGAGTGTCGTCGAAATCCGAATCTGGATTTGTGTAATAAATTTAATCGAAAGCGGCTGATTTTACGTTGAGATATTGGGATTTCACGATTTTTAACATGGCGGATCTCCGCCATCTTGAATTTCAAGGATCCAGTACTCTGAAAAAGCCTATTAGGAACTCTTATAGGTCGTCAATGGACGCCATAGCTCTAACTGCTTAGTCTTTGAGAAACTTTCGTTTTTTGTACGCATTGTGGCGATAGACGAACGAACAAATGCAAATGCCAACCCCTTAGATTCTACGACACTTGAGGGACTGGCGATGCATGCACCTAGCTTCTCTCTGTTACTCAAACACCTCCCGATGCATTAAAGCGCTCTCGCAAGTGTATCGGAGACGCTACGAAAGCCGCCGCTCGTCAAAGCACAAAATGCAGCAAAAAAGCGGCCAAGAACGATTTTCAATATGGCGGCCGTTCGCGACCTTCAATTTTAGGGGACTAATAATGCTTATTTTCAAAAGCCCATGTAGAACAGTACAGAACCGAATACGGGCACACTACAATCATTCTTGGTCATTTTTGGTACGTCCTTCCCCTTTACCTCCAGTTGGCCACATCTGAGATGTGATGTTGGTCTGGAGGAAGGGGAATATAGAGAAAACTGTCTCTCTCTTGCAGCTCTGACCTGGTTGACTAACAATCGGATGATTGTCAGTGCTATGACACTGTTGGTTGGTCATCTGACCCGTAAAATCGTCTCCGAAATGACCTATGTCGAGTGGGACGTTAAACACTACTATACTATACAATTTCGGTACGTCTGTTACAGTCGTTACGTTTGGTACACCGGTGTAACTACACGAGGATCGTTCGTGGTGATTTTTGGTACAGTTGGTGTAGTCGATACGTTTGGTATCGACTGCACACAGCGTTTGGCACACTAGTGAGTTTTGGTACATCTGGTGCACTTTGGTACACTTGACGTTTGCTACACCGGTTGGTGCAGTACACCATTGTTACATTAAGTGGTTTTGGTACACTAGCATCGTTATTGGTCATTTTCGGTACGTATGGTACAGTATTTACGTTTAGTACACCAGTTGTGTTTGATAGGATCAATGCTTTACGCACCATTCTAGTGAGTTTTGATACATTGGTGGTACTTTAGTATATTTTACATTGTACAAGTCCACAATCCACAGCTATACAGAAATTCGGTATTGGACTTGCAAAAAAATTTGCAAAAACAAATGTCCGTTATATTGGAATTTTTCTTCATAGTAATAGACGTGCTATTCCACACGAGGCTACCGAATTTCGTCTAAATAACGCCACCCGCTAAGGGAGATGACGTCATGTACAATTTCAAGATGGCGGCAGCGGTAGCTTAATACTACTTTCAGTAATAAATAAGTAAAATAAAGTTTCGCAGCAATATTGTAGCATTGAGAAAATCAGCAATTTAATATTTAGGTCTCGACAGTTTCTCAAGGTGAGAGCTGCACTAAATACAAAAAATACCTGTCGATAACCTATAATCTTTGAGAACGGACAGTGGCGCGGTGGCTTAGTGGTAGGGCGTCGGACTTGCGATCTAGTAGTCGCGGGTTCGAGGCCCGGCCGCGACGCTGCTGCGTAACAACCTTAGGCAAGTTGTTCACACCCTACTGCC
>Ga0209149_1001058_pt1 | contig 13187 bp, 8 predicted proteins | sample WorMetTyACAVOLI2_FD_187423 | JGI IMG/M metagenome (GOLD analysis project Ga0209149, IMG submission 187423) | Marine gutless worms symbiont microbial communities from Max Planck institute for Marine Microbiology, Germany - Olavius algarvensis... ... | reverse complement strand
ATTTTTGGAAAGGTTGGAAGGGTAGCCTCTGAAGAGGTAGTCCTCGAATTAGTTAAGTGTAAATGCTTGCCAATCTTGTTATATGATTTAGAGTGCTGTCCGTTAAACAAGAATGATGTAAAATCATTATTAGACTTTGCAGTTACTCGCTTTCTGACGAAATTATTCAAATCTGTTAATCTTGACTTATTTAACGAATGTCGGTTCTGCTTCAACTTTTCGCTCCCTAGCGAACTATTATAAAAAGAATTGCTAAATTCCAAAAAAATGCGAATGCATTGGCCACATAATACGATATTTTGGCAAAAAAGTCTGAACAGAAAACATAAATTTTTCAAGAAATCTATAGCCAATGAGACCCGAAACTACATTAGGCCTACTTCATGCATAACTCTGTAATCAATATGCACTGTCACATGTCATATATAGCGTATGTTATTTAATTAAGTTTGACTAAGTTCGCTATTATGTTCTTTTTTTATTGTTGTTGTGCTACCATTAATATGGTAAATAAAGATTTACATAGTACAAATATTTTTATTCAAAATGAACAACAAACTAGTAAGAATCAGCAAAATGTATACATACATTATTTCCAAATACGCAAAACGCTATCACATGAAATTAATACATATTGAAACATAACATAATATACATCAATTTTTATCCCAAGAAAATGATATAATAACTCTTAAAATTTTTTGCGCTTATAGAACAATCCAAAACGACACTCTAAGCCACAACAAATAATGTTTTGAATGATAAATAAATATAATATATAATATATAATATAGAGAATAAAGCAGTTTTACAGAATATAACGTAAACGTTGTTCTATTGTCTATGGAGCCCATATTATTTCTGTTTCAAATTTATGTTTCATAGCTTTCGCCTGCACTGGACCTATTTAATTCGAAGATGTTGCATTTCTCGCCTAAAATATAGCAATAGTAATAGTTTCGATTTTTTATAACAGCAACTACTGATGTATAGCCGATATTCCCATGGCGGACAATTTATGTAACATGTGCAATAAAAAAATTAATGTTAACGCTGTCATGTTATGCACACCGAAGACAAATTCATATTAAAGGGACTTAACCGTTCAAAATTTATTCTTTTCACAAAAGTTTATACAGTGACATAAATGCGGTACGAATTTTCTCTATGCCATAAAAGTTATATTTAGATTAATATTTGATATAAATTTTTATGCCTTATTGCATATGACATTGACTTACATTTTAGAAGTTAAGCTGCAGTTGTTGCTATTAATTGAAAAGATACACACATGTGTAGAGTTATCTAAAAATACAAGGTCATTATTAAAAATAATACAGTGACATATGACTGCAGAAAACTGTTACTTGCTAGGTGTACATATTATATCTATTAGAGTGGATGACGATGTCATGCCGCGGTCTATGCTAGCGTTTTGTAATATTCATCTTTGAAATTGTAAAGCTGCACAAATAGGCCTAGTACAAATATATTGTAAAACGGCTGTTGTTTGATTTCATTCGTAATGATGTTCATACAACTGTAGTTTGTAATTTTATTCAATTTAAAAACATTTATATACGTTTAAGATGTTTAAGTCCGTGTTTATTTAGCCGCATGGCTGTTTTATACGCGATTACTCTTATTACGTTCTCTCATAACTAGGCTACTTATACCTCGGAAAAATGTATATTACATGATCATCGAACATGCATTCAATTTACGCTAAATTATCGAAAGATAAAAGTAAAATATGTAAAAGTTCGCAAACAAGAAGCTGAAATGGGCCACCAAAATGGCTGATTGAAATAGTCTATCAAAGTTTGTTGTCCTAGATTGTATATTATCGCACGTAGATGGCTTCGAGTGTACACATATTTAAAATGCAATAAGATGCATATTACAGATATCTTGTTGTCCAGAAAAAAACAGTAACGAAAATTGTAAACACGACCAAATATAAGCTGTTGTGAAATCGCGGTTATTCGATTCCATTTCTACATTATTACTGAAGTACAACGACCATCTGTGCTGTGTGCACGCGAAAAACAAAAAAGCGCATGCGCATGTGAATGCCTTCCCCGCAGCAACATCAAAGCCATCACTATGGCAACGATGTCAGCATCAGCATCAGCAGCACCAGCAATTATAGACTGTTTACCGCCGCTAGGCACAAAAAGAAAATTAGGGCCTGTGTACACGTACGCAATTAAATGTTAGCTGGAAAGCTTAGGGTATTGCACGCGAAATGCAGATCATTTGTTGAACGTGATTAACAGGAACTAATCGTGGTTGTTTCTTTGTATTGGCAATAATTATACTTTTGCTTAGTTTGTCTTAATTATCAGTATGCATTTTGTTATGTGATTATCAGTTGTCGTAAATGGGCCTGTTACGTTAAGTGATGTATCGCCAAGGTTAGAGTATTAAAAAACCAAGGCACAAAAGTTATAAGACAGCAAAATTAGTTTCATCACGTCAAGGGCCGTGAATTATATCCACGACCTTGAGGTGATGAATATATTTTTGCTGTGTTATATGTTGTCACTTTGCTATGGGCCTTACACGTTGTTATAAAACAGCAGTTTTTTACGTTTATATTTGCAGTTTTCTGCTAAATTTACTTTACAGTTTTAGGCAAATGCTGCCGGCCATTTCTACCGCAAGGCTGTAAATTTGTCCGTATACTGCATGAGCGTATAGTGTGCCAGTATACCACAGGCCAAAATGTACTATCTATAAACCCAATATTGTCGATACAATATCAACAGACGGCTGAGATATAACTACTTTCGGTTTAGAAAAACAAATGTCGGCCATATTGGAATTCCAGTTCCGTATTTGATCTCGGCATTTCATGACGCATTGGTGTAAAGTGTATGCAAATCGGACCATTGTCGGCGGAGTTATCATGTCATATCGATTTTCAATATGACGGCCGCTGTGGCGCAGTTTTACTTCCGGTTTCGGATTGGGTGACGTTGCTCTCTTTACAATGTCAAAATGTATCGGCAAACCAAATTTTGTTGGAATAACTCAATCCACGGCTGAGATATAACTATTTCCGGTTTGGAGAAAAAAGTCCGCCATATTGAAATTCTATTTCAAGTTTCGACCTCGACCATATCCCCGTAATCGGCAAGTTATTCTGGATCAGCCTGTGCCAAATTTCATCCAAGTCGGGCCATCTGCGGTGGAGTAATGACGTCGTATTGATTTTTAACATGACCACCGCCGCGGCTCATACTACTTCTGGTTTCGTACTTGTTGACGTCACTGCCTTCAAAACGTCAAAATCTAAGCGAGCCAAATTTGGTCGACATGACTTAATTCACGGCTGAGATATAATTAGAAAATTGAGAAAAAAACAAAAGTCCGCCATATTGAAATTTAACTTCTGGTATCAATTTCGACCAAAATTTGAGTTATTCCGTAAACAGCATGATATTCTGCATAAAGATGCCAAACTTCATCCACATCGGAGCACCCAATGCGAAAAAGGACGTAATATCGATTTTTCAAGATGGCTACCGTGGCGGATCAATACTACTTCCGCTTTCTTGGTTGTTGATGTCACTGTCTTCAGAACATCAAAATATGTCAGTAAACCAAATTTCGTCGACATATCTCAATTCCCGGCTGAGATATAACCACTTTCGGTTTGGAAAAACAAACGTCTGCCATATTGGAATTCTACTTCCGGTTTCTTTTCAGCCATATTGCCATAATCCGTATGATATTCTGCATATAGCGGCCAAAATCCATACATATCGGACCACCCACTGCGGAAATGTAACGTCATACCAACTTTTTCAAGATGGCCGCCACGGCGGCTCAATATCCCGTTTCCTGTTTGTTGATGTCACTATCTTCAGAAGGTCAAAGTATATCAGCAAACCAAATTCTGTCGACGTATCTCAATTCAGGGCTGAGATATAACTACTTCCGTTATGGTATCATTCGTGGTGAATAAAGATGTTCAAAACAAACGTCCGCCATACTGGAATACTTCTTCCGATTTCGACTTTGATTACGTCACTGTAATCGCCATGTTATTTTGCACCAAACTGCCCAATTTCATCTAAATCGGTCCACCTACTGCGGAATTATGACGTCATATCGATTTTTCAAGATGGCGGCCGCGGCTGCTCAATACTACTTCCGGTTTCATATTTGTTCATTTCACTGCCTTAAAAAGGTCAAAATCTATGAGCAAACCAAATTTCGTCTACAATCTCAATTCACGGCTGAGATGTCACTACTTCCGGTTTGGAAAAGCAAATGTCCGCTATACTGGAATTCTGGTTCCGGTCTAGTTTTCGACCATTTCACCATAACACGGCGTATTATTCTGCATCAGGCTGCCCAATTTCGTCCAAATCAGACCACCCAGCGGCCGTCAACCATGTTGCATTTGCTTTGGGGTAATAGCGGACCACCCATGAAGTGCTTTTCATGGTCTTAAATTGGTTCTCGAATCGATTGTTCGTCGGATTAATATCTCTGGAGATATGCGATATGAGATATGCTTCGGCGAAATAAACGATGGTGATATTTAGATTTTGGCGTTTTCGTTTGAAATTGCCCATTCACGCTCATTTTTGGGGGAGTTTGGGGGGCATATTTTCACCGCATGATGTCACCCATCGTGCGGACCCCAAAAGGACCGGTCCTTGGGCGGAAACACGTCGTTTGAGCCATTCGGCGTAAGAATAAGTGCGACGATTCGACCTGGGAGCGTGAACGAGAAAAAAGGACAGAATAACAAAAAAGTCACAAATGTGTTATATTTCCCCTATTTGGGGGAAGCGCCAACCAGACCGATTCAACCCAAAAAATGCATGGTGGGCGATGTTCCCGACGTAATCATGTGCCAAGTTTCAGATTGAAATCTTCACGGGTTGCGATTTTATTGGGATCGAATTTTCTATTTTCCTATTTATTTTGCATGGGCCTGTGATTTATTATTGTATTATCATTTATTATCTTGCTTTTCGAGTAGGTAAACAATTGTCAATGCAGCTCTCATGCCGAGGCCAAGGCAAGGCCATAAAAATTTGGCATCCGAGATAAATTGAGACATTGGTCGAAAGTCGCGATTTTTACCGCGTGATGCTATGCGTAGCGCGGACTATGCCGTAGCACGATGTCTGTTCGTCTGTCTATCACACGCCGGTATTCTGTCGAAACGGTTATACACATACTCAAACTTTTTCTCACAGTCGGGTATAGCCACACTTTTGCACACCAAACGGTATGGCAATATTCGGACGGGGACCCCTAATGGGGGCGTCGAATGCAAGGGGTATGAAAAACCGGGAATCACCGGTATACATGTGAAGCGTCGGAAGTCTCCATGAGCTGCATGGTAGAAGGCTGGGCGTGTGAAAGGCTCTGTGTGATAATTGGCATCACGCTCTGATGCCGGCGTGTGCATGGCATAACGATGCGATATGATGACAGTACATGCGTGAACCTAAGGCAATAATAAAACTGGTTTCATATGCTATAGTAAAGAGCAGTATACAAGGTCTCGTTTGTAAATAAAGAGTTGTAATCAAAGTCAAGACCATGCTGGTCCAACGCTATACAATACATCAGCAATCACTATCAACAACTATAAAGACCGCTTAACGGCATCGACTATATGTGTGACAATGGGATCAGTCTCACTCTCAGCCAGTCTGTGCTTATTGCCGACTGCGGGTCATCGGGTTTCGAAGGTATGTTAGGCATGAGTGGATAAGCGACTGAACACGGGATCTTGTTAAAAAAACGTACAGCCATGCAGGCTCAACCACGACATGGATCAGTACAAGGACTTAAACCAACAATGCAAGAAATCGGCAAGACAAGACAAGCAGAACTGGCCTAATCCAAAGCTGTGCAAGGTTGAAGGTTATCTGGCTATGCCAGATTACAGATGCCTTTGCACACTTTAGAAATCTCAGAGCTGCTTGGCCACGGAAAGTCTCGCCTATTCTCGATTATATGGCAACCTTATAAGTGATAAAGCAGCCAAAGCTCACAGTTGGAAAAAGGATTGAGCAGCTATATAATGAATCATCCTTCAGTTCCCTGTCCTGACCTGCCCAAGCACTGTACAAGAAGACCATGCAGCAGGCCTGTCAAGAACCATCAAAGTCGGAAGTACACACTGCTGTACGAAAACTGAAGAATGGCAAAGCCCCAGGTCTGTGCGGTATAACAGCTGAGATGCTTAAAGCCAGCGGAGATGTTGGGATCCTGTGGCTGACCAGTGTGATCAAGCAGGTATGGCAGCCAGGAGTTATTTCACCCGATTGGAAGAAGGGAATTATTCTCCCTAGGGAAAGGGCAGTCCTAAAGACTGCAAAAAAATACACGGGCATATCACTCCTATCAATACCAGGGAAAGTATTTGCTATACGGTTCTGCTGAATAAGGTCCGTGACCAGCTTCTGGCACATGTACCGTAGACGTAGAGTGCAGCAAAATGGGTTAACACCCGGACGGTCAACGATCGATCGAATCTTCACTTTAAACACTATCATTCAAAGTAGGAAAGAGTTTCAGAAGCCTCTTTGGATTGCTTTCGTTGACCTGAAGACTGCATTTAATTCAGTAGACCGTATGGCTCTATGAAGCTGCTATACGCAGCCTCGGCCTACATAGCAAAATTGTGGATCTCATGGAAGGCCTGTAGGCCTACATGGAACACATGTAGCTGTGTCAACGTTGATGGTGTGATGTCCGACTGGTTTACAGTATAGGAAGTGGTGTCCGGCAAGGTTTCAGAATTGCACCTGACCTGTTGCTATAGGACCAATGAATCATAATGATGGAACGCACGGTACACCGAGGTTTGACCAGTGTAACCCTGGGAAAGGAGGTGTTCACTGATTTGGACTTTGCGGATGATGTTCTTTGCTAGCAGAAATGTTGGAAGTCCTTGTTCTCGCACTATCAGTTATGCAGGAAAAGGCATCTACTTTTGGTCTTCAGATAAATTGGTCGAAAACCAAAATCCTACAGGTTCTCTCTTCCACCTCTAGCTCAACAGTCCAGGTGGCAGATGGACATGTTGAAGTAGTCGATGCATTTGTTTATCTGGGATGCATGATTGACTCCTCTGGTGGCAGCAGAGGGAAGGTCCTGCGTCGGATTGGCATAGCTCGATCTTGCATGAATATGTTGGAGAGGAGGATCTGGAAGTCAAGCATCAGGCTGGAAACCAAGATACGCCTATCAGACATAAATTGTGCCAGTTTTGATGTATGGGTGCGAGACATGGCCACCACAAAGTACCTGCTCTCTCGCCTTGATGCATTTGACACGTGGGCAGCAAGATCATGAGAATACTGTACTCGCCATGTCAAATGCGGAAGCCAAAGGAACTACTGATTGACTGGTTGTTCACCATTTTCTCACCATGGTGACTAATAGACGTCTGCGGTTCTTCGGCCATATCGCTCGCAGTTCATTCTCGCGAGGACCACCACCGAGCCCTTGCAGCGTGTATACGACAAGTCCGCCCGACTGGAAGCGACCAGCAGGAAGACCTAGCCACACTTGGTTCCGCGGTGCAATTGAGGCAGACCTTGGCCCTCTGAACTCTGGCCTCGCGACTGCCTGGAGAAAGGTCACTACTCGAGACGAATGACGACATATTGTGGACACAGCAACGCTCCAGCGTAGTAGGCTCTAAAAGAAGAAGCAGTTCATCGCATACACCGACAAGATAGATAATTGGAACAGATAAAACCCGACAGGCGGATCGGGACTGATCCGACCGATCTAATCTGATCCAGTCTTGCTACGGTGTATACGATACGATACGATACGATATCCAATTTAACGTGCAATCAAAAACTTACGGATAGCTAGCTTAGTCTAGCACATGAGATCAGAAACTAAAAAGAAATAATGATAAAAACAAACCGATGAGTCATAATAAGTCCGAGAAGGCAGTCCAGTGGTAAGGTACCAGAAGTCTATGGATGGTGGGAAAAACTTGTGAAAAAAGTAGGTTTTAAGCCGAGAGTGAAAAAGAGAATGAGTTAAGGAGTGTATAAATATGAATTGTCTTTCAAGATCACACTTGCTATGCACTAATCACTCACTGCAGGTGGTCTTTTGATTACCAACAGCGGCGATGAACTTGAATAACCTTGATAACTCACTTCAGCAAATATTGACTTTTCCAGTCTATGCTCCCTCGCGCGATGCTATGCATAAGTGCAGCCTATGTCGTCGCGCGGTGCGTGTCCGTCTGTCCGTCCGTCACGTTCGTGTATTCTGCAGTCGAAACGAGTTAACGTATCTTCAAAAAATTTTCACCATCGGGTAGCCACACCGTTCTAGTTTTTTGTACCACACGTTATGGCGATATTCCGACGAAGACCCGCTAACTTGGGCAAAAATCGCGATTTTCGACCAATATCTGGCTTTGACATCGATCACTGCTGAACGTCGCTTCGTGAAGCTTGTCTTCAACGTTTCCATGGTGGAGCATAGGTTATAGCACTTACGCGTCGAAGGTTTCCCGTCATGGAAAACGCCGACGCTCCACGCATCAGTGAATCTTGTTTATGACAGAAAGCCTCTACTACGTTACGCCGAAGACAACAGTATAAAATTTAATTGTACGCACTGTTAAATCTGCAGTCGAAGTATAACAATAAAAGACAGCGCTCGAAGTATTTTGCCGGTATACTGTTGAAGCTATTACAGACAGAGACAACGCATCGCGCGGTCTCTCTGCAGCGATATAGCAGATCTTGTGGATGCGCGCGCGTGTGTGACTGTTAATGGGCTTAGCGATGTCATGACGATGTGTGTGGTATCAGCAATGCCGTGATTGTAGACGTCATCTTTCATTCGCAAACGAGACGCTATCTGTATCCCGCACTCTTCTCCGAGCTGCATCCGCAACTGGCCGTGCGAGGTCAAGGATCTGCAGGTCAGTCACCCGCCTCCTGCCTGCATGGTGAGATAGCCTCACGAAGGTCATCGGCCTTAAAGGTCAGGACACAATAGCGAACTGGATACAGGGCGGTAAACGCGCACGTGCATCGTGTGTGGCCGCCGGTCGCGACTGGAGAATTGGAGATATGGGCCTATGCGAGCGATCGATCGATCAATCGCTGATAAATCTTGTACGATCCGCCGTCGCCGGATTGCCAGCCGGTGGCACGGATCTGGGAGGGAACCGGGACGGCAGGTGAGCGTCGCCAAGCTGTGACCTTGTCGGCCGCTCTGGGGCGTGACGGACTTGAGGCCGGCGACCTGGTGGCAACGTGGGCGGCGGTGCCGTGCTACGGTCGACTGCCCGACGCCAAGTCATGACCGCGCGGTCTCCACGGGCGGACGGGCGTCGACAAGGCCGTGAAAAATTCTGCAGTAGATGCAGCACAGTTGAAGCAGGAAAATCTGCAGCTACAGCAAGCGAGACCGGCTCTGGGAATGTCTATTTGCAGCAGCGCTGCTGCGATACAATCCAGAAGTCTCGTTCTCGCTGTATAGCCGAACAGATATACCCACAGGCAGACCCCAGCGTGACGCCATGCAAAACGATACTTTCTCACCGGCAGTAACCATGAGGCGGACCGGGAGGTAATTAAATATCGGCAAACTTTCTTCAGTGTTTCGCGTTCGCCTTTAATACAAGACTTCTACACAGCTTGGTTTGAAGCTGTGTCACTGTGAAATCGATAAAAGTACAGAAATTCCAAAAAACTGCATTGCGTGTAAGCTCTGTGTAGCATGCTTGACTTGGCATCACATCTATAGTTGATGTCTTTAGTTGGGTGTTTTAGCTTATACCTTGTTATACGGGGACATGCTGTCTGTGTCGCATCGTGGCGACATGGCACGGCGGAAGCGGACACTCTGTGATGAGAGGTTTGATTCCTGGCCGTATATATGTAACAACTCTGAGCAAGTTGTTCACACTCACATGTGCCTCTTTCAATTCGTTAATGGCCAAACAACTGGCTGAGAACTCGAGACCGCGGACGGCTATGTATAATGGCAGGCATGTGCTGTGCCGGGTTTATACTTTCGGCTATAGTGATAGTGACTGCCTAGCATGTCATGTGATATGATAGCATGGTCAAAGCTGCGTTAATGCCTGTCTGCTTTGTTGTTTGTTGTTGCTTCTTATTATTTGTTTTCTTCTATGCTGCTCTTTTTGAGCGAATAAAGATGTATATAATGCAGATCAGATTAACTCCAGCCTAAACGCTCAAAGGCCTTTAGGGTCCTCACCACTTTGTGTTGCGTTGCATTGTCATCATTCACTGCGTCGTTAATATAAACATATTTCGATGATACTGCAACTGTATAAAATAAGGAATTCAGAATTACGTAAACGAATTTCCAGGATTTTGCTTAACATTTTTCCGGTTCAGAAACTCCGTTCCGCAAGTCATGTTGATGTAAACCTATACAACGTTCATCGTTCGATGTCATCAAAGGTTTACTATGTATATAATTATAGTGTTATGATCTTGCTTTTTGCCGCGCGATGCTATCCAAGCGCAGCCTATGTGGTCATGCGGTGTCTGTCCGTCTGTCTGTATGTCCGTCTGTGTGTCTGTCACGTTCGTACATTCTGTCAAAATGAATAAACATATCTTCAAAAAAATTTAACCACCGAGCAGCCACACCATTCTAGTTTTTCCATACCAAAAGGCACAGCAATATACCGACGGGAACGCCCCATAACGAGGGCGTCGGATGCAGGTGGGATAGGCAGAAATCGCAATTCTGACCCCAAATCTGGCTTCAGTGCGTGCTGCTCTGCTAACACTGCTATACCGGCCAGGTGTTGTCAATACGACGCCGTCAAACCACCGTCCGTAAGTTGTGACACTTCGCTGCAAGCGGCGGTGTTTGTTGATGGCGGGAAAGGACAGCGAAATGTTTATGACAAGAAGTTTCAACGTTACGCCAAAGACAACAAAACAGTATTTAGCTGCACGCAGTGATAAATCTGTAGCGTATCTAACTAACAATAAAAGACTCAGTTCGACGTTTTGTACTAGTTAAGCTAACTACTGACAGACACGGAGCATCGCGCGGCCTCTTTGCGACAGCAGAGCTACTTGTTAGTATTTGAGTGCATAATATGAAAAATAACACACAACAATAATAAAAAATAGATAAGTCTTACAAAACATGAAGACGTACCGATTAAATATATACGTAATACACGCACACCTCGCTCGTAAGTTCACGGACCTGTATTATTAATGTACTATATAAATTAAAATAATAGTTATCAAACAGTGTCTCTTCCACGCAAATTTATTTACATGCACGCCTATACGAAAATACTTTGACAGGTTTGAAGACACGTCAAATACAAAAGTAAAAATTCACGAAAATTATAATGATGTATCAATTATCTGCGGCGTAATCGTGATTTGATTATTCGTACAATTTTGTCGCCGTTAACCCTTTAATGGGAACATTAAAACCGCACAGCAACGCACCATACAGTAATACAGCGATTGATACACTGGCCGTTGATGGGTGGGCTATCACATTTGGTACAGCGTCGGGGAGGGCATGGGCGAGCTGCGGCCCCGCCATGCAGTCGCGTCCTCGCTGTACCATAGGTAACAACCCAGTGCCCACCCATCAACGGCCAGTGATACCAACTTCATGGCACTATTTTGCGCTATAAAGGGTTAACACATCGATGCACATTATCATAGTATTCTGCTCATTCGGAATGTACGCTATGTTGTCAAAATACCAATAACATCAGATGACTACGACAAGTAAGTTCGGCATGCATCAGAATCGACGATCATGATTTGTGCACATGTGAGGCGACAGACTTACAGCAACTGTCAAATAAATACATCAAAAAAACAAACAAAAAATGGACGCCAGTTAACTAAATCTGGCGACGAGATCTTTCGTATCGGAAAAGAACTGTTCATGCGCCGGCAGGTCTGATGACGTCATTGTCGGGCTGTTTCCGGTCGCGTCGTCGTCGTCCGCTACCGACCCGTCGTCGCCGCTGCTAGGTGACGGGATCGAGTACCAGGCGGAGAGACGGTCCGTGGCTGCAGGGGAGTCGGACTCGGCATCGGCCGTCACGGCCGACGTCGGCGGCTTGGCGACGACGGACTTGGTGTTGGGCAACTTGTTCTCCTTCTTCCACTTCATGCGGCGGTTCTGGAACCAGATCTTGATCTGGCGCTCGGTGAGGCAGAGCGTGTGCGCGATCTCGATGCGCCGGCGCCGCGTCAGGTAGCGATTAAAGTGAAACTCTTTCTCGAGCTCGAGAATCTGATGCTTCGTGTAGGCGGTTCGCGCGCGCTTGCTGTCCACGCCGGAGAAACCGTTGCACCCATTAGCACCTGCATGCACACATCGACACCATCAGTCAGTTTGCCCACCATAAGTTGGATTCAAGTCCTATTCCTAAATAATTATACCTAACCCTCAGTATATTACAATGCAAAACGGAAAAAAATATTGAAATATATAAATAACTATACACCGAATTTCGGTGTATAGTTATTTATATGTTTCGGGAAATGTTAAGTAAAAAGTCACGGTTCTGCTCTTTCTTATTACAATGAAGAATAACGAGTAAGATTGACATTGCTTTTGGCTATGTTTCATACAATTTCTTATGTTATGCAAGGAAACATACTCGTATTCGTTTCAAAAATAAGGAGCCGAAACCGCGGGAACAGAAAATGCAGTTGTCCTGTTTTGGCCTGCGAGGCATTCAACGTAAAACGGCCCTTATTTTTCGCGACTATACAAATAAGCTTTATCCGATCGCTTGGGTGTCAACTTGTGGAAAGTGATGAACTTTATATCTGAAATATGCCATCTTACAGCTAATTAAAAAAACTTTAAAACCTTTTTCTTTTATTAGCTGTTGAATTGAAACAGAATACATCTAAAATTGTCAATCATTTATAGACAAAACATGTTGACCGTCTTTAAATTAAAATTCACGTCTGTTCCTCGTGCTTACCTTGTGCTTACCTTGTGTGGCCTTGCCTTGAGGTCAACCCGCATGACAAGGCCTAGGGTTCAGCGGACTAGTCCATGAAGAAACCCATCCTTGTGGATCTAATTTTATTCAATCTGTTTTTAAAACTATTCAGACTAGGTGCATCGACAGTGTCCTGATCCAGATTGTTCCATTTGTCAATAACACGATTTGAAAAAAA
>Ga0209149_1001057_pt1 | contig 13188 bp, 10 predicted proteins | sample WorMetTyACAVOLI2_FD_187423 | JGI IMG/M metagenome (GOLD analysis project Ga0209149, IMG submission 187423) | Marine gutless worms symbiont microbial communities from Max Planck institute for Marine Microbiology, Germany - Olavius algarvensis... ... | reverse complement strand
AGTTTTAGGGAACTAGGCCTATAAAAGGAGTGATTTTAGTAGTACTTATATCAAAAAAAGTCAAGTAGTATTTTATCTTATCATGCTGATATAATGAGAATTTTTACGTTTATGCGTCCACTCTATAGAATATTGCAAATTGAATAGGGTCCCTCATTTGGATTCTTCTGAATTATCTCGATCGGAGAGGGGCGCTTTTATCTTGGTAAAGCCGGGGATCAATGTATTCGTGCTGATTATTCCCGGTAGCCGGCGGACCCTTTCGTATATAAACTGGGAAATGACTTCAGCATCCGAATTGAGTAGGTCGCGTGTCAGCTCCACTTTCACCAGCAAATCCACATCTCCGTGCACGGAATAAATCTCTTTGACTTCATCGAGGGCATAGAGTTCTTCGATGAGTTTCATCTCACTAGAAGTGTGAAGGTTCATGTGTATGAAAACGGTGATACTGCTTTTCATTTCCGGATATTCGAAGCTCTTTAATTCAGCCATTATTTTCGAAATCCTTCCATATTTTGCTCGATGAACCTATTTATTTTGTCGCAGAAAACCGGGTCCTTTGGGCCAGGTCAGAGACAATCGGCTATTCCATAAATCCTGCTGCCAACGAGAGCGGAATGATGGAAAATTGGAATATTGGAATGCTGGGTTTTGTGGAATGGGGTCTATCATTATAAAGATGGCTCGGATCAGTTTGTATAATCAGACCGTCATTCGCTATAGATTTCCAATATTCCAGTCGGGATTTAAGGTAAAATCCACCTCTCTGGGGTGAAGTCAAAGCCGGGTTCTCTTGATCCGGATCTTTACTTAAACACCGCAATGGCGTCTCCTGATCTGTTCCAGCGATGCGACCCTATATAGGCATAAAGATCTGCAACAGTTCGTTCGGGAAATAAATCGACCAATCGCCTCCGTTTGATTACCCTGATGAGCGGACGATAATTTGTCCGATCCCAGCCCAACGCCGCTTGTTGAAATTCAACCGGATGCTCTTACTCGCGCTCTATATATGCCCACCCGGACAAGCCGGAATTTAAAATTGGAGATTGAAGACTGAATATTTATAGTTCGCCTCGACTCGACTGAGCTCGACGCGGGCCGGCGGATCTGTTTTATTCTGCCGCCACCGTCAAAACATCTAAAATCAGATTAAAAAGGGGCTATTTTACAGTAAGAACCGGACAAGGTGCCGTTAGAATAATCAACTGGGCATTGGAACCGAAAAGCAACTTGCCAACTTTAGAACGTCGGCGAACACCGATCACGATCAGATCGATGCTGTTTTGCTCGGCAAACTGGACAATATATTCACCAGCCGACAGGTTGCTGACAACAACATGGGTGTCACAGGCCAGGCCCATGGCAGCAAATTCACGCCCGACTTGGTCCAAATTCTGTTCCGCTTGTTGCACCGCATCATGTTGCAGTTCCGGATCTTGTACCAGGGATCGCAGCAAATGGACCTCGGCGTTGAATGCTTTGGCTTGCTGCTTTGCCAGGGCCAGAACCTCTTGGGTAACCGTGGAATAATCATAACCGACTAGAATTTTCATATATGCCTCCATATATCAAAGGATCAGCAACCAGCGGGATCGTGCGGTCGTTAGGTGGGATGGTGAAAATTTCCAGTAACATGTCCTCTAATTTTCATCCCAGTTTTGTTCCGGTATACAAGTGAATTTTAACCAACCTCAGTCGTTAGCTGTCAGTAAATGACCAAATCACCCAAATAAGGATTATTTAGGGCGTTTACGATCGGTTCGAGGTCGACTTTTTTCCAGGCAGCCCAGGATAAATTTTGCCAATGCAAGGGTACGAAGGCCGCATCGTCATACAGGAGCTGCTCCACTCGCTGGAGCATGGCGCCGCGTTTGGCGGGATCGAGCTCCGCCTGGCTTCTGAGCACCAGATCATCCACGAGCGGATTGCAGTAGCCGCCGCTGTTGTCCTGGCCGTAGCCGGTGGCCTTGTTGGGGCACATCGCCAGATATTCGCTGTAGTTGGCCGAATCCTCGGTGTCCGGATGCCACCCGATCATCTGAATGTCAGCCTGGCGAGCGGCGAATTGCTCCCAATAGCGCGCTTTGTCCATGGTGGTGAGTTTGACGCGAATTTTGATTTTAGCCAGCATGGAAACCACCGTGGCGGCGATCTTCTCGTCGTTGATATAGCGGTTGTTGGGGGCGATCATGGTGCAACTGAACCCATCCGGATAACCGGCTTTCTGCATCATTTTTTGGGCCCGTTTCAGGTTGAAGCGGGGTTTGAGGCCTTGCAGGTGTCCGACATAGCCTTTGGGCGACTGCTGCCCGGCGGCAGTGGCCGCCCCTTTCATGACGGCATCCACGATGGCCCGGTTGTTGATGGCATGCACAATCGCCTGGCGAACCAGAACATCCCTGAATTCCGGCCGGCGGTCCTGGTTCAACTGAAAGAGAATGATCCGGGGCGTGGCCGTGGTGATCAGACTGACATCATCGACCAGACGAACCTGGTCATAATCCTGAGGGGCCACGGGCATGATCATATCCGCTTTGTCCGCCAACAGGGCGTTGACGCGGTTGGCGGCATCGCCGATGACACTTAACTCAATCCGGCTCACGTTGCCCGGGGACCGGGTGTCCCAGTAGGCGGCAACCCGTTCAAAAATCATCCGGGTGCCGGGTACCCGCTCGGTTACCGTGTAGGGGCCGGTACCGGAGGCATTGTCCCGGGCAAAGGAGGGCTCAAATTTTAAAATGGCGTCCTTGGGTTTCCCCAAATCGTCCACGCCGCTGTAAAACTGCCGATCCATGGGAAAAATATAGGTCGCGATGTTTAACAACAGTGGATATGGAATCTTAGTGATGAGATCAATGGTGTGATCGTCGATGATTTTGGTTCCCGCCAACGGCTCGAAAACGCCCTTGAAACTTTCGCTGCGTTTGAGGCGCTGCAAGGTCCACTCAACGTCCAGGGCAGTCAGCGGATTGCCGCTGTGAAAGGTCACTCCCTTGCGCAGGTGAAACCGCAGGGTGCGTGCATCGATTCGTTCCCATTTATGGGCCAGGCGCGGCTCGAAATCCATCGCCTGCGTCCAGCGCAGCAGGGGATCGAAGACTAGGTGCGAAAACTGCAAGGTGCCCGTGCTCAGATGGGCGTGCGGATCCATCGAGACCGGTTCGGCGTCCATGGCCAAACGCAGGGTCTTGGCGACGGCCGGCATCGGTCCCAATAGGCCCAGAACGAGCAGGGCTGTCGTTAATACGCGAGAGTAGGTTGACATCTGTATCCCCCCATAAAAAAGTAAATATCCGACCCCAGAGGGGTTCAGGAGGTAATTAACTTAACCGGCAGTATTAAAGACTTGGTTTATGGCAAAGCCGGTTGTCTCTGACCTGGTCCAGCTTCCTGCCCGTAGGGACGACCAGGTTTTCAATTCTGAAAAAAAATCAAATATAAAGCAAGCACGCCGCGCCCTGGCTGGGCCCAAGCATGATCATTTCGGGCGTGACCTGGCGGCACTTATCCATCACCTCGGGACAACGGCCTGCAAAGCGACATCCCGGTGGGATGTTGATCGGCGAGGGGATCTCCCCTTTGATGGGCACATGGGCATGGTTGCGTTCGTATTCAGGATCCGCTTCGGGATTCGAGGCGATCAACAGGCGCGTATAGGGGTGTTTGGGATGGAAAAAAACCTCGTCGGCCAGGCCGACTTCGACCATGGCCCCCAGATACATGACCGCGATCCGATCCGATACATACCTGACCATGGACAGATCATGAGCGATGAACAACAGGCTGATCCCCAGGGTATCCCGGAATTCACCCAGCAGGTTGACCACCTGGGCCTGAACCGAGACGTCCAGGGCCGATATGGGCTCATCGCAGACCACGAACTTCGGTTCCAAAACCAGCGCGCGGGCGATACCGATGCGCTGGCGCTGGCCCCCGGAAAATTCATGGCAATAGCGCGACATATGATCGGGTTGCAAACCGACGCGACGCAGCCATTCGGCCACCCTTTCCTTGATGTCCGCCTTGCTGAAGCCGCCTTGCAGATACAAGCCCTCACCAATGATCTCCAGTACGGTCATGCGCGGATTGAGCGAGGAATAGGGATCCTGAAAGATCATCTGCATTTCGGTGGAATACCTTTTGTAATCCGCCGGCGTGAAGCGTTGGGGGGTCAGCTCGCCCTTGTACCAGACCTCGCCGGAAGTCTTGTCATGCAAACCCACCACGACTTTTCCGAAGGTTGACTTGCCGGAACCGCTCTCCCCCACCAGTCCCACGATTTCATTGTCGCCGATGGTTAGGGAAAGTCCGTCGGTGGCATGCACGACGCGGTGCTTGTCGATTTGAAAATACTTTTTCAGGTCCTTGGTTTCGATTATCGTCGTCATGAAACACTCCTCGTGCGACCGATCTGAAACAGCTCATCCTCCACTTTGGGCGCATCCTGGTGTTGCAGCCAGCAGCGTGCAAAATGCCCGCTGCCGATGGTGAATTCCGGTGGAATATTGTGTTCACACATCCCCATGGCGTAGGGGCAGCGGGCGAAGTACCCGCAGCCTTTCGGGGGTTTGAACAGGTCCGGCGGGCTGCCGTCGATGGGCGTGAGTTTGCGGCTGCTGCCCTCGATGTTGGTCGGCATGGCATGTCGCAGGCCCAGAGTGTAGGGGTGCGACGATCGATAGAAGATATCGTCCACGGGACCGGCCTCAATGACTTGACCGGCGTACATGACCGCCACATCATGAGCCATTTTAGCGATGACGCCCAGATCATGGGTAATCAAAATGATGCTCATGCCATGGTTTTTCTGCAACGCGTGCATCACTTCGAGGGTTTGGGCCTGGATGGTGACATCCAGCGCCGTGGTGGGTTCGTCGGCCACCAGCAGGGTAGGATCACAGGCCATGCTCATGGCGATGATGGCCCGTTGCAGCATCCCGCCGGAAAACTCGAAGGGGTACTGCTGGGCCCGCTTGCGCGCCTCCGGGATTTTGGTCCGTTCCAGAAGCGCGATCGCCTTTTCCATGGCCTCATTGTCGCTGGCATTTTGATGGACCTTGACGGTTTCGGCAATCTGCTTGCCGATCTTCATGGTGGGATTCAAGGAACTCATCGGGTCCTGAAAAATCACGCCGACCTCACGGCCCCGGATCGTGTTGATATCCTTGGCGCTCATGCCAATCATTTCCTTGCCGTTGAGACGGGCCGAGCCGCCGGTAATGCGGCCCGGCGGCATTGGGATCAGCTGCAAAATGGCCTGCACCGTCACCGATTTGCCGCAGCCGGATTCCCCGACCACGCCCAGGGTTTTACCCCGGCGAACCCGGTAGCTGACCCCTCGCACGGCCTGAACCGTACCGCCATAGGTATCGAATTCCACCTTGAGATCTTTGACATCCAAGACACAATCATTTTGATTTTTCATTATGCGTTTGACCTCTTTACTCCCTCGATCGCATGCGGGGATCCAAAGCGTCCCGCAAACCGTCCCCCAGGAGATTGAATGCAAGGACCGTGATGCTGATCATTACCGCCGGAAATATTAACTCATGGGGATGGGAGAGCATGGTTTTGATGCCCTCATTACACATCGACCCCCATGAGGGTGTCGGCGGCGCCACCCCCATGCCAATAAAAGAAAGGAAGGCTTCGGTGAAAATGCAGGTCGGTACCGAAAAGGTCAGCGACACCAGGATCACCCCCATGGTGTTGGGTATCATGTGGCGCATGATTAAATACCGGCTTTTGGCACCCAGCAATTGTGCGGCCTGGATATAGCCTTCGCCCCGCTGCTGCATCACCTGTCCGCGCACCAGACGTGAGGTTGACGGCCAGGACAGCAGGACCAGGGCGATCAGCATGGGAACGACCCCGCTTTCGCCCGGTCCGATACCAAAGGATATTTTAAACAGGATCATGAACAGCAGAAACGGCAGGGCCACGACGAAATCGGAGAAGGCCATCAGGTAGCGATCGATCCTGCCGCCCAGAAAGCCGGCGAAGCCACCGTAGATCGTGCCGAAAATCACAAACAGAATCGGCGCCACAATACCGATGAACATGGATATACGTGCGCCGTACATCAACCGCGCCAGCATATCGCGGCCCAAATAGTCGGTGCCCAGGGGGTGAGCCTCCAAGGTGACGGTTTCACCGACTTTACCGCCCAATCCCCGGCGCCGGGCCTCTTCCAAAAGGATCCCCTGCTTCACCGGTACCCCGAGGGTCGCATGGGTATCCGCCTCGTCCATGCCATCGGTCGCCACGATGGAGTAATGGTACGTGCGGGCCTCGAGCTTCAAGCGATCCTCATACCCGACGATGTTGCCGGCGTCGGTTTCACCCACCGGAATACCGAGATCGTCCGGGTCCGGCGCCTTTTCGTTGCGGTAGACCACATACCCGAACGCACCTTCCACCGGCGCCCACTTCAAACGGACGCCCTGGGTGGTGGGGCTGCCCACGACCTCGATCTTGGCGCTGGCCGTCAGTTCATCCGGCTCCTCTTCCGGTTCCGCCGGAAATTCATCCAGGGTAATGCCCTCCCAGACCCCCTGGGATTCGGTGACCACCGCTTTCTTATTGAACGTGATGAACTGTGAAATCTGATCCAGATCCTGCTTCGAAGGATCGACGCGCCAGATTATCGGGCCGATCAGGGTGAAAAGAATCAGCGCCACGACAATAATCAGGGAGGCCATGGCGCGTTTGTTTTTCTTCAGGCGCACCCAGGCGTCCTGCCAGAAAGAAAGCGATGGGCGGGTCAATTGTTGAATGTCGCTGGTGACCGTTACCCGTTCGAAATCTGCGGTTTGCGGGTTGTACAAAACATGTTCCGTCATCATTTTTGTGCCTCTAAATTTATTCTAACATCGAAAACCTGATCCACTGGTCCAGGTCAGAGAAAATATGCTGTGCCGTGAACGTATGCATGGAATGATGGAATACTGGAATATTGGAATGCTGGGTTTAGCTGAAAGGGATCTGTTTTTATAAGGATTACAAGGATAAAAATATAAAATCAGACCATCATCCGTTTCTGTTTCCCAATATTCCATTTTTCCATCATTCCACTATTCCATTGGTGTTAAAGCATGACCCCTCCGGGATTGACCAAAACCGGGTTTCTGGGCACGCATTCTTTACTTAAGCCTTATTCGCGGATCGACATAGGCATAAATGATATCCACCGTCGTGACCATCACCACCAGAAAAGCGCCGTAGAAGACGGTCGTGCCCATGATCACGGTATAATCCATCTGCTGGATCGCCTCTACAAAATAGCGGCCCAGCCCGGGAATGGCGAAGACCAGTTCGACCACGAAGCCACCGGTGGTGATGGTGGCAATGGCGGGTCCGAGAATGGTGATCACCGGCAGCACTGCGTTTCTAAGTTGATGCACGAAGAAAATGCGGGGGTCCGTCAAGCCTTTGGATTTGGCGGTGCGGATAAAATCGGAGTTGATCACTTCGAGCATGGAGGAACGCATCAAGCGCGTCAGAAAAGCCATGGTACCGATGCCCAAAACAAAGGCCGGCACCCACATATGCATGATGGACCCCCAGCCGGCCACCGGGAAAATGGAGGTTCCCGTCGCTTTATTGAGCAAGACGATGGCGATCTGGGACAGGGCGGCGAACACGAAACCCGGAACCGACACGCCCAGAATCACCAGAAACATGATGATGATATCCGGCAGCTTGTTGCGGTATAGCGCCGTCAAAGCGCCCCAGAGGACACCGCCCAACGCGGCAAACAGGATCGCCAGGACCCCCAGGATCGCCGACACCGGGAAATGCTCGCGGAAGATGTCGTTCACTTTACGATTTTGCTGGGTGAACGAGATCCCGAAATCACCTTTGAGCATGTTGCCGATGTAGATGAAGTATTGGGTGAGGACCGGTTTATCCAGGCCGTACTTTTTTTCAAGATTCTTGCGAATTTCGGGACTGACCTCTTTTTCACTGCTCAACGGATCACCCGGCACGGCATGCATCGCCATAAAGGTGGCGGTGGCGATAAACCACACCGTTATCACCCCCGACAGGACTCTTTTTAAAACGTAATTCAGCATGTTGCCTCTCTTTGGGCGTTGCGGGCATCGGGCGGCCCATGGCCGCCCGATGCCCGACCCGGCACTTTATCGGACAATCTATTTGACCGGCCTGGCATAGATATAATTGGGGTTGAAACCGGTCACCGAGCGGCTGATCCCTTTAACCTTTTTGTGCTGGACATACACCGTACTGCCTTCGAACAACGGCACCACCCCGATATCCTCGTACATGGCCTGCTGGCATTTGCCGAACGCATCCATGCGGACCTTCGGGTCCACCGACTTGCTGGCAATGCGGATATTCTCGTCATACACCGCGTTTTTCCATTTGCCGTTGTTGTTCGCGTTCCAGGAGGCAAACAGTTCGGCATAGGTCATGGGGTCATCGTAATCCGGCAGCCAGCCGCCGATCACCATGTCGAAGTCGCCGGCACTGGCTTTGGCCAGGCGTTGTTTGAAAATCTGTTTATCGAGTTTGATATCCAGACCCAATTTATCGCCGAACAAGCCCTGCAGGTATTCACCCATCTTGGCAATCGAGGGGGTATCGTCGCACAACAGAACGAGCGGCGGGATTGCATCGAGTCCCAGCTCTTTTTGAGCCTTTAAAAGGTATTCTTTAGCGGCTCCCACATCGACTTTATGTTCCGGTGCCGGATATTCCTTGCGGAATTTACCTTCGACACCCTGCAGAAAGGCCGGCATGACGCTGCGTCCGGGCAGGGTGCCGGGAACCCCGACCACCTTGTCGGCAAACACCTGGGGATCAAAGACCGCACGAATGGCTTTGCGGAAGTTCAGGTTGGCGGTGACTTTGCCCGCGCGGTGGTTGAAGACGATGTAGCGTAAGCGACCGCTGGCAAATTTTCGGATTTTCATTTTACCTCGCATGGCCGTTTTGATGGTTTCCGAATCCAGCTCGGCCACGACGATTTTGTCGTCTTTGAAAAGGTTCAAAAGGGCCGTGGTATCCGCTGTAATGTAGGGGCATTCGATGACCGTCAGTTTCACCGCTTTCTTGTTCCAGTAATTTTCATTTTTTTCCATTCTCAGGGAGGCGCCATGGACCCACTTGGTCAGCTTGAAAGCCCCGTTATACAGCAGGTCGGAAGCTTCGGCGGCATATCGGCTGCCCTTGCTTTGGTAAAAATCCTCTCTTACGGGAAAGTAGGTCGCAAAAGCCGCCAGGCCCAGAAAATAGCCGCAGGGATATTCGAAGTCGACTTTCAGGGTATAATCGTCGATCGCCTTGACCCCTAGTTGGGTGAGATCCTTAATATTGCCGGTATTGATGGCCTCGGCATTTTTTACGGGGTACATAATGAACGCGTATTCGCTGGCCACCTTCGGATCCACCGCCATGCGCCAGGCAAATACAAAATCTTTGGCGGTTACGGGTTTACCGTCGCTCCAGAGGGAATTTTCACGCAGGTAAAACGTCGCTCCTTTGGGATCGATGTCCCAGCGTTCGGCGACGCCGGGTTTGAGGCGCCCGCGTTTGTCATAGCGCAACAAGCCTTCCATGACGTGGCCCAGCACCATCATGCTGACCGAATCTTCGGTCAGAAAGCTGTTGAGCTGAGGCGGTTCCTGATTGAGGGCGATCCTGATAATCTGATTCTCGGCATCGGTGGCCTGATCACCGGCAAAAGCCACCACGGCCGGCCACAGCAACACGAGCAACAGGCAAAGCATAAATTTGAGAGATAGGTTTTTCATAACGCCTCCTTTTGTTTGGTATTCATGCTAGTATGGTGATCCGTCTTTCAATCCGATTTGATGCGCATCGCGACCGGAGCCGTTATCATTTCTTTATGTTGGCCCGGATCGATAAGGCCTGAATCTCAAGGTGCAGCACTTTTTTCAAGATCATTAATCCTGTTACTGATGTAAGGGAATGCTTCGTTGAGTTATTTGCCATTTTAACAAGCCGCATTCGCCCGTTCCCGGTAAGCAGACGAACGATCTCATTATCCAAAGGTTTAAAATTAATTTTGGCCGGAGGGCCTATCTGTTCTTTGATTAGGAGTATATTTTAAAAGAAAAAATTTGATGGTCTCGTAAATAGTCCGCAATGAACTAATATAAAATTTTTTCTTAATAATTTAGGAGTGTTATAAGTTCAAAATTTTGTAATTTTGACGTTTTAGGAGATTGTTAATTTTAATATGAAAAGAATATGAAGGAAAAATTTTCTAAATACAAAATATTTTCTATGTTGATTTTCTTATCTAAATTGCTATACGCGAGAAATTAATAATGTCAAGTCATATTAATTCATGGTGTATGCTTAAAATTTATTGCGTAACCGGCAGTATAATTTTAAAGTGGGGAATAAATCGCTACCGGGATAGGATCTAACTTAATGAATTTCAGACAACTCGAGGCCTTTCGGCATGTTATCTTGACCGGGACCACCAAGGAAGCCGCAAATCGCATGTTTGTCAGCCAGCCTGCGGTCAGCCGCCTGATCAACGCCTTGGAAGAGGAGGTGGGGTTCACACTTTTTAAACGCCTTAAAGGCCGTCTGCAGCCGACCGCGGCGGGCTTGCGTTTTTATGAAGCAGTTGAGCAGAATTTTCTGGGTTTGGAACGTCTGGATCAAACGGCCGCCGGAATTCGCCGCCGCGAACCCCGCGAATTGAAAATTGCTTGCACTCCCGCGTTGTCGGCCACCCTGTTGCCGGTGGCCATTAAAGCTTACAGTTTACATTATCCCGCGTTCATGATCAATGTGGACACGGTTATCGTCCCGGATCTTCTTGAACGGATACAGCAAATGCGGGTTGACTTGGCCGTAACCCTCGCTTTTCCACCCATCACCGGCATTGAAGTGGAAACGCTGCTCGAAACCGAAAATTACTGTGCCATGCCGGTTTCGCATCCCCTGGCATCCAAAGATGTCATTACCCCCGAAGACCTCGTCGGGATGCCGCTGTTAAAAACCTTACCCACCGGACCGCTCACCTGGGAGGAGGAAGAGCAGATCTTTCGGAAAGCCGGTCTGGAACCCAAATACGTAATTGCCTATCATACCTCGCATACCGGTTACGCCATGATCGCCCAAGGCCTCTGTATCGGCTTGATGGAGCCCTTCGCCGCCCAACATTGGCGCAACCAGGTTACTTTGCGCCCGTTTCGTCCGCGGGTGAAATTGACTTACGCCTTGGCATACCCCTCCCCACAGATACCAACGAATCCTATTTACGAATTCCGCGAAGCCATCAGGGAGGCCTTTAAGAACTGGACATTTCCCTTTTGATGTTGCCGTAAATATTATAGCTTTCTTGCAACCGTGCAATACCAATCCAGACGGAAGTATCCAAGAATACCGGCTCGATGTTACCTGCCATTTTTCTGTCCGGTCTCTTCCAGCCACTTAGCACGCTTCCAATCCACCCGGTTGCTTTTCTTTATGGCCTTTTCATCGACAGCAAACGGTTCCGAGAAGACCCGCGAGTTTTTTCAAAATTTTAGACGAAACTGATGGGAAAAAAGAGAATGAGTTTGGGGATTGGCTGATGCAAGTCACGGCAAGAGACGCATTAACGATTTTACAGCCCCATAGGCACTGGCAATCGCAACCCCGGCGCCGCACTTCAAGCGTTTCCAGTCATTGTGGGCCAGCAGGGATCCGGCCGCAAAAAGGGTGCGGTAGGCCGGCCGGCCGGATTTGTTCAGGGGCCGAAATGAATCATCGATTTCCACCCCGGCCCGGTTAACGAGGTGTCCCCGGGTGTCAAGAAACTCCCGCCGATGCCATTCGGTGCGGCCGGCGGGCTGGTAAACCGGCAAATCGAAAATCGTCTCTTTGATCCGAATCCTGTCGGCGTGCAGTCCTCCGCCGATAAAACGGCCGCTCGCCAGGATGACGCCGCGCGCGCATACCGTCAGTTCGGCCTCGACCCGGCCGATATCGAGTTCAAAAGACGCATCCTCCGAGTGGCGCACGGCCAGGACCCGCTTTTGCGACAGATATTGGACCCCTTTGGTGCGCAGTCCTCTTTCAAAGGCTTCCTTCAGGCGCAATCCGGACACGGAAGGCGGTATGGTGGGAATTTCAAAAAGGGGCATCCCGATCCGCTCCTCCATATCGGCCAGCACCTCCGGGGTGCGGTACAGGCCCAAAATGGCCGGCATGCCAACCATCTCTACATCCTTTAACAGGGGCCGCAGGGTCAGGGCCAATTTCTCCCGATTCTGAGGCAGAATCAAGGCGCTGGCCATGTGCTCGGTAAAGACTTCATTGAGGTGATCGGTACCCGGAAAAGTGATCCGGGCCGTCCGCAAGCCGGGCCACCCGCCTTGCAATGCCGCGGCTATCTGGCGCGCGCTGAAGCCTTTCAGGCCCTGAATGTCGATCAGCAGGCAGGCGGGTTTTTTCTCCACGGATTCGACTCCGTGCCACATGGTGTGGGGAACGCAGTAAGTGCGTTTGAGGCTGCCGATGGAAGTCAAAACGTCGATGTTTTGATTATCCCGCCTGATATAAGGCAGACCGGCGTCTTCCAAAAAAGTCAGCACCTCCTCGAAAGCAGTCCGGATGTCCTCTTTGGGCAACCTGGCATAGGGGTGCTGCGGAATATCCCGCACCAACGCTTCAATCCCGGCCCAGGGATCGGACCAGGCCTGTTTTTCCCCGGCCGGATAAACCCCCAATAAATCCAGAAACCCGCTGGAGTAGTTAATCTCGCCGGTTTGACCGACCTCGACGCAGGACAGTCCCCGGTCGGCCGCAAACAAGGTCGCCGAAAGGCCGGCCAGGCCAGTTCCAATAACACAAATGTCGATATCTATAGTATCAGAGACAATCATAGGTGATAGAAGCTCTATCGTATTAAAATGGACGACATAGAAAATAAACGGTACTATAACCCAAAAAAGGCTATTTTTAACAAGCTTTGGAAGTAATTGGGCTGAAGATGCCGCCTTTTTTTGATCGTCGAATCTGGCGACCCAAAGCTCGACTTAATAGCGAATAAAGCAGCTCTAATACCGGCATGGCAATCATTACTATTTTTTTTGTCCCTTTTTTAGTTTTCTTCTCCGTTGGAATGCGATGATCCCAGCGGAAACCAATTTCATTTAAATAACGTGGCAAATGTTTACTACTCATATAGTGGAA
>Ga0209149_1001056_pt1 | contig 13190 bp, 13 predicted proteins | sample WorMetTyACAVOLI2_FD_187423 | JGI IMG/M metagenome (GOLD analysis project Ga0209149, IMG submission 187423) | Marine gutless worms symbiont microbial communities from Max Planck institute for Marine Microbiology, Germany - Olavius algarvensis... ... | reverse complement strand
GAATGGCGAGACATATGTCGTCAGCGTAAATGAATTTTCGGCCATGTGTAACTGGCAGGTCGTTGGAGTACAAGTTGAACAGAACCGGTGCAAGGACAGAGCCTTGAGGAAGGCCGTTATGTTGGGATCTCCAAGAACTGGTGTCATTGCCCATGTTTAACCTGAAACGTCGATCTCAAAGCAGCAGACCCACCAGTCGGGTGAACCAATATGGCATGCTTTTACTCAGTTTGTAAAGAAGACCAGTTTGCCAGACAGTGTCATATGCTGCTGTTAAGTCCAGAAAGATGGCGCCAGTCTTTAGGTTCTGCTGGAATCCATTTTCGATGAAAGTGGTGAGGGCAGCAACCTGGTCACAAGTGCTTCGACCTTTCCGGAAACTAGCCTGGTCTGGACAAAGTAAACCTTCCACTGTGGGAGAAATGCGCTGGAGTGCAAGACGCTCCAGGAGCTTGTAACACACACTCAGCAGTGAGATTGGGCGGTAGTTTGCTGCCAAACTCGGATGTTTACCAGGTTTTTCAACGGCTATGACCTTGGCCTTTCTCCAGACCTTCGGGATGGAGTGTGTGGCTATGATTATGGAGAAAAATTTGGACAGCCAGGTGCGAGCTTTTGGGCCCAGGTTCTTCAGGAATTCCACATGGATATTGTCGTAACCTGGGGTTGTCGCTGGTTTCGTCTTCTGCAGAGCAGCTGAAATCTCCTCTTCAGTGAATGGATGAGGAAGACTCTTGTCTGACATGTGCTGCAGAAGAGTTCTGCCCTGCATACGAACCTGGCGTTCGAACTTCTTGTCGTGCGGTGCTTTAGCAACCTGGAATTGATGTGGCGCTGACTGACGGATGTGTTGACTTGGGTAGTTGTTGAGCAGCACCAAGCCGGCGTATCTGTGCCCAACTCTTCCGGCTTGAGTGCGTGAAGTTTATCTTCGATGTCAGTTCATCCCAACGATGCCGGCGAGCTGCATCGAGTGACTCGATGAGATGGTCAGCTATGTCTGGTCACCAGACTCCTCGTACTGCTTCAGTAAATCTTGGCACTCCTCATCTAAATACTGAGTATACGTTGGGCAGAAGCCTTGTGGAATGGAATTCAGGGCTGCTTTCTGCATAGCACCACAAAAACGCTGGTATGATTCCTCAATGCTGATGTCGTTGACAGGAATCAGCAGAATGGAACGTTCTGTGGCGAGAGTATAGCTAGCCCAGTCAGCTTTCCTGAAGTTCCATCTTCTGCGTTGGACTCTGATGATGGGAAGTTGGAGGCCAATGTGAATAACTGAAGTTCGGTGCTGACTGTGCGGGAAGTCACCAAGAACCACAGAGGAGGCAGGCTGTGAGCAACTGACTGTCGTTGAGATCCAGCATAAGTGAATTTTGTTTATGACAGATGATGCTGAAAAAAATGCTCAAAGTGCCACATCTTTTTCCTTATAATGGACTCTGCTAGCGGGTTACTGCCCCGTGCCTTACATTTTTAGAAAGGTCCTGTGCAGCTTATGTTAACTCCTAATTGACATGTAACACTGCAACTTACCATTGTCAAGATATTCGCGGTCGAATGGCAAAAATTGGTGACTGAGAGGCCAAAACTGGTCTACTCAAAGCCCTTTTTGCTGCCATATTTGGAGACCCTAAAGATATAGCCATAAAAAGGGAATAAGACACGTTCGGGACACAGCTCTACCATCGTGCAAAATTTCGAAATTTTTTCACCGTCGGATAGCCACACCATTCTAGTTTTTCCAAACCAAAGGGGGTGCCGATATTCCCACTGGAACCCCCTAACGGGGGCGTTGAATGCAAGGGGGTATGATAAAATGTCGATTTTTTCACAAATATCTCGCTGTATCTCAGAAACGGTTATACTTAGATGTGCACATGCAGCGAGACAATTTGTAAGCATCGAATTCGCTTTCCATCCATACAACATTTAGCGTGATTGCCTTAGGGGCGTCCCCAGTGGAAACAAAAATGTGGTAAAAATCGCGATTTTTGGACCTACGCATTGACTTAAGCATCGTATAACTCGGAAACTATTGAAGATAGATAGGTACATGCTGCGAGGCGTTTGCCAGGCATTGAATTGTCTTTCCATCCATGCAAAATATTGCGTGATAGTCGCAGGGGCGTGTCCAGGGGAAACAAAAATGTGGGCTACAGTACGTGAAAACGGCGATTTTTGGCACTTGCGGTTCGAATAACTGGGAAACTGTTGAAGATAGATGGGTACAGCTGCGAGACAATTTGTAAGCATCGAATTCTCTTCCATCCATACAACATTTAGCGTGATTGCACCAGGGGCGTCCCCAGGGAAAACAAAAATGTGGTAAAAATAGCGATTTTTGGACTTATGCATTTACTTAAGCATCGTATAACTCAGAAACTATTGAAGATAAATAGGTACATGCTGCGAGGGGTTTTGCAAGCATTGGATTGTCTTTCCATCCATGCAACATATTGCGTGATAGTCACAGGGGCGTCTCCAGGGGAAACAAAAATGTGGGCTGCCGTACATGAAAACGGCGATTTTGTCACGTTCGTAGATCATGTCAAAACGAATAAACATATGTTGGAATTTTTTTTACCATCAGGTAGCCACACCATTCTAGTGTATAGAAGCTATACAGACACGAAGCATCGCGCGGCCTCTGCGACAGCAGAGCTTCTTGGTCAATGTTCCCAGTGTAAGCTGCATGAAACAGAAAGCTATACTAGCGTATTGCAGATTTCTGGTAAATGAACAGTTCTAGTTCAACCTATTGTCGAAGATGTGGTCATGTTTTATTGGGGGGACACAGGTTATGCAATTGGGTAGGAAGGCTGGGTTGGCAGTGAGCACTCACAACAGTTTTATGGCCTTTTTCCAGGACAACCCGGATGAGTCTGTACCAAAAAACGATCGGACATATTAACCCCTACTATCATCACTATTCCCCTCGGTGCCCATGATTAGTCTTCTCTGTTTACTGTCGACCAGCGCATCTTCCTTATTTGTCTTCAAACTTTTTATATCCCCCTCAACCACTTCCCCCTTTTCTGTTCTCTTTGGTCTACCTCTGGGCCGTCACATAATCCATACATTTCTGAACCCACTCACTGTCATCCTTTCACAGCACATGACCATACCATCGTAACCTATTACATTGCAATACAGCCACAATGTCCTCTGATCCTAACGTCTGTCTCAGTTCAACACATGCTGCGGCATTTGCTGCCTTATCACATAGTTTCATATCACTTCTGTCTAACCATATTCATCTCTGCTGTTGATAATGCTAACACATTTTCCCTCCTCATAATCCAAGTTAGTGCTGTTAGACAGGATGCTAGGCCCACTGCCATGTAACATAACACATCTGCTAATTAAATCTAAGGGAGGGACTCTTGGCTGTTAAAAGGAGAACATCTGTCCAAATTTATTACATCCATCTAAACTTATTCCAACCAAAATTATTTAAACCATACTGCATCCCAGCTGTCACAGCCACGTCAGCATTGCCGTCCACACTTAATATATCTCCTAGATAACAGAAACTATCGACGACTTCAGGTGTAGACCCACCACCGATTTTTGCCGCGCAGTTGCTATGCATAAGTGTGGCCTATGCCGTCATGCGGTGTCCATCCATCTGTCTGTTTGTCCATCTGTCATATTCGTAGACTGTCGAAATGAATAAACATATCTTCAGAATTTTTCACCGTTGCATAGCCACACCATTCTAGGTTTTCCATACCAAACTACATAGCAATATTCCGACAGGGACCCCCATAACGGGGGCATCAAATGCAGGTGAAGTAGGCAAAAATCATGATTGTCGACCAATATCTGGTATCAGATCGATGATTGGTGGAGTGCGAACAACAACTGGGAACATCCACTAGTGCAGTTTACCACACCGACTGCCATGCATAAGTGAATCTCTGTTTATCACAACCACCATGGACGACCACGACGAAGACAACAGAACAGAATTTATTCGTACGCAGTGGAAGTAACTAACAACAGAAGATTGCACTCGACGTATTGTACTGTTGAAGTTAACTACGGACAGACATGAAGCATTGCGCGGCCTCTCTGTGACAGCAGAGCTACTTGTCTCACTTTTTTGAATTAATGTTAATTGACATTCTTACCTCACCCCCATGATTACAGCTAGTGAAGTAATGTTAGTAGACATTATTACCTCGGCTGCATGATTAGAGCTAGTGCGGTAATGTTGATCGACATTATTACGTCTCCCCCATGATTACAGATAGTAGAGTAATGTCAGTAGACATTATTACCTCTCCCCAATGATTACAGCTAGTGAAGTAATGTCAATTACCTCACTCCCATGATCACAGCCAGTGTGGTAATGTTAATCGACATTATTACCTCGCTCCCATGATTACAGATAGTGAAGTAATGTTAGTAGACATTATTACCTCGGCCCCATGATTGCAGCTAGTGCGGTAATGTTAATTGACATTATTACCTCTCCCCAATGATTACAGCTAGTGAAGTAATGTCAGTTACCTCACTCCCATGATTACAGCTAGTGTGGTAATGTTAATCGACATTATTACCTCGCCCCCATGATTACAGATAGTGAAGTAATGTTAGTAGACATTATTACCTCGGCCCCATGATTGCAGCTAGTGCGGTAATGTTAATCGACATTATTACCTCTCCCCAATGATTACAGCTAGTGAAATAATGTCAGTTACCTCACTCCCATGATTACAGCCAGTGTGGTAATGTTAATCAACATTATTACCTCGCCCCCATGATTACAGATAGTGAAGTAATGTTAGTAGACATTATTACCTCACCCCCATGATTACAGTCAACTGTGTTGGTTACGATTCTGCAATGTTATTATGTCATTACTAAACTTTCAGCATAGATCGTACATGATACTGGGATCATGCTACTACATTTGCCAGGTGGCAGCAGCCTGCATTAGGGCACAGGACGAGGTTTGCTGTGGTTGACAGTTGTTAGTCTATACAGTTGATGAAAGGTACAGCTGTGACTCCTGTACAACGTTTGTGCAATGAAGGCAAACCTTCACAATGAAGTTTAATATTTTGGTGCTGCTGTTGATGCAGGCAACTCCAACTCTGCTGTCAAGTTTTGGCACGTCACTGATGCGTAAATCTCTGCTGTGTGCAAACTCTGTTCTCCGTGTTCTTGCCGTTGGCGGTGAACGCTGTCCAACCGGATCTGTGCTTCAGTCATGGAAAGCCTACAACAATAAAACTCGGTTGATTAATATTTATGGTGTGACTGAAGTGTCATGCTGGGCGTCTTGGTATGAGGTCACCTCTAGTGATCTACAGTTGAGTCAAATTAATGTCTCATTTTCATAATTTCGACTGCATTTTAGGGCTGTTCAATTAATCATGTGGCAATTAACACAGAGTGCATTAAGCACAGTTAAATTTTTTAAATTGCAATTAAAATGTAATCACAAAAACCAGGGTTGGCCGATTTAAATCGTTATGTTTAAATCACTGATTTTAATCATGATTTAAATCGAATGATTTTTTTCTCAAAAATCACATTTGTCTGTATACTTTGAATCCCCTTTATGCAAAAAACATTTGACATATTTGACACAAGCACAACGCATACTGTTTAAAATTCTTCCTGTATTCATTTATTCACTCATTAAGTATGTAGTTAAGATAGAACCTTGTTACTTTTGTCTTGAACATACTACGTACGACAGACAGATGGACGGACATCTTGCAGAGGCATAGTCTGTGCTATGAATACACGTCGTGCGCTAAAAAATGCTGTTTATGTACGAGTTGACAATGAGTAACACACCTAAAACTGCAAAAATTACAATAAGGTGATATTAAAAAGAGAACAGAATAGAATTTATTTGTAAAATTGTACGCAGCAGTAAACCTGAAGCCGAAGTAACCGGCAGATTGCGCTAGATGTATCACGGCCTGTATGTATCACGGCTGTTGTATATGCCTGTGGCCAAAGTAATGGGAAAGGGCAATTTTTGAACACCCGCAGCAGCAAACCACTTAACCGATTTCAATAAATCTTGACATATGGTACTACACACTGGAGGCCACCCGGCAGTGCAAACTTTGCCAAAAAATTCAAATCTTTATAACCAAATGAATGTTTGGAGCATACTGCATACGTGCGTTAATCTCAGTAACTAATAACAGATATTGGAACCAAATTTGGTGCAGAGCTCAAATACCACACCATCAGCACGTCGGAACGCCCAAATGCACATAACCTGAAAATCCAAGATGGTGGCGGCTGCCATGTCGGAAAAATGTCAATAACTCTGTACTGGATAAAGATATCTGCATTAAATTTCACGGAAAGTTACATCACAGCCATGTGGAGATGACCACATGACCAAAGGTCGAAACCGGATCTTAATTCGTGTGATGTCTCAAATGAAGGTCTGGAGCATAAATGCTTTGATCTTAGTAATTATAACATATATTTGAACCAAATTTGGTGTAGAGCTCAAGCGCCACACCACCAACACGCACGTGTGTGCCAAATTCACATAACAGCCGCCATGTTAAATTTTAGAAAAATGTCAATAACTTCGGATTGGATATAGATCTTTGCACCAAAGTTGGTGGGTGGATGAGTCACGGCCATGCAGTGATGACCAAACGATCAAAAGTGAAAACCGGAAGTAATTTGTGTGATGTCATCAAATTAATATCTCTCCAGACATTAATTTGATGACGTCACACCTCATAAGTGTGCCAATCTCAGTGACAGTAACTGATATTTGAACCACATTTGATACAGAGCTCAAGCACCACACTATTAACATAACGGAATGTGCCGAATGTACAAGACTTGAAAATCCAACATGGCGGTGGCCGCCATTGTGGATTTTGGAAAATGTCAATAACTCGGAATTGGATAGAGCTGTTTGCACAGAATTTGGTGAGCAGATGCATTACGGCTATGCAGAGATAACACATGACCAGAAGTTGAAAGCAGAAGTTAATTCACTTGACATCATCAAACGAATGTCGGGCACATAAGTGCGTCGATCTCAGGGCCTACAAGAGCTCTCAACTTACAGATCTTTGGTTTAAGACTATGCAGAACTCACCTGTTCGCGCTATTGTCTAGGTTACTAATTTGTCATACCTCTCCTACCAACAAACTTTATTAAAACAGCAAATTATGATATAGCAAAACTGCATGCAGTCTATCTAAAGTTGTATAAGCCAAAGCTCTAACACAGCATAAATTAAAATGGTTATTAATTATAAGCATAAAACATGCGCTAGCTTAGACGGTTTTGATCTCGACTATTTTGCTGTAATCGGCGTGTCATTCTGCATCCGGCTGCCGAATTTCGTCCAAATTGGAACATCCGCCGTGGAAATATAATGTCATATCGATTTTCAAGATGGCAGCCGACAACCATGTTGTATTTGCTTTGGGGTAATGGCGGACCACCCACGAAGTGCCTTTCATGGTCTGAATTCCGTCCTCATATCGCTAGTTCCTCGGATTAATAGTTCCGGAGATATTGCAATGTATAGATTTTGGCATTTTGGATTAAAACTGCCTATTTATGCCCCTTTTTGGGGAGTTTTTGGGGAATATTTTCTCCACATAATGTCACCCATCGTCCTGACCCCCAAAAGGACCATCCTTGGGCGGTAAGACATTATTTGAGCTGTTCAGCGTAAGAATCAGTGCGACGTTTCGACCTGGGCACGTGACCAAGAAAAAAAGGACAGTATAACAAACAAGAGGTCAAAGTAATTTGACAAAAAGCGCCTCACGGCAAGCCCATTCCCCGGTTAGGGGTCACCCCAGGGGGTCGAAAGTTGTACCATTGAATTCCTGGGGTAGGGTTTCCTATTAGTGTTCCATAGTAACTATAGGCCTAGGATGCACCGTTTGGCCAAGTGCACGCGCGTGACAACCAACCAACCAACGACGTCACGACACAGCCTATCTCAATAAGCGCCTCTTTTACTAAAGTAAAGTGAGGCGCTTAAAAAGTCACAAAAGTGTTATATTTCCCTATTTGGCGGGAAGCCCCCGCTGAGCCGATTTGACCCTAAATTTGGATGGTGGGTGATGTCCGCGACGTAATCACGTATGCCAAATTTCAATTTGAAATCTTCATGGGTTATGATTTTACAGGGGGTCGAATTTTCGATTTTCCTATTGATTTTTGCATGGGCCTTACAACAATGCAGCGCTAATGCGCTGCCTGTGATAAACATTTTAATTTTTGCTGTTTTAGAGCTTTGGCTTATACAACTTTAGACTGCATGCAGTTTTTTAAGTGCCTCACTTTACTTTAGTAAAAGAGGCGCTTATTGAGATAGGCTGTGTCGTGACGTCGTTGGTCGTTGGTTGGTTGGTTGGTTGGTTGGTTGGTTGTCACGCTCGTGCACTGTGGCCAAAGGGTGCATCCAAGGCCTATAGTTACTATGGAACACTAATAGGAAACCCTACCCCAGGAATTCAATGGTACAAATTTTGACCCCCTGGGGTGCCCCCTAACCGGGGAATGCGCCACCCGTGAGGCGCTTTTTGTCAAATTACTTTGACCTCTTGTTCTATATAATCACAGTACAGCACAGTAGTGCTAACTGTTGTAAGGGTCGTGATCGCTATGTATAGGAAATATGAAAATTGTAGCTCCCTAACCCATGAACCGATTGAGCTGAAATTGTACATGAGTGATTACGTCGCCAGTAGGACCCCACATGCACAACAGGGTAACTAGGGGTTTAGGGGGGTAAGCACTGCACAGGGGTGAAATGTTACCTTCACGGCATAGACATTCCGTTTTTATGTTTTTATGTTTTTTTTGTAATTTCTTTATTTTTTCACCAAACAACGTAGATCGGCGGTCATTGCATTCCTAGGGGGTTCTCACCAAATATCTTAGCCCCTCCCCCCAAAAAAAATCCTCCAAAAAACCTCATTTTGGCAGACCTTTTAATACAAAAACCTATTATAGAGAGAGCGCTGCTTTAGTCTCGCGTTAATGAAGCTACGAAGCTGAAAATTTACAATTACATAGATATAGGCAAGTACTTGTGCGTGTGTCAAAATTTTTCCGCTAGGGGGCCTCTGGAGGGCGCAGGGCCCCTAGTGTAAAGTTTGGAACCCCCTAATATCTCAGAAAGTACAAGAGCTAGAAAGTTGAAATTAAAAACACCGTTAGACATAGTAAAGTACTCGCCTCGGGTTCAAAAATTTTTCCGTTATGGGGGTAGGGGGACAGGCCCCCCTAACGTAAATTTGGGACCCCTAAAATATAGGAAAATACTAGAGCTAGAATTTTAAAATTAGAAAACCAATTAGACATTGTGAAGTACTCGCTTTTGGTACAAAATATTCTCCGCTAGGGGCGTCCAGTGGGAGTAGGGCCCCCTAGTGTAAATTTGGCACCCCCCTAATATCTCGGAAAGTACAAGAGCTAGAAAGTTGAAATTAAAAATGCTATTAGGTATATTAAAGTACTCGCCTCAAGTACATATTTTTTTGCTAGGGGTCATACAGGGGGCACAGGACCCCTAACGTAAATTTGTGACCCCCTAATATCTCGGAAACTACTACAGCTAAATAGTTGAAATTAGAAACACAATTAGATGTGACAAAGTACTCGCTTCGGGTATACAATTTTTTTCCGCTAAAGGGCGTCCCGGAAGCGCAGGGCCCCTAATGTATTTTTGGGACCCCCCTAATAGCTAAGAAACTACTAGAGTTATAAAGTTGAAACTAAAATCACAATTAGATATGGTAAGTACTCGCTTTTTCCGTTAGGGGGCATCTATGGGTACAGGACCCTCTATTGGAACTTTAGGACCACCTGCTGTTATCTGGGTACTATCAGAAATGGGAAGTTGAAATTTAAATTGGAGATAGGTATTGTCAAGTACTCGGGTCTCGTATAAAAATTTGTACCTACTAATAGAACCGCAAATATTAATGTAAAAAAACTTCCATAGAAGTTTGACATTTTTGTAATGGTAGAGATAACACATCTAAAACGGCAAAAATTACTTCGTTAAGATAGAAATATTACAAACACGACCTTACAATATGCAGCGCTTGACATTTCGGCATAGAGCTCATATGTAAGGTGCTCAATCTCCAAATTTTATCAAAATCAGACCACCCTCGGCAGGAAAAAAAAGTCATGTCAATTTTCAAGATGGCAGATCTCAACCGTCTTGGATTTTAGGGGTCCAATAATGCGTTCTTTAAAAAGACCATAGCTCTAAATTGCTTAGTTTTTGAGTAAATTGCGTTTTTGCATTTTGGCGACAGACAGACTAACAAACAGAAAAACAAAAAAACAAAAAACAGATGGACAGCACCGATGCACTAAGCCGCTCTCGCTGTCGTGAGCGGCGGCTTAATAAGTAGTGATGCTGTCACAAAGAGGCCGCGCAATGCTTCGTGTCTGTCAGTAGTCAGCTTCCACAGTACAAAAACTCAAGCGCAGTCTTTTATTGTTAGTTATGTAGTCTACACTGCGTACAATTAAATGCTGTTCTGTTGTCTTTGGCATAACATTGAGACTTGTCATAAACATTTCGTCGTCGTCTCCCGCCGTCAACAAACTGCTGCTTGCTACCAGCAATGACTGTCACAACCTGCCACAGTCCGGTGGCGCTGTGTTGATAACACCTGGCGGTCGCAGCGTTGACAGCACACGAAGCCAGACACTGGTTGGAAATTGCGATTTTTGCTTACGTCACCTGCATTCAACGCCTCCGTTATGGAGGTTCCTGTCGGAATATTGCCATGACGTTTGGAAATAATTTTGAAGATATGTATATTGATTTTGACAGAATTCACGAACGTGACAGACAGACAAACGGACACCGCATGATGGCATAGGTCACGCTTGTATAGCATCGTGTGCCAAAATTTTTCGTAGGGTCAGGTGACTGTCACCAAGTTCCAAATCTGCTGTTGTGTACCAACTTTCATCGAAATTGGATGACTTTTCGTTGAGATGTGGTGCTTTGACGATTTCAAGATGGCAGATGTGTGCTATCTTGAATTTCATGGGTCCAATACTGGGTTCTCTAAAAAGCCCGTGTAGGACTTGCTATAGGTCCACAATAGCGACCTTAGCTCTAAATTGCTTAGTTTTTGAGAAAATTGTTATCCTAAAAATGACCTGTTCCGAACCCCAGTGTTCCTGTGTTGTTGCAATGATTAGAGGAATTAACTCAAAAGACGAGCGAGGTAATGACAGTATAATAGCGTGCGACGACAACGGCAGCTCCACAGCAACTGAACTGTCTCAACAATGTCTGTTACCATATAAGACGCGACGCAGCAGCAATTGCCGCAGCAGCAGTTCAGTGATACAAGAGGATGACTGTTCGAAGTCGTAGTTGCACCGTTCTAGGAAATAATTCACAGTTCATAAGTAGTTAATTAAGCAATATTAATGAATTTATACTTAAAATGTCCATTACTAATTAATAACAATATTTAATAACTAATTAATAATGTTAATTAATAATTAATTAAATTAATTGTGTCATCTGACACCTGCCCACCTTTCGCAAATGCTGTTATACCACTCCAACACACGAAGACCGATAAAAATAACAACCGACACAAACGAATTCCAAATAGGAATGAGCCGGCGAAACAATAACTGCAACAAAATGACTTTGAAAAGAACTTGAGGGAACCCAAGCGAAAGATAAAACCAAAATCAAGGCCCACAAATTAATAATGTAATTTAGAAGTCGATAACCGATTTTCAATGATATCATACCAAAAATCTGCAACATCAACGACGAACAGACAAACCAACACACCCGCATGACAAAATACATATGCAATGACCCCGATGTAACGAAATAGACTAGCAGGAACAGGAAAGAAATGTAGAATGAAGTAGCAGTCCATAATGGCACTATTCAGGAAATGAACAGAGATAAGGTGTCACCAGATGGCGACACATCATGACCAACGATACCGAACCGTGACAAAGCAATTTACCCACACTGTGGCTACCTGCCTTGTTCCCATGTATTAGCTCAATGATGTGTCTTACGTATTAAACTGTAGAAAATCCCTTGAAGCTGATGAACTGTTGTAATTACGTAACACTACCCAAGTGACTAGGGTAGCAGAATACTGATTCTGTTCCAGAACACTGTAAGATGGAATAACTGTGCAATGTAGCAAGTACACGGTGGAAACAAAATGTATCATTGTGGGACGGAACATGGACCAGAATTTTGAATGAAATCACACATATATCATCACTGCAATGTAAATATCAATGCAGCATCAGTCAATAACATAGTTGATGAATCATTGTTTATTCAAAAGGAGACAATACATTTGGCCAACGGATAACGATCGGACTCGTCGCCAAGAACCTTATAGTTCGCACACACCCCCGGTCCACCGCAAGCAACCCTGAACCAGTAGCACCCCCGTGCAATCAGGCCGACTCAACCTCCTACTCCCAGGTAAATGGGAAAGGAGTAACATGTACCACACAAGGTGAAGGCCATGTATGGCTAAGTGAGGTGATGATGTGATTACTAGCTGTACCGTGGGTCCACCTTTCAGTCAACGCAGCAAAGAATGGTCACATAATGCGCCGCCGTACCATGGAGCAAGTTAATCAACAACCCTCCCCCCAAGATTATAACACACTGCTGGCACAAGGCTAACTGATATAAATGACGTTATACAACTTAGCGTTTAGACCTGTATTTGTCTTGTTTTTACCATTAGTATACTAACATTCGCGAGGTGGTGCCAGCAACACCCTCGTACGCTAAGCGTGACGATCATCGAAAAAGGACATAAATCTTGAATCCCGCCCTCATATTTGGCAAAACAAAGAAGCCAAAAACTCAGAAATTTGTTGCAGTTTGATAAAATTCCTAAGTAAAGTTTAAGCACAACAAAATGTCGGAATGAAATTTGAAACAATTCAAGAAACTATATGCACGAAGTCTTCGCCAAATAATTTCGCCATTAAATTTTATAACAATATAACCATATTGTTGCCCGTATTCTCCACCATGTGTTATCCTAAAAATGACCTGTTCCGAACCCAAGTGTTCCTGTGTTATTATTATTATTATTATTATAAAAGAAAGATTTAACGTGGCGTTTAGTAAATAAAACTACAAGGGCACGTTACAATGTCAAGCAAAAAACAGAAG